>OHAN01000705.1_pt1 | contig 31851 bp, 28 predicted proteins | sample 1577121 | NCBI WGS metagenome assembly OHAN01 (sample SAMEA3541554, study PRJEB24748) | human gut metagenome | biome: human gut; feature: human-associated habitat; material: faeces | place: China | collected 2012 | reverse complement strand
GGTAGGTTATCGTATGCTGTCTTTGCCTCATCATACGCACTCTGTGCGCTCTGCATAAGACAGATACGCATAAACTGTGGCTGAATACAGCATATTTACAGCAGGAAAAAGCTGATAAACTTATAAACAAATGGCTTGAAACCGTACGGTTTGAAAATTAAAGCGGAGGATATACAGTGAAAATAGGTGTAGTAAGTTTGGGCTGCCCTAAAAATCTGGTTGATTCTGAAACCATGTTAGGGCTGATTCATGAAGAAAATTATGAAATTACCAACGACCCTTCTGAAGCGGAAATAATTATAGTAAATACCTGCGGATTTATCGAATCTGCGAAAGAAGAATCTATTAATACCATTTTGCAGATGGCAGAATATAAAAAATCCGGCAGCTGTAAATATATTATTGTAACAGGCTGTTTAAGCCAGCGTTATGCCGAAGAACTTTTTAACGAACTGCCTGAGGCAGATGCCATTGCCGGCGTAGAAGTGTATGACGAAATAGGCAGCATTATAAAACGTGTTATGAACGGCGAACGCTTTATAATACTTGAACGCAGCAAACCAGATGTTATATATACCAGCAAAGAAACTTTTCTGCCGCGTATTTTAACAACGCCTTCATATACGGCTTATTTAAAAATTGCCGAAGGCTGCGACAATTGCTGCTCTTATTGCGCAATACCGAAAATCCGCGGGCCATACCGCAGCAAACCAATGGAACAGGTGCTTAAAGAAGCAAAAGCACTGGCCGCTAACGGCGTGAAAGAGTTGATTGTAGTAGCGCAGGACACAACCCGCTATGGCGAAGATTTACCGGGAGGCAAACTGCTTTTAGCCGATTTATTAAAAGAATTAAATAAAATTGAAAGCTTGAAATGGATTAGGGTAATGTATTGTTACCCCAATAATTTTACGGATGAGCTTATAGAAACCTTTGCATCTTTGGACAAGGTATGCAAGTATGTTGATCTGCCGCTGCAGCATGCAAGCAACAGGCTGTTGGCTTCAATGAATAGATATGATACCAGAGAAGAAGTGGAAACGCTTCTTGCAAAGCTGCGCAAACGTATTCCCGGAATTGTTATAAGAACTACGTTTATAGTGGGTTTTCCCGGTGAAACGGATGCCGATTTTGAAGAATTAAAAGAATTTGTTGAACAGCAGCGTTTTGAAAATGCCGGTGTTTTTGCCTATTCTCAGGAGGAAGGCACTGTTGCCGGAGCTATGCCCAATCAGATTCCCGATGAAATAAAACAGGAACGCTACCATGAATTAATGGCTTTGCAGGCACAGATTTCCGAAGAAATTCATAAGGATACCGAAGGACAGACTCTTGAAGTTCTGGTTGAAGGCATTGAAGAAGACGGTTCGGGCTTGCATTACGGGCGTTCCTACCGTGAAGCTCCCGATATCGACGGGCTGGTATTTATTGAAAATCCGGGAGATATTAAACCCGGCTGTTTTGTAAAGGTTAATATTCTGCAAGGCTTCACTTACGAATCTGTAGGCGAAAGAATATAAACTAAAGGGGGAAGGACCATGAAAGTTGAAGTTATCAATACTGGTACAGAGCTTTTGCTGGGTGAAATTTTAAATACTAATTTTCAGTATTTATCCAGACAGCTGAATAAACTGGGTTTTGATGTACTTTATCAGACTACTGTCGGCGATAATGCCGGGCGCTTAAAAGAAGTGTTTAAAAATGCTCTGGAGCGTGCTGACATTATTATTACCACCGGCGGCCTTGGCCCTACCCGCGGCGATATTACCAAAGAAGTTTTATGCGAAACGCTTAATTTGGGCACTTATCTTGACCTGGACACATGGAACCGCATTAATAATTATTTTTGCAAAAGAGGGCTGTGCATGTCCGGCAATAACGAAAAGCAGGCCATGATACCTGTGGGCGCCGAAATTTTAACTAACGAAGTTGGTACTGCTCCCGGGCTTGCCATCAGGCATGAAGGCAAGCTGATTGTACTTTTGCCCGGCCCGCCTTCTGAAATGCAGCATGTATATGAAAAGCAGCTGGAACCTTTTTTAATAAACCATTTTACCAAACAGGGAATTATTTATTCGCATATTATCAGGCTGCGCGGCATTGGCGAAAGCGCCGTTGCCGAAAAGCTGGACGATATTATAACTTCACAAACCAATCCTACCATTGCTATTTATGCCCGCAGGGGAGAAATAATTATCCGCATTACCGCAAAATGTATGGAAGTTAACGAAGCCAAAACCTTAATTGCTGCAATGGAAGCTCTGGTAAATACCAGATTAAAGCAGTATATTTACGGTACGGATGATGAAACACTTGCTTCTTATCTTGGCAAGGAACTGTTAAGAACAGAAAGTACCATAGCTTTTGCCGAATCCTGCACAGGCGGCCTTGCTAGCAGCCTTGTAACGGATGTTCCGGGCAGCAGTGAATACCTTTTGGGCAGTGCCGTTACTTACAGCAACATGGCTAAACATAAACTGATAAATGTATCGGAAGAAAGCCTTGAAGCCTATGGCGCAGTCAGCTGGCAGGTTGCCTGCGAAATGGCACAGGGCGTGCGTGAACTGTTCGGCACAACTTATGGCGTTGGCATAACAGGCATAGCAGGCCCGGGCGGAGCAACGGAAGATAAACCTGTCGGGCTTGTATATATGGCCGTTGCCGATGCTGACGGCGTAAAATGGGACAAACATGTTTTTGGTGGTACACGTACCGATAATAAAATGCGCAGTGCATTAACCGCGATTTCGATGGTTATTGACAGAATAAAGGAAAAAGAAACGGAGAATAAAGACAAATGACAACAAATCAAAAAGAGATGTTCGGCAGCCTGCTGCTGGATAAAAAAATAGTTACAGCTTTAACAGACATGGGCTTTGAAGAACCATCACCGATACAGGAGCAAACCATTCCTCTGGTGCTGGATGGATACGATGTTATCGGCCAGGCGCAGACCGGTACCGGCAAAACTGCTGCTTTCGGCATTCCGCTGGTTCAGAGCATTACCGACCATAAGCATATTCAGGCGCTTATTATGACGCCGACCCGCGAACTCGCCATTCAGGTTGCTGAAGAAGTAGGTAAAATCGGCCGTACTTCGCGTATTAAGGCCCTGCCTGTTTACGGCGGCCAGCCTATAGAAAGACAGATTCGCGCCTTAAAAAGCGGCGTACAGATTGTAATAGGCACTCCGGGTCGTTTAATTGACCATATTAACCGCAACACCATTAAACTTGACCATATTAAGTTTTTAGTATTGGACGAAGCTGACGAAATGCTTGATATGGGCTTTGTTGACGATATGGAAGAAATTATGCGCAACCTGCCTGCGGAAAGACAGACGCTGCTGTTTTCCGCAACCATGCCGCGCCCGATTTTGAGCCTTACCAAAAAATACATGAAAGCTCCTAAAAATGTTACCGTCAGCAAGGAAGAACTGACCGTACCTTTGATTGAGCAGTATTATTTTGAAACCAAAGACAAGGTAGAAGGCCTGTGCCGTTTGCTCGATGCTGAAATTGACGGCAAGATTATTATTTTCTGCCGCACCAAAAAAGGCGTTGACGATTTGGCAATCGCACTTGCCAGCCGCGGCTATATGGCAGAAGGCCTGCACGGCGATTTAAGCCAGACTCAGCGCGACCGTGTTATGAAAAAATTCCGCGAAGGCACGGCAGATATTTTGATTGCAACCGACGTTGCGGCACGCGGCATTGATATTGATAATATTACCCATGTTATTAATTTTGATATTCCGCAGGACCCTGAAAGTTATGTACACCGCATTGGGCGTACAGGCAGGGCAGGCAATACCGGTACTGCCATGACCTTTATTACCCCGCGTGAATTCAGGCAGCTTAAACTTATCGAACGCGCAGCAAACACCAAAATTATGCGCCGTCAGCTGCCTACAACGGCCAACGTTGTTGAACGCCAGCGCGAAATTATTATTTCCCGCATGCAGGCGGTTCTGGAGCTTAACCATTACCATGATTATATGCCTATTGCGGAAACACTGTTGCAGGACTATGCTTCGGAAGACATTATTGCCGCTGCCTTAAAATTAATGCAGGAAGGCAACAAAGCGCTTGAAGCTCCGAAAGAAGAAGGCTTGTCCAAAGATTTAACCAATACCGGCGGACGCCCCGGCATGGTGCGTTTCTTTATGAATATCGGCCGCAGCCAGAAAATAAGCGTGCAGGATATTGTGCGTACCATTGCTATTGAAGCCGATATACCGGCCAAAGATATTGGCAAAATTAATATTTATGATAAATTTACGTTTGTTGAAGTGCCGGAAGACGTTGCCGAAAAAGTGCTTGGCGTAATGCACCGCAACACAATTAAAGGCTATAAAGTTAATGTTGAGCCGGCACGCAGCCGTCAGTAAAATTTTGTTTATGAAAGAGAGCAGGCAGAAATACTGTCTGCTCTTTGAGGTATAATTATGCGTGAAATTAAAGGTAATATAAAAGGCATACGCGACAGCGTTATAGCAGAACTGCAGAAACTGTACGATATGCAGTCGCCGCAACTTGTTTCGCAGGAGCTTGCTGTTAAGCTTGCGGATATTACAGAGTATATAAACAGGGAAATTTCCGTTTATATTACACGCAGCGGCCAGATTATAGAAATTGCAGTAGGCGACAATGCTACTGTGGAATTGCCTTCTTTCAGCGGCAGGCGCGGTGCCGGACGCCTTAGCGGAATACGCTGCATACATACGCATCCGGGCGGCAACCCGTATTTAAGCGGTGTTGATATTTCCGCTTTAAAAAATAATAAATATGATGCCATGGTTGCCATTGGCGTTGTTTCTCCGGATTTTACCAAATCTGAACTGACTTTCGGGCTGATAACCGGCATAGACAGCAATGAAAATTACACTGCTGAATGTTACGGCCCGTATAGTATAGAAGACGCTGAAAATATTAACTTTGTTAATACCGTAAGCACGATAGAGCGCATACTCGACAAGCAGACCGGAACTGCATCTTTGCAGGTTATGTCTGAAAAAGCCATTTTAATTGGCATGGAGTGGGGAAGAAACGATTCGCTGTGGACGGTTGACGATTCACTGGAAGAATTAAAACAGCTTGCCGATACGGCAGGCGCAACCGTAATAAAGAAGTTTATACAAAAACGCCCCAAGCCTGACCCAGCTTTTTTTATAGGCAGAGGCAAAGTGCAGGAGCTTGCTTTATATGCCCAGCAGGAAAATATCGACTTATGTATTTTTGACGATGAACTTTCCCCGGCACAGCAGCGCAATATCGAAAGCGTTATGGGCATCAGAATTTTAGACCGCACTGCTCTGATTCTTGATATTTTTGCTCAGCGCGCCCGTACTAACGAAGGCAAATTACAGGTTGAACTGGCACAGCTGCAATATACGCTGCCGCGTATTATGGGTAAAGGCCTTATGCTTTCAAGGCTCGGCGGCGGTATTGGTACGCGCGGCCCAGGTGAAACTAAACTTGAAGTTGACCGCCGCAGAATCCGCGACCGCATTGCTTTTATTAAAGACCAGATTGAAAAGGTTAAAGCCGTACGTTCGCTGCACCGCAGCAAACGCAAAAAGAACAATGTATTTGAAGTGAGCCTTGTAGGTTATACCAATGCAGGCAAATCAACACTTCTTAATACACTTACAAATTCCGATATTTATGCCAAAGACCAGCTTTTTGCAACATTAGACCCAACTACACGCCAGCTGACGCTTCCCAATAAGCAGGAAATAATCATAACCGATACGGTTGGTTTTATTCAGCGCCTGCCGCATCAGCTGATTGCCGCTTTCCGTTCTACGCTTGAAGTTGTAACGGAAGCTGATTTACTGGTGCATGTTATCGACGTAAGCCACGGGCTTTACAAAGAACAGGCTGCTGCAGTACACGAAGTTTTAAAGGAAATCGGCGCAGAAACCAAACCGGTTATTACGGTTTATAATAAAATAGATAAACTGCCTCCGGACAGCAAACTGGCTGACAGATTAGCACTGGAAGAAGATACCGTTTGTATATCGGCAGCTAAAAAGTTAAACCTTGAAACTTTGCAGCAGATGATAGAATCACATCTTAAAAGCAAAGCCGTGGAAGTTACTTTGTGTATTCCTTATGCGGAAACAGCCAAAGCTGCCCAGCTTCATGAAACTGCCAATGTTTTAGAGCAGGAGTATACCGAAAATGGCGCAGTAATGAAAGTTATTCTGCCGGTAGAAGATTTGGAAGCATACAATGAATATATTTTAAAAAGCGAGTGAATTATTTAAATGGTAGACTTTGCAGAAATTGAAAAAACAGCCCTTAATGATGTAGAAAAATATTCTAAAATATATGAAGAAGCCGCCTTATTTAACACGGAAAAAGTAATGAAGGCTTTCCGTAACCACATGGTTTCAGATTATTACTTAAAACCTACAACAGGTTATGCTTATTCCGATGTTGGGCGAGAGAACCTTGATGCAATTTACGCAGAAATTTTCCATACGGAAGCAGCACTGGTGCGTTCGCAGTTTGTAAGCGGTACGCATGCGCTGGCAGTGGCTCTTTTGGGAGTATTGCGCGCAGGTGACGAGATGATAGCCGCAACCGGAACACCGTATGATACCATGCAGACCATTATTGGCAGCCCTGTAAAAACACCGGGTTCGCTTGTAGATTTAGGCGTTATTTATAAAGAAATTCCCATGCAGGACGACAAGCCTGATTTAGAAGCGATTTGCAGCGCTATTACAGATAAAACGCGCTTAATACATATTCAGCGTTCCTGCGGTTACAGCAGTGTACGTAAAACGCTTAATGTAGCGCAGATAGGCGAGATATGCGCAGCCGTAAAAAAGGTTAAGCCCGATGTTATTTGCTTTGTAGATAACTGCTACGGCGAATTTATTGAAAAACAGGAACCCACGGAAGTCGGTGCAGATTTGATTGCAGGTTCTCTTATTAAAAATATGGGCGGCGGTTTTGCTCCTACCGGCGGCTATATTGCCGGGCGCGCCGATTTGGTGGAACTTGCTTCATACCGTCTTACCGCTCCGGGATTAGGCGGCGAGATGGGGGCAACGTTGGGTGATACGGCACGCGAATTTTATCAGGGTTTGTTTATTGCGCCTCATGTTGTAACGCAGGCCGTAAAAACTGCAATTTTTGCTTCGGCTGTTTTTAAAAACCTTGGTTATGCGGTAAAACCGCTGCCGGAAGAAGTACGCAGCGATATTATTCAGGCTATACGTTTGGAAACACGTGAAAAATTATGCAATTTCTGTGTTGCAATCCAGACAAATTCGCCGGTTGACGCACATGTAGAGCCTGTTCCTGCCATGATTCCGGGTTATCAGGATGAAATTATTATGGCAGCAGGAACCTTCGTACAGGGCGCTTCTATCGAATTAAGTGCTGACGGCCCATGCCGTGAGCCATATAATGTGTATTTCCAGGGCGGGCTGACTTTTGAACATGGCCGTATTGCCATTATGAGCGCGGCTCGTATGGTAGGCCCCAAAGAATAAATTATACCGGCAGGGAGGTAAAGTTAATGAGCGCAAAAGAAGAATATACGCAAATTATCAAAGATGTATATAGTATTAATAGTTTTGTTAAACTGTGCGGCATGGAGCTTGTTGACGTTGAATGCGGCAAGGTAACACTTGCAATGCCTATTGACGCAGCCAAGCATACCAATTTATATGAAGTTGCCCACGGCGGTTCTCTGGCAGCACTTGCAGATACTGCGCTGGGGATGGCAAGCGCAAGTGTAGGAGCCAGAGTAGTAACTATTAATTACACGATAAACTTTATAAAAAACCTCCATGCCGGAGATGTGGCTACTGCTGTTGGCACGGTAATTCAGCGCGGGCACAAAATAATTATTATAAAAGTAGAAACCTTTAATAATGAAGGCACGCTGCTTACGGAAATGCTTGGTACAATGTATGTCATAGGGAAGTTTGAAACTATACCTGAAAAATGGTAAATTTTTATGGGAAGAGTTATTTATTATGAAGAAGTTTTTTAGAATTTTAAGGTTTTTTATAATATTTGCAATCGTGCTTGTAATAGCTGTAGTTCTGTCAAATACTATTTACAGCATTGTTTTAAATTAACTGCAATAGCAACAGCGCAAAATTGCATATACAAAGGACTTGTTCTGTATCAGAGCAAGTCCTTTAATTTTTATTTTTAGAATTATTATGATGTCATACAGACGTTAATATAACGTTTTCTAAGCACTTATATGAAACTGAAATAATTTTATTTTAATATAATTGATGATAATTTTAGAATATCACAGCATTCTAAAAACGGCAATTACTTTGCCGATAACCTGAATATTATCGCCGCCTACAATGGGCTGGTAAGTATCATTTTCAGGCTGTAAGCGTACGCAGCGGAGTTCACGGAAATAACGTTTTACAGTAGTTTCTTCGCCATCAATTAAAGCAACAACTATATCGCCGTTGTTGGCAAAATTTTGCTTGCGCACAACAATATAGTCATGGTCTAAAATACCGGCCTTAATCATGCTGTCGCCGCTTACGGAAAGCATGAAAACATCATCGGAACAGCCTAATAAATCAAGCGGAATAGGGTATGTTTCTTCAATGTTTTCAACAGCCAGAATAGGAACGCCCGCTGTTACACGGCCAACAAGTGGTACAGGCACAACGGTTTTTTGGCGCCATTCAGCGTCCTGGGTCAGTTCAAGTGCGCGCGGTTTGGAAGGGTCACGCTGCAAAAAGCCGTATTCTTCTAATTTGTGCAGGTGATTATGAACGCTGGCGCTTGAAGATAATCCTACAGCTTTGCCAATTTCGCGCACAGCCGGAGGATAACCTTTATCTTTAACACATTTGCGAATATATTCTAAAATCTGACGCTGACGGTCAGTAAGCATTTCTTCGGTAATTTGTCCTTCAAAATTAGAAAAGCGTTTATGTCTGGCCATTAACAAAAGCCTCCCGAAATAGATTTTATATAATTCTATTATAACAGTTAATTAAGAAGGAGTCAAAACATTTGTTTGCTGTTCGCCGTATTAGTTTTGCTTTGATTTTAATATTGAAAGATGAGATAAAACAGAAGTTTAAAGGAAAGATAAATATATAAAAATAACGTCCGATAATATATATTATGTAAAATTTGGAAAATGAAATTTCAAACAACAGATTTTTTATTAATATTATCGGAGGTTAATATTTGAAATGATTTATATTTTGAAGATTTACATATCATATTATTATTACTTTTATCTCCCTGATATTTTTATATTATTTAACAAGTATCAAAAACTTATAATACTTTTTATTAGAGCTTATATTGATATTTTACTATAAATTAGCTTTTAAATTCACGCTTTCATATTTGCGTTTTGAGGCGTTTTTATAATAAACACGTTAATTTGTATGCGCAAGCGTTCTAAAATTTGTTACAGCCAATTTATAAGGGTGACTTTTACAGTATAATTACAAAAATATAAGAGGCTCAGGCATTTTCTGCATAAGCCTCTTGATACTTTATTATTATAACACAAATCAGTAAAGATATAAATCGGTTGTATTAAACTGCTTCATAATTTGCTGGTTGGCAGCTGCCTTATCGCCTTTTGTAAAATATAACAGGTTATTAAAGCGCTGGCTTCTGTCAAAATAAAGCTGGTTTTTAAAATAGCAGTTAAACGTTACCAGATTGGTATCCAACATTGCAAAAACTTTATCTTTACTCAAGCTGCTGCGCACTTCATCTGCGTCAGCGGCATTTCCGGCAATAATATTTGCTTCCTGCAGCACTTTAAATATGTCTGGTATATGAGCTTTTAAGTCAGCATCACAATTAAAGCGTGCATTGTAATTATTAATGTCAAAAGTATAGTTAAAGTTTTCTGCTTTCAGGTATTTTTCTATGGCTGCAATATCTTCCGCGCGCAGGCTGTTAAAAAGCTGGTTCATGCTATTGTGGAAGATAAATTTAGTTAGTTCAGGATTATCGAAAATAGTTTTATATTCGTTTACATACTTGCTGAAATCAGGCTCAATTTGTGCAACATTATTAAAATTACCGCTGGCCATAACAATGCCTTCATCAAACAAATTCAGTAAATCAGGCATTGTAAACTGCGACAAATCCATTTTCAAGGTATTTGTGCTGTTATCAAAACTAATACCAAAGGTTTTAATAGCGTTATTTGCAGCATCAAGTGAAGTTTCCGGCAAAGCGCTGTAAGCAGTAAGCCCAAAGCCGCCTTTATTAATACCGTAAATACTGCTGAAATCAGTTCTTGTGTACAGCCATTTTTCCGGCAATTGCAGTTTGCGTCCGCTGATATTATCATTGATTGTAAGCGGTTTATTGCCGTTCTTCTGAGGTTCTGTAAATTTTAAACTGTTAACCAGCTGTTTGCTTAATTTATTAAAGCCTTTATTATCAAGTTTATAAAGGCTGTCGACATTGTCAGGCAATTCGTTAGTTGAAGCAAACAGGCTCGTTACCGTATACAGGTTGTCATTGGCTGATAATAAATAAGTTTTTTCTGTAATATTATATAAATTTGCTATTTTAGTAACTAAATAGCCGTCATCAGCAAATTCAAATTTAAAGCCCTGGTCTTTCAGGTTTTCTTCATCAACTGATTCTTGCGGCAACAATTCCGATTTTTTTAACGGCAGCTTTAACTCAAAAGTTATATTTTTAATGTCCGATTCTATCATTAAAGCGCCTTTGCCTTTAATATTTTCAACGGATGCCTTTTTTATGTTCGCCATACCGGCAAATTGTTTGTTTAATTCCAATAAACCAGCAAGGTCTTCGCTTTCGCCGCTGTAATTTACATAGGCGCCAGCCGCAGCTTCGGTAAGGTATTTATAGCTGCTGCCTTGCAAAACATCAGTGGCAGTGCCGCTTTTTAAAGCTTGTTTAATATTTTCGAGGTCAGCAGTAAATTTTTCCGTTGTAAAAGCGGTATTAAAATTTTGTTTAAGCTGTTCCTGACTAAGCCCGGTAACAAAGTGCATGCCGTTGGTTTTTACAAGTTTTTTGTCAAGGTCAAAAACACGGTTTTCGGCAGCAAACATATTTTCGCCTATCAGCATAATGTTCTGATCCGGAATGTTAACAGAAAAACCTGCTTCACTGCTTACATATTCAAAGGCATTAGCCGTAAGAGCAGCGCTGCACAGCAAACCTGTCATTAAAATATCAGCATATAATTTTTTCATTATCAGTACCCTCTTTTACTTTAAGTACGAATGTAGACATTAATCTTTTAAAAGTGTTTTGCCGTTCCAAAATTTAAGTGCCGTATTTTCATCATCACCGTTACGGTCAAATACAAAAGCCAGATAAGCAGCTTTGCCAATAACTTTACCTTCGGCAACTAAAGTGTAATAAAAATCAGTTTCAGCAGGCTTCAATTCAGTTTGCAGGCTAAAGCTCCCCTGCCCGTCTTTAAAATCCGTATTATAAGCAAAGGTTTTAAATTCCGTTCCCTGCTCAATAAGGGCGGCTTTTATATCTTCCAACGCTTCATTTACGCCGTAAGCAGTTTTATTGGGGTTATCAAATATAAATTCCGAAAAACTTTTATCGTTGGCTTTAACAGATAATATTATGATGCCATGACGGAAAATATCCATTATATCATCTTTTTTATCTGTTAATTCAGCGCTTATGCTTTTATCAGCCGCCGCAGCCTGTGATGCAATAACTGCCGATTCTATATCGGTAACGCCAATATCAAGCGCTTCTTTAAGAATTAGCGCCATAGCTTCCTGCGGCATGGCAACCGTTACACCAACAGCTTCTTCATTATATCTGCTGTCTGCTAACTGCACGTAAAACCAGTTATCCGGAAGGCTTACTTTTACGTTGGCTGTTTTTTCGCCAAAGGTAAACACGGTGTTTTTATTAACCGGCTTAACGGTTTTAAACTTTTTCAGAAAAGTTTTGTTGGTTTCTTTAGCCAAAACATTATCTTTAACGTAAATGTCTGTTGGGCCATCGGCACCGCCAATAACGCCAATGGTATTTTCCGGCTGGTTTTTAACAGCGTTGGAAACAGCCGTTTGCTGCTCTGCCATAAGCATATAAAGCTTGTCATTAGCGGAGGTATAATATATTGTTACCGGTTCAGTTTCCGGATTTACGTTAAAAGTAACGGCAATATACTTGTTTGAGCCAAACTTTTGCGCAGAAACCAGGTAATCCGGTTCTTCATTTTCTGCAAAAGCAAAAAGCGGCGAAACAACAGGTTCAGCTATAAGCTGATTAATACGTTCGTTACTGATGCCGTTACGCTGTAAAAGTAGAATATCGTTGTAAGTTTTATCAAACGTTGCCGTGCTGAACGGGGTTCCTAAAAATTTTGAAGCCTGTTCACTGCTTAAACATTCGGTATACCCTGCCGCAGCACCGTTATCGTCAATAAAACCGTAAAAATGTTTGCCAACAGCCTCTACGTAATTAGCAGAGGACGGACTTTGTGTTTTAAAACCGTCCTCTTTATTGGTATACGCAAACGCCGTTGCCGCAGTAAGCTGCACCAACAACAGCATAAAAAACAATATTTTGCGCATTGTTCTTCCTCAATAACAATTAAAGCCTGGTTACAATATCAACCAAAGCGCCGTTTTCAAGTCCGCATGCATTGCCCTCGTCAGTATCAATATGAATTTCGTCCGCATGCTCCGGGCCGGTTCTTACATAAACGTGCTCAAAACGCAGCGCACGTGAGCCTGTGGTTTCCATAGCAACAATATCATGGTTCTTTAAATGATATTTAGCGGCAGTTTCCGGGCACAAATGAATATGGCGCTGTACAAGCATAATGCCCTCTTTTAAAATAACTTCGCCTTCAGGGCCAACGATTTTGCCGCCGAGCGAGCCGTCAAGATAGCCGGAGAAGCAAATCGGCGGGTTCAGCCCAAGCTGACGGGCATCCGTTTTGGCAAGCTCAATTTGCGTATAAGGACGCAGCGGCCCGATAACGCGCAGCGGCATTTCGCCTTTATCTGTTACCAGAATAATTTTTTCTTCGCAGGTAAACTGACCGGGCTGCACAATCGGTTTTATCGGGTGCAGCTCGCTGCCTTTACCGAACAAAATATCCATATCTTCTCTTTTTAAATGGCAATGACGTCCTGAAACGCCCATTCTTAATTTAAAACGCATATAATTCACCTCGTAAAATTTTAATTATTGTAAACCATATCATTATTTATTATACACCAAATACAGGCAGATGTCATTTTGTTTTGCTTGTATACATCCCTAAAAGTATGTTTAAATTTTAAGATATTTTTTAAATTTGTAAAAAAATAGGTTATATGATAAAATTTTATTAAAGTCTATTAAGTTAGGAGGTATTTAATGTGGCTACGGCAATTAATGTTTTAAAACAAAATATTTCTGAATTATTAAGTAGTGGAAAAAATTCTAAATTTGTAATACCTGAGTATCAAAGACCGTATGATTGGACTTATGAAGAAATAGAAACTCTATTTGAAGATTTATGGGAATTTGCTTCTACAAGCGGCGGAAGCGAAAAAGATGGTACTTATTTTTTAGGATGTATAGTATCTTATAAAAATGAAAATAAAGAAAATGAAATCATAGACGGTCAACAACGTATAACTTCTCTCTTTTTACTTTTAAGAGCGATTTATACTAAATTAAGCACTATAGAAAACAAAACAGATTCATCTAAACATTTTTGTAAAGAGATTGAAAATACCATTTGGATGCAAAATAAACTAACTGGTCAAGTAAATTATGACAAAATTTTATTAACATCTAACGTTATTAACAATGAAGGTAATAAAATTCTAAAAAATATATTAAAAACAGGTATTGCTGATACTAAAGCCAAAGACAATTATTCGCAAAATTATATTAAATTTCAAGAACTTTTTGATGAACATGCGCAAACAGACCCTTTGAGAATATATGAATTTATTTATGCACTGCTTAACCAAGTAATCGTTTTACCGATCACAGCTGATTCACAAGATACTGCATTAACTATTTTTTCGACATTAAATGATAGAGGCAAACCTTTATCTGATGCTGATATATTCAAAGCAAAAATTTATAATCATTTAACTGGTACAGAAAAAGAAGAATTTATTTCCAAATGGAAATCTTTAGAAGCAGAGGCAAAAGAAGCCAATGAAACTATACAACAATTATTTTATTATTATATGTTCTATTTGAGAGCTGAAGAAAATGATAAAAAAACAACTACACCAGGTATTAGAAAATACTATTCATTAAATAAATTTGAAAAACTATATGATAGTAAGTTAATGAATAATCTCAACCTTATTATGTCATTTTGGAATGTTGTAAATTTACATGAAACTATAGAAAATGAAAACTGGTCTAAAAATATTAAAATTCTGCAATCTTTAGATATTTTAACATCATATCCTAATGAATTTTGGAAATATCCTGTTATTATATATTATCTTACATATAGAAATGATGAAAAATTCGAAAAATATTTTTCTATATTCTTGAACAAATTAATTTTAGAACTACTAACAAAATATTTAATTACTCCAACCGTTAATGCTGTTAAAGGTGATATTTTAAAGCTAAATATAGAAATAAGAAAATCTATTATTCCTAACTTTGAATTTAAACCAATTGAAATGGATTATATAAAAAATTCTTTAGATAATCCAAATAGAAGTATAGTAAGAATGCTGTTAAAACTGTTAGCTTACAATAATGCAAAGCAAGATAAATTACTTCCAGATAAATGGGAAATTGAACACATCTTACCTCAAAAATGGCAAAGCAATTACTTTTTAAATAATTCTGATGAAGAAATAAAAGAAAAAATTGAGCATCTTGGTAATAAATTACCTTTTGAAAAACGTTTAAATATAGTTGCTGGAAACGGTTATTTTGCAAAAAAACAAAATGAGTATAAATTATCAAAAATTTATATTACTAAAGAATTTCAAAATCATCAAAATAATGAATGGAAATTAGATGATATAATAAAAAGAGATGTTCTAATTGCTATCGAAATTACCAATTTGCTTGATAATTGGGAAAAGACTTATCAATCATTTAAAAACTTTTGAAAATATTTATTTAGTTTAAATTATAAAGCCATAATGGATTAATCCATTATGGCTTTACTCATGCAAATATATCCCTATTTCTATTTTTAACCATTTTCCTTTTATTTCTTTATTTGTGATTTTACCAAATAAAAGTTTTCCTGCATCCATCAGACGTGAAAATATTATATTGTCAGCCTTAGGTACATATCCAATTTTTACATTATTATTAGTTTTAATAACAATAGCATTTTTATCATAAGGATTATCCGGTTCACGATAAAAATGTAGTTTATCATTAACATTTAAATGTAACTCAAGTTCTAAAATACCTTCTATAAAAGTTGTGCCTGCTACATAAGTATCAAATAAAAATATATCCCTTTCAAAAGGTTTTGGAACTTCTAATGTTCCTCCCTGCGTATGTAATAATGAAATGATACTGCTGTTCTCACTTTTAACAATATTAGTCATTTTACTCCACCATTTCTTCTATTTTACTTTTATAAACTTCTAATATATCTGTAAATTGTTTTATAACATTATTAATTTCTTTTTTCTTATCTGCAATTTTATTCTTATCATTAATTATAGTTTTCAATGTATACGGATATGTATTTTTTATTTTTATTATATCCTCATTAAGTATTTTAACAACCATTTTTAAACGTTCTTTTTCTTTAATTAATAAACGTAAACTATCTTTATTTTCATAATTTAAAGACTGTGTATTTATCATTGAACTAATAATTTCCAAAGTTTCTAAATCAGCATTTTTATAAGCAATTACAGCATTTTGAAATAATTTTATTTGTTCGCCACTTAAATTAGAATTTAAATCTGGATGTAATACTTTTACTATCGTACGGTATAATTTTTTTATTTTTTTCGTTTCTGTTTCTGAAAGCAGTTTACCTTTGCTTCTCTCAAGGGCTTTATTAATCTTACTTATATGTTCATTTAATTCTTTTTTATATTGAACAAATTCTTTATCTAATGTACTCTCAATTTCAAATAAGTTGAATTTTTCTTGTCTATTCTTTTTGGCTTGAATTAAATCAATTTTACGTTTAAAACGCATAACAGCTATATTAAGTTCATAAGCTTTATATTCAAGATTGCCAAGTTTAAGCATATATACCATTTCAATATTTTTACATTCAACAAATTTTAGTTCATCACGTTCTAATACAAGCATAGAAACTTCTGCTCGTAATTTTTCTACTTCATTTTTTATTTTTTCAAATTCTGGTAAAATAATAATTTTTCTTTCATCAATACTCATTGCTTTTCACCTGGCTAAATAGTATATAAAAAAGGCTTACCTATATTTATATTATACAGGTAAACCTTTTGTTTTTACAGTAAATTATATATGCTTATTTATTCTTCAAATACTCATCAATGGCCTGAGCGGCTTTTTTGCCTGCGCCCATGGCGGATATTACGGTTGCTGCGCCGGTTACAATGTCGCCGCCTGCAAATACGCCGGGAATAGAGGTTGCGCCGGTTTCGTCAGCAACGATATTGCCGCGTTTGTTGGTTTCCAAATCGTGCGTAGTTTGCTTTAACAGAGGGTTAGGCCCCTGCCCTATCGCCATTACAACCATGTCAACGTCAAGCACGTATTCGCTGCCTTTAATAGCTACCGGGCTGCGACGTCCGCTGGCATCAGGTTCGCCAAGCTCCATTTTAATGCATTCCATACCGTTAACCCAGCCTTTTTCGTTGCCCAAAATACGTACAGGGTTGTTCAAAAGGCGAAGCTCAATTCCTTCTTCTCTTGCATGGCCGATTTCTTCCTTGCGGGCAGGCATTTCTTCTTCGCTGCGGCGGTAAACAATATAAACCTGTTCTGCACCGAGGCGTTTTGCGGTACGTGCTGCGTCCATAGCAACATTGCCTGCGCCGACAACGGCAACTTTTTTACCAATGTAAACCGGTGTTGCGACTTTCGGGAACTGATAAGCACGCATTAAGTTAACGCGCGTTAAAAATTCGTTGGCAGAATATACGCCGTTAAGGTTTTCGCCTTCAATATTCATAAAATGCGGCAGGCCTGCGCCTGTACCTACATAAATGGCGTCGAAGCCTTCTTCTTCAAAGAGTTCCTGAATGGTAAACAAACGGCCGATAACAGCGTCTACCATAATTTTAACGCCCAGCTTTTTCAGTGCGTCAATTTCGTGCTGCACAATTTCTTTCGGCAGGCGGAATTCCGGAATGCCGTACATTAAAACGCCGCCCGGTGCGTGCAGTGCTTCAAAAACAGTTACATCATAGCCCATTTTGGCAAGGTCGCCTGCTGCGGTAAGGCCGGAAGGGCCGCTGCCTACAATAGCTACTTTTTTGCCGTTAGGAGCTGCTTTTTCATTATCTACGTTATCTAAGCCGTGTTCACGTGCATAATCTGCTACAAAGCGTTCCAGACGGCCGATAGCAACGGACTGACCTTTAATGCCGAGCACGCATTTGGATTCGCACTGGTTTTCCTGCGGGCACACGCGGCCGCAAACTGCCGGCAGGCTGTTTTTGCGTTTTAAAATCTTAATGGCTTCCTGCAGGTTGCCTTCTTTTACAGCCTGAATAAAAGCCGGAATTTCAACATTAACAGGGCAGCCGCTTACGCACAGCGGTTTAGGGCAATGCAGGCAGCGCTCTGCTTCATCAACAGCGGTTTTCATATCATAGCCGAGAGCAACTTCTTTAAAGTTTTTATTTCTTACATCAGCCGGCTGTTCCGGCATAGGGTTTCTCATTCCTCCACGCATTTGCAATGACCTCCGCAGCTGTATTCAATAGATTCCTGGTCTTTGTACATCATCTGGCGCTGCATTAAGTTGGCAAAGTCAACCAGATGCCCGTCAAATTCCGGGCCGTCAACGCAGGCAAATTTATTTTCGTTGCCCACCATTACACGGCAACCGCCGCACATGCCGGTGCCGTCTACCATAATGGTGTTAAGGCTTACGGTTGTTTTGGTGCCGAAGGGTTTGGTTGTTGCGGCAACGTTTTTCATCATAATTACCGGGCCAATGGCAAGTACCAGGTCAATCTTTTCGCCTTTTTCCAGCATTTCGCGCAGCGGGTCGGTTACAAAGCCTTTATGCCCTTCGCTGCCGTCATCCGTGGTTATAATAAGCTCATCGCTGATTGCCTGCATTTTATCGCGCCAGATAATTAAATCTTTGCTGCGTGCGCCGATAATGGAAATTACTTTGTTGCCGAGCTCGTGGTAAGCGCGGGCAATCGGGTATACCGGTGCAACACCGATACCGCCGCCTACGCAGACAACCGTGCCAAACCTGCCCATTTCGGACGGATGGCCGAGCGGGCCAACAACATCGAGAATATCGTCGCCTTTTTCAAAAGTTTCGCAAAGATGTTTAGTGGTATTGCCTACTGCCTGAACGATTAAGGTAATAGTGCCTTTTTCACGGTCAAAATCGGCAATGGTAAGCGGAATGCGTTCGCTGTCTTCATCGGTGCGTATCATTACAAACTGCCCCGGTTGGCATTTATGTGCAATCAGGGGTGCGTCTACTAAAAATTCGTAAACAGAAGGTGCTAAATTACTTTTAAATAAAATTTTAGCCACTTGTGTTTCCCTCCCAAAATTTTTGTTATTTATTAGTTAAGCGGCGTGCGCGCGCGTCTGCTTCGGCATAAACTTTCTCCAGGTCTATGTAAAGCAGTTCGCCTTTTTGCATAAGAACTTTGCCGTTAACAAGTACGGTATCTGCGTCATTGGCGTTTGCCGCATATACAAACAGCGAAGTTCTGTCGTTGCGCGGATGCCAGTAAGGTTTATTCATGTTATAAAGTACAATATCGGCTTTCTGCCCTGCTTCTATTTTGCCAACATCAGCAAAGCCAAGTGCTTTGGCACCTTCGCTTGTTGCCATGGCAAGTGCCTGCGCTGCCGGTATAATTTCCGGGTCGCCTGTCATGTTTTTATGCAGCATTGCGGCGAGGCGGCATTCTTCCAGCATATCAAGGTTGTTGTTGCTGCTGGTGCCGTCAGTGCCAAGGCCAACCGTAATGCCGTGCTTTAACATTGCCGGTACCGGTGCAATGCCGCTGGCAAGTTTAAGATTGCTTTGCGGGTTATGGGCAATACGAACATGTTTGGCTGCCATAATTGCCATGTCTTCTTCATCTACATATACGCTGTGTGCTGCTAATGTACCGCATTCAAACATGCCAAGGCTGTCCATAAGTTTTATCGGGCTCATGCCGTGTTCTTTAATGCAGTTGTCAACTTCGCCTTTGGTTTCGCAAAGGTGAATATGAATTTCACTGCCAAGCTGATGTGCTTTGCCAATAACATTTTTCAGGTATTCAACAGAGCAGGTATACGGGGCATGCGGCCCGAGCATTACATGAATGCGCCCGCCTGCACTGTTATGGCGTTCTTTAAAGAGCGCTGCATTTTCTTCAAGTTTTGCATAGTTTTCGTCGCTGAATCCGGTTAATCCGCGGCTTAATGCAGCCCTGATGCCTGTTTCTTCAACGGCATCAGCAACCCTGTCCATTGCAAAATACATATCGGCAAAACAGGTTGTGCCGGTTTTAAGCATTTCTGCAATGGAAAGCATTGTGCCCCAGTAAATATCGTCATCCGTAAGCCCGTCTTCGGCAGGCCAGATTTTATTTTGCAGCCAGTCCATCAGTACCATGTCATCAGCATAGCTGCGCAGCAGCGTCATTGCTGCGTGGGTATGGGTGTTTACCATGCCCGGCACGGCAATTTTACCTTCGGCATCAATAACCTGCGCGTCTTCATATCCTTGCGGCACTTCTTTGGATATTACCTGAATGGTGTCGTCTAAAATACCGATATAATATTTATCCGTATCTTTTGCGGTAATAATTTCAGCGTTTTTAATAAGTGTTTTCGCCATTATTCTTCTCCTAACTGACGTTTGCGGTAATGGGCTTCATAAAAACCGTGCATGGCGTCGATATCGCTCTGAGGCAGCAGCACTGCTCCGCCAAGGATCTGCGTAATGCAATAAAGCTGAGCGGCTTTTTCAACTATTCCAGCTACCATCATAGCTTCGTCAAGCGTTACGCCCCATGCAGCAACGCCGTGGTTTGCCAAAAGCGCCGCACGTTTGCCGTCCATGGCTTTTATTACGTTTTGGGCAAGCGTTTCCGTACCCGGCAGGGCATATTCGGCGCAATGCACCGCGCCGCCCATTATCTGCACCATGTCTTCAATAAGCGGCGGAATATCCTTTCGTGCTGCGGCACAGGCACTGGCATAAATGCTGTGCGTGTGCACAACGGAATTTGCTTCCGGAAGTGCTTTATATATTGCCAGGTGCAAAGGCAGTTCGCTGCTTGGTATTAATGCTCCATCAAGCGTATGTCCTGCTGCGTTAACTATGGTTATATCATCGGTTGTTAAATTGTCATAACCGCGGCCGGAAGGAGTTATTGCATAAGTATTTTTGTTTATTTTAATGCTTATGTTGCCCCACGAACCCGGCAGCATGTTCTGCCCTGCCATTTTTTGCGCAGCTTTAACAATTTGTACCCTTGCTTTTTCAACAGCTTCGTTTTCCATAATTATTCGGCGTGCAGGTAAGCGTACTGTTCCGGAGTTAAGGTATCAATGCCTGCGCCCATTGCTTCAAGCTTCAGCGCGGCAATTTCCGTATTCAATTCTTCCGGCAGTACATAAAGGTTATTTTGCAGTTCACCTCTATGCTCCAGCAGATATTTCATGGCAAGGAACTGCATGGCGAAAGAAAGGTCCATAACTTCTACCGGATGGCCGTCGCCGCAGGCAAGGTTTACAAGGCGGCCTTCGCCCAGCAGGTTGATTTTTTTGCCGTCAGGCATGGTGTAGGTTGTAATGTTTTTGCGAACTTCGTAAGCAGGTTCAACGGTCATTGCTTCCAGGTCTTTAACGTTAATTTCAACGTCAAAATGGCCTGCGTTGGCAAGAACAGCGCCATCTTTCATCAGCGGGAAGTGTTCTTTGGTAATTACGTCTTTGCAGCCGGTTACGGTTACAAAGAAATCGCCGTATTTTGCTGCTTCACGCATCGGCATTACGCGGAAACCGTCAAATACTGCTTCAATGCCTTTAATCGGGTCAATTTCGGTAACGATAACGTTTGCGCCCAAACCTTTGGCACGCATGGCAACGCCCTTGCCGCACCAGCCGTAGCCTGCAACAACAACGGTTTTGCCTGCAACGGCAAGGTTGGTGGTACGCATAATGCCGTCCCAGGAAGATTGGCCGGTGCCGTATCTGTTATCGAACAGGTATTTGCAGTAAGCGTCATTAACGGCAATCATCGGGAAAGCCAGTTTGCCGGCTTCGTTAAGGGCTTTTAAGCGGTGTACGCCGGTAGTGGTTTCTTCGCTGCCGCCGATAAGGTTCGGAATCAGCTCGCGGCGGGTGCTGTGCAGCATGTTAACAAGGTCGCCGCCGTCGTCGATAATAAGCGAAGGTTTTGTATCAAGCGCTTTGCTTAAATATAAATCGTATTCTTCCTGCGAGCAGGCATGGGTAGCAAAAACGGTAATTCCGCTGTCTGCCAGAGCTGCGGCAACGTCGTCCTGCGTGGAAAGCGGGTTGCTGCCGGTAACAACTACGTTTGCACCGCAGTTTTTAAGAGTCTGGGCAAGATATGCGGTTTTTGCTTCCAGATGAATGGTTACAACCATATTTAAACCGTCAAAAATTTTCTTTTCTGCATAACGTTCGTTTAAAATGTTAAGCAGCGGCATGTGCTCTTTAACCCAGGCAATTTTCTGATGTCCGGTAGGTGCAAGGGCAATGTCTTTAATTATGCTATTCATTAAAAATTTCCTCCTTGATTTTAAGCTGCAATTTTTTTATATTCTCCCGATAAGGCGGTTTAATAACGCCGTATTCGGTAATAATGCCGCTGATAAGAGCGGCCGGTGTAACATCAAAAGCAGGGTTATAGGCTAAGGCTTCAGGCGGCGCGGTAACAACCCCCTGCAAGGTTTTTACTTCCTGTGCGCTGCGTTCTTCTATCGGAATTCCGCTGCCGTCTGCAATGGAAAAATCAAACGTGCTTACAGGTGCGGCAATATAAAACGGTATACCGTGGTATTTTGCGGCCAAAGCTACGCCAAAGGTGCCTATTTTGTTGGCGGTATCGCCGTTTAAGGCAATACGGTCCGCCCCGGTAACAACGGCGTTAATGCCTTTTTGCTGCATGGCCCATGCTGCCATGTTATCGGTAATAACAGTAACGGGAATTTTATCTTCCATAAGCTCCCATACCGTAAGGCGGGCGCCCTGCAGAAGCGGGCGCGTTTCGTCGGCATAAACCATGTCTATTTTGCCCTGGGCAAAGGCTTCGCGGATAACGCCGAGAGCCGTGCCCCACCCGCAGGTTGCCAGTGCACCTGCGTTGCAGTGCGTTAAAATACGGGTATGCTGCGGCAAAAGTTCAGCACCGTACCTGCCCATTTTTTTATTGCATTCAATGTCATCATCGTAAATTTGCTGCGCCAGTTTTTCCAAAGCGCAGGCAATTTCGCTCTGCGTTTTGCTTTGCCCTGTCAGGCGTTCTGCCTCAGCGTAAAGCTTGTTGGCAGCCCAGGCAAGGTTTACTGCCGTAGGGCGTGCTGCAATAAGTTCATTTTTTATTTCTTCGTAGGCAGGCAAATTACCGCGGTTTTCCGCCATAAGCTGCTGCCAGCCCAAAACCATGGCAAAACCGGCTGCTGCGCCTATTGCCGGTGCGCCGCGGACTTCCAGCTTTTTTATTGCTTCGCCCACGCGGTGGTAAGTACCGCATTTTATAAAACTGATTTCTACAGGCAGTTTAGTCTGGTCTAAAATTTCCAGTGCGTTATGCTGCCATTCCATTGTTTTAACCATAACAGCCTCTTACAGTTTAAAACCGCCAAATTCTGCCATGCAGTGCGCACAGCCGCATTCTGTTTCTTCAACGCCGTTATCGGCAATAAAGGCTTCAATCAGGCGGGCCATGTTTTTACCGCTTTGCGCCATTGCTTCCACAACTTCACTGTGAGAAAGCGGTGTCGGCGAAATGCCTGCTGCCATATTGGTTACAATACTGCAGTTTGTATAGCACATTTCCGCTTCGCGTGCCAGTACGGATTCCGGAATGTTGGTCATGCCTACAAGGTCGCCGCCCAGCATGGCGAACATTTTAATTTCCGCTGCGGTTTCAAAACGAGGGCCTTCGGTGCAGACATAACAGCCAGTCTTATGGAACGGAATGTCAGTTCTTTCAAGGCATTTAATAACCTTTGCACGCAGGCGCGGGCAGTACGGATTTGTAAAATCTACATGGGCCACTCCGCGCTCCGGAGTATCATAAAAAGTGTTAACGCGGCTTTTGGTAAAATCAATCGCCTGGTCGCAAACAACAAAATGCCCGGCTTTCATCTCTTTGTTTAAAGAACCTACTGCCGTAGTTGCAAAAATTTCTTCTGTGCCAAGGCTTTTTAAAGCCCAGATATTGGCACGGTAATTTACTTTATGCGGCGGAACGCTGTGCCCTGCACCGTGGCGTGTAATAAAAACAACCTGATTGCCGTACAGCGAGCCCATTTTACAAAGCGCATCGCCGTAAGGCGTTTTAATAACCTTTTCTTCAAACCCTCCAAGTGCGTCGGGGCTGTAAACCCCGGTACCGCCGATAATAGCTATTTTGCGCATAATAACCTCCTAATTATTGAGTCTGTCTATCAGTTTAACCAAATCATCCATTTTGTTCAAAACGTAATCCGGTTTGCCTTCATTCAAAATAAAATCCCAGTTAAAACTGGTATAACGTACTGCTGCCGTTAAACAGCCTGCGCCTTTTGCACTTTGCAAATCATAAGGGCTGTCGCCCACGCCGATACAGTCACTGCCGTTCAGCTTTAAGTTTTTTAAAGCCATCAGGCTCGGTGCCGGAAGCGGTTTATGTTCTTCGCAGTCCTGGCAGGTAACAACCATTTCAATATATTTATCAAGCCCGTAACAGGCAAGCCCGCGCAGAGCCATCGGGCGTTTTTTAGATGTTACAACAGCCATTTTTATTCCGCGCTTTGCAAGCTGTGCCAACGCTTCGTTAACGCCGTCAAACGGCCGAATAAGCTTATCGTGCTGGCTGCGGTGGTAATCACTGTAAGCAGTGCAAAAATCTTCTATCATGCTTTCTGGCATATAGGCTTTGGCTGCGGTGCGCAGCGGCAGCCCGAAACCTGCAACAAGCGCTTCTTTCGACGGAACCGGCAGCCCAAACTCCACAAAAGTATGGCGGAACGATTCCAGAATCAGAGGCGTTGTATTAATCAGCGTGCCGTCAAGGTCGAATAAAACTCCCTTTATTCTCACAAAAAACTCCTTAAATTTAGTCAGCATTTATCATCTAATCATACCATATTTAAGCTTTAAAATAAAGATTTATAACGCTGCGTAAAAATTAAACCTCTCAAAAAATTTTGAGAGGTTTATTATACTCAATATTTTTCCAAAATCATAATTCCGTCTTTTTCTTTAACAATGCGCAGGTTCTGAATTGCTTCGGGATTTTGCAGGCGTTTAAATTCCAACCTGCGTACAACCACATACTTAGGCGTATTATCGCTGACGGCTTTTTGCAGAGCATCTGTTTTCGGCAGCATTTCCTCACCGGCAATACCGGTGTAATACATAAAGCCAGGGCGCAAAAACTTATCTACATAAAGCGGCTTGGATGTATCACAGCCTGCCACAAACTCGGCAGCCATTGTTTTTACACTGAAACGGTCTGCAACCGGCGGTAAAATAAACGAAAATGCAATCAGCATTGTTAAAAAGCCCATTGCCGCATGCAGATAACCGGCAAAGATAACATCGCGCTCGCGCCATAAAAACCAGATGATTACCAAACCTACCACAAAGGTTGTGCCGCTGAGCACAGACGCTTCCAGGAACGCTTCCGGCAGCTGATTGCCGCTGATAAGCCAGCCGGCACCCAAAAGCCCGAACATAATTACTGTGCCAATAACCCACGAAAGCAGTGATTCTCCGCGCTGCTTTTCAAGCCTTGCAAGATTCCAGCCGATAATAATTGCAAGTGCCGGAAACATAGGCAGAATATAAGAAACAAGTTTGGTTTGCGAAATGCTGAAAAACAGCAGCACAAAAACCCACCAGATATTGAAAAATGACATTTTAACAAGTTCTTCACTGCTTGCTTCGGATATGGAAGCACGGATTGACTGCAATAGCAGGCCCGTCCATGGGAACATGCCCAAAATTATTACCGGCAGATAATACCACCACAGAACGCGGTCGGGGTGTTCCGGCGTGGTAAAGCGCGTCAGATTATGAAAACCAAGAAAAGTATTGATAAATTCCATACCGTGCGCCTGATACATCAAATAATACCACGGTGCGGCAATGGCAAAGTAAACAACAAGCCCGCGGATAACGTGCATTTTTAAAATTTCACGTAAATTACCGGTAAAAAGCAGGTGCAGGAAAATAATTGCACCGGGAAAAACTATGCCGATGGGGCCTTTGGTTACAGTGGCCAGAGCCATGGCAATATACATTACCCAGTACCATTTGTGCTGGTAACATAAAAGTGCGGCTGTCATAAAAAACAATAAAGTTGTATCGGTAACTGCGGCCTTGCCAAGATAGAAAAACTCCACGCAGGTAGTTAAAACAATGGATGCCCAGAATCCGGCACGTTCCGAAAAAATATTGCTTACCGAAAAATAAAGCATTACCGAAGTTGCAACGGCCATTAACGCCGCCGGAAAACGCGCTGCCGCTTCCCCATCGCCAAAAAGGCCTATTGAAGCAGCTACCAGCCAGTAATACATCGGCGGCTTGTCATACCAGAAATTGTCAAAAATACGCGGCGATAAGTAATCGTTGTACTTAATCATTTCACGTGCGGTTTCCGCATAAACCGGTTCGTCCGGGTCAAAAAGCGGTACGGAACCTATTCCCCACAAAATGGTTACTAAAGCTAAAACTGCAATAATAATCAGGCTTTGGAGATTCAAATTTTTCATTAAAGACCTTCCTTCCGGCGTGCCAAGTAGTCGTTATATGTTTTCGGAATGCCATGCTCTATATCCATTTGCGGTACAAAGCCAAGCAGAGCTTCCAGTTTTTTGTTGCTTAAAACTGAACGGAAAATATCACCGCTTCGCGCTGGCGCATAGTTTACAGTAAGTTCATGCCCGCAGGCAGATTTAAAAGCATCAAGCAGGCTGTTGAGCGAGGTTTCTTTTCCTGTTGAAATATTAATAACATTATAGCCGGTAAGCGCAACTGCTTTAGCCGCAGCCTGCGCAATATCGCCGGCATATACAAAATCACGTGTTTGCTCGCCGTTGCCGAAAACCGTCAAAGGCTTATTCTGAACAAGGAGTTTGCAGAAGATACTGATAACGCCGCCTTCTCCCCCTTCACCCTGACGCTCGCCGTAAACGTTGGCAAAGCGCAGCACCGTGCAGTTAATGCCGTACAAATCGTGGTAAACGCGCATATAATGTTCGGATGTCATTTTAGTAATGCCATAGCAGGATGTCGGCAAAAGCGGTAAATCTTCAGTAAGCGGAATGTTAGGGTTATCTCCGTAAACGGCTGCGCTTGATGAAAATACCAAGGATTTAACATTGTATTTGCGGCAGCATTCCAGAATATTAATCAGCCCAAGCAAATTAACATTGCAGTCCTCCTGCGGGTGCTGCAAAGAATACGGAACCATTGTCTGCGCGGCAAAATGAATAACGGCGTCAAAATGTTCTGCGGCAAACAGAGCATCAACGGCTGCTTCGTCACAAACATCTCCTACGCACAGCTTCATATTTGCCGGTACATTTTTGGCAGAACCGCTGGAAAGATTGTCGAAAACAACTGTTTCATGCTCATGCTGTGCATTAAGGTATTTCAAAAGATGAGAGCCGATAAAACCGGCTCCCCCTGTAACAAGTAATTTCATCAGTTCTCTCTCTCTTTCAAATTATTGGCAGCAATAATGTTTGAACCAAAAGCACGGATGGAAATAAAAGCACCCAGCAAAAACGGGAAATACTCGGCCGTAAAACGCCAGAGCACTGCCATAATGCCTACCATGCCTTCCGGCAGAAGCGACGCGAACAGCACGATAAAACCTGCTTCGGCAATACCGCTGCCGCCCGGAGTAGGCGAAAAATATAAAACAAGGTTTAAAAGCACCATCCTGCCCATAACCTGCAGCCAGTCAAATTGAATATTCATGCCTAAAAAGAACATCGGCACAGTAGCGTAAATACCCAAAAGGCTGATGCCCGATTCAATAAAAGCACGCAGAATCATTAAAGGATGCCTGCCCATAATAAACGATGCTTTTTTGAATTCATAATAGCTGTTAAAGCATTTGCGCCTGTAATCGTGAGACAGCTTGCCTGTAAGCGCAACCAGCCAGAACTCCGGATAGCGCGTGCGCATAAGCAGCACCACTGCCACAGGTATGGAAATAAATATTACGGATACTGCTGCGATAACTGCTGGCGGCATCCATTCGCTTAAAAAAGCGTCATTATACAAAACAAACGGCACCAGTAAAATTAAAAAAGTTATCGACATAATTGTGCGCACAAAAACAATTACCGTTGCTTTGGCAACAGGCACATTCGCCCTTTTCATAAACATAATCTGGGCTATTGCGCCCCCGCTGGCACCGGGAGTAAGCACCGCCAGAAAATAATTGCTTAAAACTACATTGATAACTTCTTTAATGCTCAGGCGTTCATCCGTTACACGCGCCAGAGTCATCAGCCTCAGGCCGTCAAAAATAAGCCCAACGGCCAAAATACCGAAGGCTGCCGCAATGCTCCACGGCTTGAACATGGTTAAATATTCAAGCGCCCTTATATCAAATGTAAAGTAGATAACCGCTGCCGGTATCAGGACAATAATTACAAAAACCAGCAGCAGCCTGCCTATCAATTTTTTGTTCATAATTAAAGCCTGCCAAAATTAATTAGTTCTATTCCCTCTTCACGGGCAATGTTTTTATTGCTTTCAGACAAAAAAGCATTTAACTCATCATGCCAATGATAACCCCATTTGAAGTTTTGTGCAAGCAAAACATTATCTGCCCCGGGATGAGTCATTATTTCACTCGTTCCCTCAGGCAAACCAAGCAAAATGTTTTTAACCAGAAGTTCATTTAAATTGCCGCCTGCCAGCATGCCAAAAAAGTGCTGCGGGTAAATAAGCCCTGCTTTTTTGGCCTTGCTTTTTGCCAGCGCGCTGCAAAAGCTCAAACCGTCCCTGCCTATTTTTCTGCCGGCTCCGGCGCTAAAACCGCCAGTCCAGAAAATACTTTCTTCCGGCATTCTTATTTTGCGTATACCGTATTCTCTGCATAAACGTATAACCATACCGGCAATGCCCGGCAGCACGTGCATGTGCTGATGGCTGTCGATATGTGTGGGTTTAATTCCGGACTCCAGCACTTTTTCTATTTGTGCACGCAGTTCCTGTTCGAGTTCACTCCTCTTTATACTACCAGTATACCATTTTTTTGCAAAAACTGTATAATCTTCTGCAAAAACTCCCTGCGAAGTAAGCAAAGAATTTACACCTTTTTTTAAAACAGGCGCAACTCCGCCAACAAGAGTTAAATGAATTCCGATTCCAAGCTCAGGATTTTGGGCAGCAAGATTTGCCGCTTCCTTAAAATAAGGAGCTCCCGGCATAATCGATGTGCTTGTAATCATGCCTTTTTGGTGCCCTTCTATAATTCCTTTATTAATCAATGGATGCAGACCGAAATCATCGGCATTAATTATCAGTTTTTTCATAAATTCTCCGGTTATATACGTTTATAATTGGCAAAATGCAATTTAACAAAATTTGCAAGGCTTTCTTTGTCAAATTTTTCCGCAATCATGCGTGCACAATTAGTTGCAGCGTCACTTCCTCCTTTGGGAAGCGGCATGCCTGCCTGTGCTTCCAGTTCTGCCATAATGTGAAGAAATTCGGCGCGAGCCAATACCGAGGCGGCTGCTACGGCAATATCTGCTTCTGCTTTTGGCATCTGCACAACTTTAACAGCGGGATATTTTTCGTGAATGCGCTGCGTTATATCATTATGCACGGCAAAACGGTCTACAAGGGCATAACCACAGCTTGGGCATTTACCGATTACCCCCGTAAGTGCCGCTGCGTGCCCGCTGCTTAATAAATGGTTTAAATTCTGCCCTGCCGCTTTAAGCTGATTGTAACGGTAGTTATACATTTTAGGCGTCAGCGCTAAAACAGATACGGCTAGTGCCGCAGAGCAGATTTCATCTTTCAGTTTCAGCACATCTTTATCACTGACGATTTTGCAGTCTTTAACGCCCAGGCTGAAAAGCCTTGAAGCGCTTTTCTCATCACAGGCAACTGCCGCAACCACAAGCGGCCCGAAAAAATCGCCTTTGCCTGATTCGTCACTTCCTGCCCAGATGCCGTTAAATCCCGGCAAATCTTTCAGCAGGCAATAGTTTGTGCCGGTGCTACTTCCGTCTGCCAGTATATCTTTGCAGGCTTGTGTAAATGCTGCATTTTTGCCGTTCCAAACAAATTTTATGCCTTTTTTGCCGTTATAAACGGATAAAACAGCTTTATCCGTGCCTTTGGCAAGCACTAACTGGCAGCCGTATTGCAGGCTTTTTTCTTCAGCACTTATACCGTTTTCACTGAATTTTTTTACTAATTCTTTAATATATGTGCCAAAATCAGTGTTCAAGCTGAGCCTCCGCAGCGGCCGCAGCCATCTGCATTATTTTTTTCAGCGGCATTTTGCTTGCTTCGGCAAGCTTGCGGCAGTCTTCAAATTCCGGTGCTATGTTTAAAATTTGCCCTCCGGCCTGCGAAAATTTAACTTTTACGCTTCCCTGCGGCAGTGCAACCTCTATAAAGCTTCTTTCGCTGCAATGGCGCGCAACATCATAGTAGCGCATGCCTAATGTAGTGGTTTCGGTTAAAATAATTTTTTCAAGCACCGGCAAGTCCTGCGGATGCATTAAAACAGAAAGCATCTGCGCCGGGCGCCCTTTTTTCATAATTATAGGCGTAATCCATGCATCAAGGGCACCGGCAGCCATTAATTTTTCCTGTACATAGGGCCATACTTCGCCGCTCATGTCGTCAATATTGCATTCAGCAACCGTTAAAGCGTGGCTTTTAACTTCTTCAACAGTACCAAGCGTAGCACGCAGCACATTAGGAATTTCAAGGTTTCTCGTTCCTGCGCCATAACCAACTTTTTCTGCGCTGAAGCCTTTAGGCATATCAGCAGAAGGTTCGGCAAGTGCAGCCATTAACGCGGCTCCGGTAGGTGTTGCCAGTTCGCGTTCAATGTTTCCTTTGGCATAAAGCAGACCATGCGCCAAAAGCTCGGCTGTTGCCGGCGCAGGCACGGGCATCAGTCCATGCGCACACTGCACAAAACCGTAGCCGGTTTTAATTTCAGACACATAAATTTTTTCAATGCCGAGATTTTCCAAAGCCAGGCAGCTGCCGACAATATCAATAATCGTATCAACTGCCCCTACTTCATGAAAATGCACTTCTTCAAGGCTTTTGCCGTGAACTTTTGCTTCGGCGAGGCCAAGCATGCGGAAAACATTTACCGCTTTATCTTTTATATTAGTGCTTAAATCTGAATTTTCAATGATAGTTTTGATGTCGTTAAAATTTCTGTGTTCATGATGATGGTGCGCACCTGCTTCATGCGCATGGCAGCAGTGATGTTCATGTGCTTCTTCGGCAATATGATCGTGCTGGTGACAGCAATGATGCTCCTTATGATGGTGGTGATGATGTTCTTCACCTTCACAGCCGTGGTCATGATGATGGCAGTGATGCCCGTCATTGTGTTCATGAAGATGTGCTTCTTCTGCTTCGGCTGCTTCCGTTACGCCCGGAATTTTAACATTAAAATAAGCTGCATTTATGCCGCATTTATCTGCGCGTGTATTAACCAGTTCATATTCGCCAAGGTTCATCTTTTTAAGTTCTGCTTCTATATAAGCAGCGTCAGCGCCAAGATCAATCAGCGCGCCAAGCAGCATGTTGCCGCTGATACCGGAAAATGCTTCTATGTAAAGTGCTTTTTTCATGTTCTCACCTCATATGATTAATAATGCTTGCCAAACGCCCTGCGCCAAAACCGTTGTCGATATTTACAACAGCAACGCCTGCCGAACAGCTGTTCAGCATGCCCAAAAGCGCGGATAAACCTTTAAAGTTTGCCCCATAACCGACACTTGTAGGAACCGCAATAACAGGCTTGTCTACAAGCCCGCCCACAACGCTTGCCAGTGCGCCTTCCATACCGGCTACAACAATTACCGCGTTGGCATCGCGTATAATATCAATTTTAGAAAACAAACGGTGAATCCCTGCCACACCGACATCATACACGCGTTTAACCGTATTACCCATAATTTCCGCCGTCAGTGCGGCTTCCTCAGATACCGGTAAATCGCTGGTACCGGCAGTTACAACGGCAATATAACGTTTTTCGTCTTTTGGCAGAGGATTACGTTCAATTTTTATGAACCCTGCGTCTTTATAATATTCTGCATCAGGAACTGCTTTTTTTACAGCGGCAAATTTTTCTTCGTTTGCCCTTGTCCCGATTATATTGCTGTGAACCTCAGCCAGCCTGCTCATAATTGCCGCTGTCTGCTCTGCCGTTTTTCCTTCACAGTAAACAACTTCTGCAAAGCCCTGACGCAATTGATTTCAAATCCGAGTGCTGTCAGTGTGTTGCGGATTTCGTCGGAAGTAGCCC
>OHAN01000670.1_pt1 | contig 32834 bp, 30 predicted proteins | sample 1577121 | NCBI WGS metagenome assembly OHAN01 (sample SAMEA3541554, study PRJEB24748) | human gut metagenome | biome: human gut; feature: human-associated habitat; material: faeces | place: China | collected 2012 | reverse complement strand
GCTCCTGCAGCGATAGCTCTCTGCTTTCCTCCTGCATCACCGCTTCCTGCAAGCGCTTCGCACGCCATGCAAGCTCCTTCAGTCTGCGGCTCACCTTCACTGTCCCGTCATCTCTGAGAAATCTCTTAATCTCCCCCAGAATCATGGGTACGGCGTATGTAGAAAATTTTACATCATAGCTGAAATCGAATTTTTCGATACATTTCAGCAGTCCGATTGCACCAATCTGATAGAGGTCTTCCGGCTCTCCGCGAAAGCGTCCCACTACGCTCCAGATTAAACCGGAATTTTCCTGTAGCAGACTGTTCTTTGCCGCTGCATCTCCTGCCTGCGCCAGACGAATCCATTCATAGGTCTGCTCCATGGAATCACTCCTTTGCCAGTGTTTTTTCCATGAAGATGCGTGTACCTGCCCCGATACAGCTTTCAATACGCACCTTTTCCATAAAGGTTTCCATGATTGTAAAACACATACCGGAACGTTCCATCTCCGGTTTGGAGGTATAGAGCGGCTCTCTCGCCCTTTCGATGTTTTCAATCCCCTTGCCGGTGTCGGCAATCTCTATGTAGATTTTCCTGCCGATATAGCCGCAAAATAGCTCCACTAAGCCCCCTTTTTCTTCGTAGCCGTGAATAATGGCGTTTGTCACTGCTTCAGAAACAGCAGTTTTTACATCCGTCATTTCTGAAATGGTCGGGTCAAGCTGTGTCAGAAAGCCTGCGGCAAATAGACGGGCAAATCCCTCATTTTCTGATTTCGCGGTAAAAAATACCCGCGCTTCATTTTCATACTGCATCCGATTTCCTCCCCTCCGCATAGGCAATCGCCGCATCCAGAGAAATAAAGGACGGCAACAAACGAGACAGTCCCGAAAGCTGAATCATTTCCTCGATTTTTTCATTCGGGCAGGCAATGGCAATGCGCCCTCCTAAGGACTGCACCTGCTTGTATCTGCCAATCATCACGCCGATGCCCGCGCTGTCCATGAAAGTCACCTCCTGAAACCCGAAGATAATATTTCTTCCTCCCATTTGCTCCAAGGCACTTTCCGTTTTGCTGCGTAATTCCTTAGAAGAATGATGGTCAATTTCTCCTGCAATCAGAATGATGAGTGTTTTATTTTTCCGCTTAAATTTCAAATCCATATAAAATCCTCCTTTTCAAAAGCATACACGATTTCATGCTTGTTTTTTTCTCTTTCAACCGCAACTTTCGTCCTCTCCTGCAAAAATAGGACAGGATAACTTCCGTTCAGACACGCACAGACAATAGCCTGCTGCCATAGAATAAAGTATCCCCTTTCCATCGGAGGTGCGCCTGTGTTTTTCTTACCTATGCTGCCCATATTTTTTGTTCCGCTCCTAAGTGGTTTTTCTTCCGGCGGCTCCTTCCCGAAGCCCCTTGCAAAAGAGAAGGAGCAGCAGCTTCTCCTTCGCCTGCGTGACGGAACAGATGCAGAAAAGGAATCCGCCAAGCAAACGCTGATTCTGCATAATCTGCGTCTGGTCGCCCATATTGCGAAGAAATACAACAATGCCCAACGAGAATCGGAGGAACTGATTTCCATCGGCACGGTCGGACTGGTAAAGGCAGTGGACTCCTTCGACTGCACCAAAGGTGCAAGGTTCGCCACCTACGCCAGCAAGTGCATCAACAATGAGATCCTGATGAACTTCCGGAGCCAGAAAAAACACGCCGACCAGATCTACATGGGCGAACCCATCGAGACGGACGGCGACGGCAACCAGCTGACACTGATGGACATTATCGACGACGGCACGAACCTGCCGGAGATGGTGGATACGCTGATCCAGTCGAAACAGCTGTACCAATACCTGGAACGCTGTCTGACCCCACGGGAGACGGAGATCCTGGTGCATCGCTACGGACTGTACGGCTGCGCACCCATGACCCAGCGTGAAGTGGCGAAACAGCTGGGCATTTCCCGGTCGTACATTTCCCGGCTGGAAAAGCACGCCATTGAAAAGCTGCGCCAGGCGTATCAAGGGCAATAACGCAAAAAAGCCGTGAACGGATTCGCTCACGGCTTTCGGTTTCAATTTTGGGCAACACCGCACAAAGCTTGTGCGGAAGATGCGTAGCCAGATTTTTCGACAGATTGCATAGAAATTCCGCAGGCATACTGTCGTATGGCAAGGAATTTCTGGGCAATATGACGGAAAATCAGCAAGCAGATTGCGTACAAAGCCGCCAGGCGGGCTTTGTGCGGTGTTGCCTTTGGTTGGGGTTATGCACTGTACGGCAGGGTGTCCACGATATGCACCAGGAATTGCAGCAGAACAACTACATCGCCGCTGCCGGGTTCGCCGTCGCCGTTGCAGTCGGCGTTTTTCTTTGCGGTATCATCCAGCGTGATGGCGCCGGAGCAGAATTTGTTCAGCAGAACAGCGTCTGTGATGTCCACTCGCCCATCCAGGTTGATGTCGCCGCAGACGAGACCTCCAGTGATTGGTGCGGCGGTGGTTGGGGTGGTTTCTGTGGTGGAAGTGGTTGTTGTAGTCGTCACCGGTGGCGTGTCAGAGTCATCCAGAGCCACAAAGGGGAAGCCGAACATTTCCGCATACCGCTCGGCGTAGGTGTCCTTGTAGCCGTACATGGTCAGCTTGGTATCATAGGTAAACGCCATGTAATGGATACCCGTCACGCTTTTCGGAATGACGATCTTTTCCAGATTGTCGCAGTTGGCAAAGGCATCATCTTCGATCAGCGTAATGCCTTCTTCCAGTGTGACCTCTTTCAGCCGTTTCCCGTCTTTATAAGCACCGGCAGGAATTTTGCCCTCTTTGTGCTTGACAGTCAGCTGGGTAACATTTGTAGCAACACTGACAACTTCTCCCTCTTGACCGTAGGTATCTTCTGTGGTAAATTTGATATCCGCATCACAATTGGAAAATGCTCCCTCTTTGATACCCGTTTTAGAGCCTAAAAATGTAATAGACTTCAGATTGGTACAGTCCTTAAAAGCTTCCTCTCCGATATACTTCACGCTGTCCGGGATCGTGATTTCCGTCAAACCGGTACAGTTGAAAAAAGCTTCCTTTCCGATACTCGTCACGAATTTTCCATCGATTTCTATAGGAATATTTACTTTTCTAACATATTCATAACATCTAGCGATTTCAATTTCTCCTGTATCCGTCACATTATAATACAGACCTTCATATGTGATGCCATCGTAAGAATATGGTACGTATGCACTCGCCGACAACACCGTTCCCACAGATTCCAGCACACCCTGCAATCCAGTCATGCCAACACTCCCCACGCAAAGCACCCCGGCTGTCATCGCCGCAATTGCCTTTTTCCATAATCTCATTTACAACATCCTCCTTAATTTAGTCGAAGTCTTATACTTCATGTTACATTATAGCTCAAAAAAAAAAAAAAAAAAAACGAACAAATTTACGATATTCTGTAAATTTCAACGTTTTATCCTCATTTCCGCAACAAAAAGAACCGATCTCCGCACACGCAGAAACCGGTTCTTTTTTCCTATTGACTTGCCGAAAAGGCAGCCTTTTTACTTCTGTTTCATCTCCGCAGAGACCGCCTCGAACTCGTCCACGATCTCCTGTTCCGGTGCCTTGGTCAGCAGAGAGACCACCACAATGGCGATCAGCGCACACAGGAACGCCGGCAGCAGCTCATAGATGGCAAACACGCCGCCCAGCTTGCTGATGGCGAACTTCCACACGAAGATCATGACGCCGCCGGTAAGCATACCAGCCAGAGCGCCGTACTTGTTGGAACGTTTCCAGAACAGCGCCGTCAGCACCACCGGACCAAAGGTTGCGCCGAATCCTGCCCATGCGAAGGATACCACACGGAACACCGAGCTGTTCTGATCCCACGCCAGAACGACGCCCAGCACTGCAATAATCAGCAGAACCAGACGAGCCGCCAGCATGGACTGCTTTTCCGACAGCTTGACGTGGAACACGCCTTTCAGCAGATTCTCCGACATACTGGACGATGCCGCCAGCAGCTGAGAGTCCGAAGTAGACATGGTGCAGGCAAGGATGCCGGCGAAGATCAGTCCGGCGATGAGCGCCGCACCTACGCTGTGCTTGCTGAGTACAGTAGCCATTTCCAGAACGATGGTCTCCGATGCAGACGCCGTTTCCAGCGGTGCAACTGTGCCGTTTGCAGTCAGCGCATTGCCGATAATACCGATCAGAATGGCAACGCCCATGGCAATGACCACCCAGATAGAGGCAATGCGGCGGGAAACCTTGACCTTGTTCTTGTCGTCGATCGCCATAAAGCGCAGGAGAATGTGGGGCATACCGAAATAACCCAGACCCCACGCCAGGGTGGAAACGATGCTCAGACCGCCGTAAGAGACCAGCTCGCCGTCTGCTGTCCGGGTACTGGTAAAGCTGAGGTAATTCTCGATGCCTCTCGCATTTTCCATCACATTATCCATGCCGCCGGCTGTGTGGATGCCGTAAACCACCAGAACCACCAGCGCCGAAGTCATCACGATGCTCTGGATCAGGTCAGTAAAGCTTGCCGCCAGGAATCCGCCCAGGCAGGTGTATGCGATAATGATAACGGCGCTGATAATCATTGCCATATGGTAATCCCAGCCGAACAGCTGATTGAACAGCTTGCCGCAGGCAGAAAAGCCCGATGCAGTATACGGCACGAAGAACACCAGAATAATCACAGCGGCAATTCCCATCAGCACGTGCTTGTTGTCACGATAGCGGTTGGAAAAAAAGTCCGGGATGGTGATGGCGTTTCCGCATCTCTGGGAATACACCCGGAGCCGCTTTGCCACCAGCAGCCAGTTCAGATAAGTACCGATGGCGAGGCCGATCGCCGTCCAGCCTACCTCCGCACAGCCGCTCAGATACGCCAGTCCCGGCAGTCCCATCAGCAGATAGCTGCTCATGTCCGATGCCTCCGCACTCATGGCAGAGACGATGGGACCGAGCCGCCGTCCTCCCAGATAAAAGTCTCCGACACTGCTGTTCTTTTTGGAGTATATCACGCCGATCACGACCATCATTGCCATATACACCAGAATAGCGATCAGAATACACAAAACTGATTTTGTCACAATCCTATCTCCTTTCCAAAATCATTGCTCCAGAGTCGCTGCCGCTCTTGAACAGTACAAATCAGACTCTTAGCAAACATAAAAACAATCATACCACAAATCCGACAAATTTACAAGGGTGTTTCCATATTTTTTTATAAATAAACTGTAAAAACCGACAAAATGCGCCGGAACAGCGGTGCTTTTCCCCATTCTCCTGCGGACATTCCCGGCAGTTTTTCCGGAATCATCGCAAAAAACGGTAGGATTATATACGATTGTTGTAATTTTTTTTGCAATAGTACTTGCCACAATGCGAAAAAAATGCTATAATAGGAGTGCGAAGCACGCAAGAAACAGAGAAACTTTTCTTTGCGGATACGTGCAGCCATTTCTGCCGTAAAAGAGGAACATTCGTCCAGACGGCGAACGCTCTCAGGCAAAGAAAGGAAAACGTCTGCAAATTCAGACAGACGAGAAAATATACATGAGTACAACAAATACGACAGCTGAAACAACAACGCCCAACATCTGGCGGAGACGCCTGGTGTCACTGGTCGGTGCGGGATATCTGGCGCTGATGTGCTGGTTTTCCTATCTGGTCATTTTCTATGACTTTACCGCCACGAACAAGTTCCTGTTTTGTCTGACGCTCTGCGCCGTATCCTTTGCAGCACTGAGCGCCATGCTCTACAGCCGCTTTCAGATTCTGACTCGTCTGACCAGCATTCTTCTGCTGCCGGCGATCCTGCCGCAGATCCTGCTGTGTTTCGGGCAATGGGAGCTGATTCTGCCGATTGCTGTCACGTCGCTTATCATCTTTTTCCTGTCCGGTGCCGGCGAAACGGTAAAAACCGTCTTTGGCGTCATATACCTACTATTATATGTATTGGGTTCGCTGGCATTTTTCATGCTGATGTCGTTCTTTACCCCAAGCACACAGCAGACCATTCTGGAAAACGGCGAGTCGCCCTCCGGCGCATACCGGTATGAGATCATCCAGACGGATGACAGTTCCGGCGGCAATGTTGCGGTTCACATCGAGCCGAACGACCGGGACATCCATCTGCCGTTTCTGACCTTCGTCTCCAATGGTTATGACCGGACAGTCTATGAAGAGCGCCCCATCCCCAGTGAGGTTGGCAGCGCCCAGTGGTCTACCGTATCCCGTGCGGATATCACGGCACAGCTGCTGGCAATCTCAGAGGATGTGACACTGGATCTCAGCAAGTCGCAGAAAGCCACCATCGGCATCCCGTCAGACACAGAGACGGTCTACCTGAAAGACTTGACCGATTCCCAACTGGAACAGCTCGGCGTGCCGGCAGAAAACGATGTGCTGACCTTTGCGGACAAGACCTGTTTTCGCTCGTATATTGCTGTACTGGAAGATTATTTCGCAAAAGATAACCGAGAGATCTCCTTATTTAACTAATTCTCAATTGTTCTGGATGCAAGGCGTATCAAACGCCATTGATAATCTGGAGTATGTTCACTGAAAAAAGTATGCGTGAACACGCTCCCAAAAAATTTTAGGAGGAAACACCCATGAGTGAATTTTTCAAGAGCATTCCGAAAATCGCATACGAAGGCAAGAATTCCAAGAAACCCCTGGCATTTAAGTTTTACAACCCGGACGAAGTGATCGCCGGCAAGACCATGCGGGAACAGCTGAAGTTTGCCCTGTCCTGGTGGCACACCATGGGCGGCGACGGCACAGATATGTTTGGCTGCGGCACAACCGACAAGACCTGGGGCTGTGATGATGTGACAGCTCGTGCAAAGGCAAAGGTCGAGGCTGCATTCGAGATCATGGACAAGCTGAGCATCGACTACTACTGTTTCCACGACAGAGACCTGTCTCCGGAATACGGCAGTCTGAGCGAGACCAACGAAAAGCTGAGAGCAATCGTTGACCTGTGCAAGGAAAAGCAGGATGCAACCGGCAAAAAGCTGCTGTGGGGTACTGCAAAGTGCTTTGACCATCCTCGTTATATGCACGGCGCAGGCACATCTCCCAGCGCTGATGTATTCGCATATGCCGCTGCACAGATCAAGAGCGCCATTGATGCAACTGTAAAGCTGGGCGGTCAGGGCTATGTATTCTGGGGCGGCCGTGAAGGCTATGAGACCCTGCTGAATACCGATATGGGTCTGGAGCTGGACAACATGGCTCGTCTGATGCACCTGGCTGTAGATTATGCAAGAAGCATCGGATTCACCGGTGACTTCTATGTTGAACCCAAGCCGAAGGAACCGACCAAGCACCAGTATGACTTCGACTCTGCAACAGTCATCGGTTTCCTGCGCAAGTATGGTCTGGACAAGGACTTCAAGCTGAACATCGAGGCAAACCACGCAACACTGGCACAGCACACCTTCCAGCACGAACTGCGTGTTGCAAGAACCAACGGTATGTTCGGTTCTATCGACGCAAACCAGGGCGATCCGCTGCTGGGCTGGGATACTGACCAGTTCCCGACCAACGTATATGACGCAGCACTGTGTATGTACGAAGTACTGAAGGCAGGCGGTTTCACCAACGGCGGTCTGAACTTCGACGCAAAGGCAAGACGTGGCTCTTTCGAGCTGGAAGACATCTTCCACAGCTACATCGCAGGCATGGACACCTTTGCACTGGGTCTGCGCATCGCCGACAAGATGATTACCGACGGCAGACTGGACAGCTTTGTGGCTGACCGCTATGCAAGCTGGAAGACCGGCATCGGCGCTGATATCATTGCCGGCAAGGCAACCATGGCTGACCTGGAAAAGTATGCACTGGAAAAGGGCGAAGTTACCGATTCTCTGACCAGCGGCCGCCAGGAAATGCTGGAGGCAATCATGAACGATATCATGTTCACACTGTAAGAATATTTAAGGTAACACCGCACAAAGCTTGTGCGTAAGATGCGTAGTCGGATTTTTCGACAGATTGCATAGAAATTCCGCAGGCATACTTTGTGTCTGGCAAGGAATTTCTGGGCAATATGACGGAAAATCAGCAAGCAGATTGCGTGCAAAGCCGTCAGGCGGGCTTTGTACGGTATTGCCTTTAGAGCAGATGCCGTTTCGTGCGGTGTCTGCTCTTTTTCTTCGCTGTGGTTTGACTTTTCCGATAAAATATGGTATATTGAAGAAAGAGTATTTTGTGCGGAAGGAGGCGGCGCTATGCCGGATATCATGGATCTGATTGCAGAGATCCTGGACAACCCCAAACTGAAAAATGTGGCATCGAAGATACAGAGCGAATATCACGACGAACCCATCCTGCGGACGGCGGCGCAGATGGCACGCCGCCTGCCCAAACCGCTGGCAGATGCCAAAAAGCTGGCGCAGCGTCCGAACCAGTATCACTATTCCTACAACGAATTGTTTCTGCGGCAGGCAAAGCTGCTGGAGGACTTCACCGACAACGCACCCGAAAGCGCAGATTTCTTCTCCTACTACCCCACCTACCGGGACATGAGCGACCGCCAGCTGCGCACCTATTTCACCTGGCGGACAAAGGTACGCCGGGGCATTGTGGAACACATTCCCCTTTCCTACGCTGAGGTGTACTGCTTTGAACTGCTGAACCAGATCGGCGTACCCGACCCGGAGACCGGCTTTCAGATGCTGCGGCAGTTCTACTACGACTACGGAAAGGTCGATCCGCACAACGGCTTGTGCTATTTTTCCAGCTGGATGCACGACTATGTGATCTACTACGGCATGGACGCCGCACTGCTGGAAGAATTCGACGCCGGTCACGGCACGGCGTTTGACACTTACTTCCCCGTACTGCTGGACGAGTCCGAACACAGCAAGGAGGAGATCTTTTCTGCGCTGTCTGCCCTGTCCGGGCAAAGCATTGTCCGTTCCCGATTCTACCGGGACGAGACCCGGCTGATGGAACAAGGGGCTGTTTTCTGTTTCCACGCCCTGTGCGTCTACTTCGAGAAACACAAAAAGACTTCCTTCCTGGAATATCTCTTCGGCAGGCAGAGCGAACTGCCCTATCATATGTTCACCAACGCCGTATTTTTCGAACAAGACCCGCACAAGAACTGCGACTTTGTTCTCAGCCCCTGCCACGCCTATCACTGCCGGAACGGTGAGTGGACGTGTGAGACCTATTTCGACTACAGCAAGGGCAGCAAACGCCTGGGGCTGTTTCTGAAAACCATCGACCAAAAGCTGCGCATTCTGACGGACTACGGGCATCCGCTGAAAGAGACGGAACTGCCCAAGTATATCCAGCAGGCACTGGACAAGGCGCTGGCGGAATTTCTGGAAGAGCGCCGGAGAGCAGCAGCGCCGAAACCCAAGCCAATACAGTTCGACCTTTCCCGGCTGCAAAACATCCGCCAGGCGGCAGATACCACACGGGACAAGCTGCTGGTGGATGAAGATGTGACCCAGGAACCCGAACCGCCCGTTGTTGCCGCACCGACCCCTGCGCCAGAGCCGGAACACACGCCGGCGCAGGACAGCCGGCTCAGCGAGACTGAGACTGCATTCCTGCGCTGTCTCCTGGACGGGACACCCTACGCCGACCTGCTCCGGCAGCGCAATGTGATGCTGTCCGTCCTGGTAGACCACATCAACGAGACTTTGTTCGATGATTTCGGCGATACGGTAATTCTCTTTGACGGTGACACGCCGGAACTGATCGAGGATTACGTCGAAGACGTTGCAGCATTGCTGGAAACGTCTGTCTGAAACCGCATAGAAAGGAACGATCACTATGAAAATACCAAAACGAATCGCATCTGCGGTCATCAATTCGCTGAAAGGCGGCGTAGTTCCCCGCATCGGACTGCCCTATATTACCGTAGGCAGAGAACAGGAGATCAACGCCCTGCTCCACGACGTGGAAATTATCGCAGACGGCGGCGCATCGTTCCGGTTTATCGTGGGCAAATACGGCAGCGGCAAAAGCTTTCTGCTCCAGACCATCCGCAGCTATGTGATGGACCGGAACTTCGTGGTAGTGGATGCTGACCTTTCCCCGGAGCGGCGGCTCCAGGGAACAAAGGGACAGGGACTGGCGACCTATAAGGAACTGATCCGGAATATGTCTACCAAAACCCGTCCGGACGGCGGCGCACTGACGCTGATCCTCGACCGCTGGATCAGCAGCGTGCAGAGCGAGACCGCAGCGGAGTCCGGGCTTTCCGCAGACGACCCCCTGTTCCGGAAAGCTGTGGAGCGAAAGATCTACGAGGTCATCGGCACGCTCCATGAAATGGTACACGGATTCGACTTTGCCAAGCTGCTGACACTCTATTATAATGCCTACTGGGACGGCGACGACGAAAGCAAGGCAAAGGTCGTCAAGTGGTTCCGGGGCGAATACACCACCAAGACCGAGGCGAAGTCGGAACTGGGCGTGAATATCATTATCAGTGACGACGACTGGTACGAGTATATCAAACTGTTTGCCATGTTCCTGAAAAAGGCGGGCTACAGCGGTATGCTGGTGCTGATCGACGAACTGGTGAACATCTACAAGGTTCCCAACAGCATCACCCGGCAGTATAACTACGAGAAGATCCTCACCATGTACAACGACACGCTCCAGGGCAAGGCACAGTATCTGGGCATCATCATGGGCGGCACACCCCAGTGCATCGAGGACACACGCCGTGGCGTATACAGCTATGAGGCGCTGCGCTCCCGGCTGGCGGAAGGCCGTTTCGGACGAGAGGGCGTAAAGGATATGCTTGCCCCGGTGATCCATCTGACGGCGCTGACCAACGAGGAACTGCTGGTGCTGACCGAAAAGCTGACGGATATCCATGCCCAGCTGTTCGGCTATACGCCGACGCTGACCCAGGAAGAACGCATCCAGTTCCTGCAGATCGAATTCGGACGCATCGGCGCAGACTCCCACATCACGCCCCGTGAGGTGATCCGGGACTTTATCGAATTGCTGGACATCGTCTATCAGAATCCGCAGCTGAACGTCTCCGAACTGCTCCGGTCCGACAGCTTTTCCTATGCCCAGGCACAGCCGGAGGGCGACAACACAGTCGCACCGGAATTCGCCGAGTTTGACATTTAAGAGGTTTCCCCATGTCCATTTTCGAACGCTATGCCCCATTTATCCAGGACTTTATCTACCAGAACGACTGGGAATCCCTGCGTGCCATCCAGGTCGCAGCAGGCGATGCCATTTTCAACACGGATGAAAACGTCCTGCTCTCCGCCTCCACCGCCTCCGGTAAGACCGAGGCGGCGTTTTTTCCCATCCTCACTCAGTTTTACGAAGACCCGCCCACATCTGTGGGCGCTATCTACATCGGACCGCTGAAAGCGCTTATCAACGACCAGTTTCTCCGGCTGAACGACCTCTGCGCCGAGGCTGGCATCCCTGTCTGGCACTGGCACGGCGACGTTTCCCAGTCCCACAAGGCAAAGATGCTGAAACATCCCTCTGGCATTTTGCAGATCACGCCGGAGTCTCTGGAGGCGATGCTGCTCCACAAACACGCCGCACTCACCAAGCTGTTTCACGACCTGCGGTACATAGTCATTGACGAGGTGCATTCGCTGATGCGTGGCGACCGTGGCGGTCAGACGATTTGTCTGATGGAACGGCTCTGCCGCATGGCTGGGGTGAATCCACGGCGCATCGGGCTTTCTGCCACCATTGGCGATCTGGAGGCGACCGGCGCATTTCTGGCTGCCGGAACAGGCAGAGGCACGGTGATCCCACGCATCGAAAGCAAGGGCGTGCGCTGGCGGCTGTCCATGGAACATTTCTATGTGCAGGATCAGCAGGCAGCGGCAGAGCATCTGCCGGAACAGGCACTGCCGGAGCTTGCCCCCAAAACGGACACTGCCCCGGCACACGCAGACCCCGGCATCGGCTACATCTTCGAGCATACCCGTGGGAAAAAGTGTCTGGTCTTTGTCAATTCCAGAGAGGAATGCGAGGCGGTCACCACGACCCTGCGGCAGTACTGCGAGGCACGCCACGAACCGGATCGGTTTCTCATCCACCACGGCAACCTGTCTTCTGCCTACCGGGAGACGGCGGAAACTGCCATGAAGGACGACGACCTGTTTCTGACTACAGTCACCACTGCCACCCTGGAACTCGGCATCGACATCGGCAGACTGGAACGGGCATTCCAGGTGGATGCGCCCTTTACGGTCTCCTCATTCTTACAGCGCATGGGACGCACCGGACGGCGTGATCTGCCGCCGGAGATGTGGTTCGTCATACGGGAAGATCCGCCGGAGGCACGGGCGCTTTTGCCCACCACCATCCCGTGGAAACTCTTACAGGGCATTGCCCTGGTACAGGTCTATCTGGAAGAGCGCTGGGTCGAGCCGCCACGGCTGGACCGGCTGCCCTACAGCCTGCTCTACCACCAGACCATGTGTACCCTGGCATCCTGCGGCGAAATGACACCGGCGGCACTGGCATCCCGTGTGCTGACGCTCAGCTATTTCCACCGGGTCTCCCAGGAGGATTTCAAGCTCCTGCTGCGGCATCTGCTGGAGATCGACCACATCCAGCGCACTGAGACCGGCGGTCTCATCGTGGGCATTGCCGGCGAACGGCTCACCAGTTCCTATAAGTTCTACGCCGTGTTCCAGGAAAATGTGGAATACACCGTGCGTTGGAACTCCCAGGAGCTGGGAACGATCGTTCAGCCGCCGCCGGTGGGCGAAAAGATCGCCATTGCCGGTCATGTCTGGGTGGTGGACGAGATCGACCACAAGCGGCACACGGTATACTGCGAACAGATCAAGGGCAAAGTGCCGGCGTACTTCGGCGAATGCCCCGGCGATATCCACACACACATTCTGGAACGCATGAAACGGGTCTTGCAGGAATCCAGGCAGTATCCCTATCTCATGCAGAATGCGGCGGCACGATTACAGCTGGCACGGCACACGGCGCAGAACTCCGGGCTGACGGAAGAGCCGCTGATCTGTCTGGGCGGCGATATGTGGTGCCTGTTCCCCTGGCTGGGGACGTATGCCTTTCTCGCCATGGAGCGCTTTCTCAAGATACGCTGCGCCGAATCCCTCACCCTCACCGGGCTGTCCCCGTCCAGACCTTATTTCATCCAGTTCAAGATGAAAGCGGACAAGCGTACCTTTTTCCAGGTGCTGCTGGAACAGGAGCGCAAGCCCCTTGATCCCATGGAGCTGGTCTATCCCAAGGAGATTCCCATGTTCGAAAAGTATGACGAATACCTGCCGGATATCCTTATCAAAAAGGGATTTGCCTGCGGCGTGCTGGGCATCGACGAAATGCGGGAGCGCATCCGCAGCTGGGAAAAGTATACATAATCGCCGATGATGCAGTGTATCCGGTAAAGTTTTCAAAAAATACACATTCCCACTGCATTCCTATGCTATAATTTTCTTCATAGAAACAAAACAGAACCGCTACAATAGGAGGAATCCATATGGCAAAAAAGAAATCCAAACCGGCAGCAGACGCTGCTCCGGAAAAAAAGGCGAAACCGGCGAAACAACCGTCCCGTGCCGGCGCAGTGTTCGGCTCGATCCTGCTGTTTCTGCTGACACTGCTTTTCAGCATTGCCCTGCTTTGCAGCAGCATCCTGCACAGCCTTTTGCCCCAGCACACCCTTTCCGGCTCCATTTCCCAGATGGACCTGTCTCAGGTACAGCTGAAAGACAACGGCAAAACCGAACAGCTGGGAAAGTGTCTCTATGACTGGTACTTCTGGGATGCGCCGAATCTGACGGAAGAATACGCCGATGTGCTGGTACAGCAGCCGGAGTTCAACGCCCTTTTCTGCAACTATCTGGATGACCTCAGCGATTATCTGACCGGCGACAGTTCCGAACTGCCGAAAGCGAGCGTGGAGGATATCGCCGATCTGATGCAGAACGACCTGGGCAGCACCATGCGGAAAGAGACCGGCGTTGTTTTTGCTGAGGCAGACCGCCAGTCTCTGGAATGGACTATGGGCGATGATATAAACGCCTGGAACGATGCCCTGGACAGCGCCGTCGGCAGCGGTTTCAAGCAGTTCGCCGCACGGATGCTGTGCGGAATGTCCGGCATCATCACCTTTGGCGTTCTGACCATTGGCTGCTTTGTCCTGTGGCTGATCCTTGCAGTGAAAAAGCACTGGCGCAAGGGCAGGATGCTTGCCGGCTACGGCTGGGCTGCGGCGATTCCCGGACTGCTGGTACTGGCAGGCTGCGGCGTGACCCTGCTTTTGGTTGAGGCGTTCCATGTGCCGGATGCCCTGCTCTTCACGAAAAAGGGACTCCCGACGCTGGTACAGCCCACAGTTCTGGCAACACTGATCCCCGCCGGATACGGCGTGATCTTTGCGCTCATCGGCATTTTCACCAACGCCGCCGTCAAGAAAAAGCAAAAGAAAGCGGCACTGCAAAAGAGCACCGACAAGCCGGCTGCGCCTGTGGAAACACCGGCAGCGGAACAGCCGGAATTCCACTACACAGAAATGACCGGCGACAGCAAGAAAGACAACACAGATGCCTCTGCAACTGCAAAGTTCTGTCCGCACTGCGGCGCACCCAATGCGCTGAACAGCCAGTTCTGCGGTTCCTGCGGTCAGAAAATGAAGTAAACCGGAATCTTCAAAAACGAATCCATACAAAAACGCCATGGCAGCAATACCATGGCGTTTTCTTGTACAATTAAATTTTCTTTAGCCCTCTTCTGCCTCTACCAGAACTTCATTTTTCGTCTGACAGTAGCTGTCCAGATATGCCAGCATTCCAAAGGCGATCAGCGTCAGAACTGCACCATGAAGGTACAGTATTCCTGCCATCCAGCCGCTGGGCAGCACCCGGAGCGCCTGCGTCAGCAGTGCCGCCAATGCCGACAGGAAAAAGACAACGGCATAGAACAGACAAAGGAGTTTTGCTGCCTGTTGAAAGCGGGACGGCACATAGACATATTCTCCGTCGGGCAGTTTCGGATCACCAGCCATCAGAAACGCCCACGGCTCACCGTTCAGTTTCCACGCAAATACAGCATCTGTGATTCCCAGAAGAAGAAAGCAGCCAAATGCGATCCATCCACTCACGTTTCAGCACCTCCCATGCAGTACGGTCTCTGTCAGTCCACCTTGACCGGCTGGATATCCCAGATGTTTTCGGCATAGTCCGCAATGGTACGGTCAGAGCTGAACTTTCCGGCATTGCAGATGTTCAGCCACTGTTTCTTGGCGAATGCCATGCGGTCGGTGTAGTCGCCGTTGCAGCGCAGCTTGGCTGCCACATAGGATTCCAGGTCACCCAGCAGATAGTAGTTATCCGGTGTGTGCCAGCTTGCGCCGTCCAGGAGCGAGTAATACAGCTCCCGGAAATCGCCGCTGCCGCCGTCACAGCAGGTGCCGTCGATCAGCGTCTCTACCACACGGCGGATCTTTGCATTCTCAGAGAACAGCTTGCGGCTGTCATAGGTCGGCATGATCTTTTCCAGTTCCTCTACCTTTGCGCCGAAGATATAGTTGTTCTCTTCCCCTGCCTCTTCCACAATCTCAATGTTTGCGCCGTCATAGGTACCCAGGGTAACTGCACCATTGAGCATCAGCTTCATGTTGCCGGTGCCGGATGCCTCTGTGCCGGCAGTGGAGATCTGCTCGGAAACATCAGCCGCAGCCACCAGTTTTTCTGCATAGGAAACATTATAGTTGGAGACAAATACCACCTTGATCTTCTGAGAGACTACCGGGTCTGCCTCTACCAGCTTTGCCACCTCGTGGATAAACTTGATGATTGCCTTGGCACGGCGATAGCCCGGCGCAGACTTTGCACCGAACAGGAAGGTCACCGGTGTGATATCCGCAATGCTGCCGTCCTTGAGTCCGAAGTACAGGTACAGGATGGAGAATGCGTTCAGCAGCTGGCGCTTGTACTCATGCAGGCGCTTGATCTGAATGTCGAAGATGGAATTCGGGTCGATCTGTACGCCCTCTTTTTCTGCGATATATGCGGCAAGCTGTTCCTTTTTGGTCTGCTTGATTGCCAGGAAACGCTCCAGCACAGCGGTGTCATCGGCATAGCGCTCCAGCTTTTTCAGCTCGTCCAGACGAATCTTCCAGTCGTCAGAGCCCAGCAGCTCGGTGAGCAGTCCGGACAGTTCCGGGTTGCACAGTGCCAGCCAGCGGCGCTGGGTGATGCCGTTGGTCTTGTTCTGGAAACGCTCCGGATAAACCTGGTACCAGTCTTTCAGCACGGAGTCTTTCAGAATCTCGGTGTGGATCGCCGCAACGCCGTTGGTGTGCGCAGACGCATACACAGCGATATGTGCCATATGCACCATGCCGTTCTGCACCAGTTTCATGCGGTTTGCCTGCGCCTTGTCCACGCCCTTCTGGTACATCTCGGTCATAAACTGCTCTTCGATGCGCAGAATGATATCATAGACTGCCGGCAGCAGCTGCTGCACCAGATTGCAGTCCCACTTTTCCAGTGCCTCCGGCATAACGGTGTGGTTGGTGTAGTGGAAGATCTTTCTTGCCATGCCGAATGCCTGGTCGAAGGTATAGCCGTTTTCCGGCAGCATCAGCTGGCGCACCAGTTCCGGCACGGAGATGACCGGATGGGTGTCGTTCAGCTGGATGGCAAGCTTGTCTGCCAGGTTGTCCAGCGTGCCGTAAACTGCCTTGTGCTTTTTCAGAATGTCCTGGAGCGATGCGGCGCAGAAGAAATACTGCTGTTTCAGACGCAGCTTTTTGCCTTCCCAGGTGTCGTCGTTCGGATAGAGAACACGGGAGATATCCTCTGCATAGACGGTCTCAGCGGCAGCCTCCAGGTACTTCTGCTGATTGAACAGGTCGAAGTCGAATGTATGCACCGGCTCTGCCTGCCAGAGGCGGAGATTGCCGATGTGCCTGGTCTTGCAGCCGATCACCGGCATATCATACGGCACGGCACGAACGGTCTGTCCCTCGAATTCCACCAGAACAGCATCCTCGTCCCGGCGCACCGACCAGGCATCGCCGTAGCGCATCCAGTCGTCCGGCACTTCCTTCTGGAATCCGTCCTCGAAGTACTGCTTGAACAGACCGTACTTGTAGCGGATGCCATAGCCATCCAGCGGCAGATCCAGCGTTGCTGCGCTGTCCAGGAAGCAGGCAGCCAGTCTGCCCAGACCGCCGTTGCCCAGAGCGGCATCTTCGATAACTTCCAGGTCTGCCAGCGAAACGCCCAGTTCTGCAAAAGCGGCCTCAGCCTCTTTCATCACATCCAGCACCAGCAGGTTGTTGTAAACGGCACGACCCACCAGGAACTCCATGGAGAAGTAGCAGGCACGGCGGCTGCGCTCGTGTGCGTCCATGCTCTTGTTCCAGTCCGGTGCGATTGCCTCCATAATGGTTTCACCCAGCGCCTGGTGCAGCTGCTGCGGAGTTGCCGTCTTGGGGTCGATTCCGTGCAGGGCGTTCAGAATGCCGCTTTTCAGTTCTTCCTTATTCATCATGACTTCTTCTCCTTCTTCTTCAGTTTCATGGATTCGTTTACCGCAGCAGCTTTCTCTGCTGCCTTTTCTGCTGCTTTCTGCCGTTTTTTCGACAGCGGCTTGGGCGCTGTCTCCTCCGGCAGGCGGTTGTACAGTTCATTCAGCTGGTAGATCCGCTTTGCCAGTCTGGGGTTAAAGTCGCTGGTCAGTGTGCGGTACTGCCAGTTGCCGCCGGTAGTGGACGGTGTGTTCATTCTGCCCTCCGGTCCGGCATCCAGGAAATCCTGCATCTGTGCCACCGCAAGCTTTGCCGTGCTGCTCCAGGTGAGCCGCAGGATGGCTGCCGGCAGATCGTTTGCGCTCCGGCAGTGGAGATAGCGCTTGGCGAAAGCGATGGTCTTTGACGGCGAACCGTGGATCCAGCCACGGAGCGTCATATTATCGTGTGTCCCCGTATAGGCGATACAGTTGGAAGTCTCAAAGTTCTGGGGCAGATAGGTACTCTTGGGGTCGTCGTCAAAGGCGAACTGGAGTACTTTCATGCCCGGATAGCCGGAGTCTTTCAGCAGCTTGCGCACTTCCGGCGTCACAAAGCCCAGGTCTTCGGCGATGATGGACAGATCGCCCAGCGATGCCTTGACCGCATCGAACAGCGCCATGCCCGGACCTTTCCGCCACTCGCCGATCTCTGCGGTCTTGTTGCCGTAAGGGATGGCATAATAGCTTTCGAATCCACGGAAATGGTCGATGCGCACGGTGTTGTACAGCGTGGATGCGCTCTTCAGGCGGTCGATCCACCAGGCAAAGCCGGTCTCCTTGTGATATGCCCAGTCATACAGCGGATTGCCCCACAGCTGACCGGTGGGCGAAAAGACATCCGGCGGACAGCCGGCAACGTCGATGGGCTTTCGCTCTTTGTCCAGGAGGAAAAGCTCCGGATTTGCCCAGACATCCATGCTGTCATATGCCACATAAATGGGAATATCTCCCACAATGGAAATGCCGTTCAGATTGCAGTAGGTCTTGAGTTCGCCCCACTGCTGGTAGAACCAGTATTGCAGCACGCTGTAGAAGTCGATCTGGTCGGAATAGGTCTCCTTCGCCTTTCCCAGTGCTTTAGGATCACACTGCGCCAGTTCCGGTTCCCACTGATGCCAGGGCTTTCCCTCATGGGCATCTTTCAGCGCCATAAACAGGGCGTATTCCGGCAGCCATGCCTTTTGTGCCTCGCAGAAGGTCAGATAGCCCGGATCGTCCTTCCGGAAACGGCTGTATGCGGTCCGGAGTACGTGGAAACAGTAGTTATACACTCTGGCGTAGTCGACCCGGCGGGGATCATCGCCCCAGTTAATATCCGCATAGTCCGGCGGCGCAAGATAGCCCTTTTTCTCCAGGCGCTGGAAGTCGATAAAGTAGGGGTTTCCGGCGTGGACGGAGAAGGACTGGTACGGAGAATCGCCGTAGCTGGTAGGCGAAAGCGGCAGGATCTGCCACACCTGGACACCGCAGTCCCGCAGGAAGTTGGCAAACATATAAGCCGAATCGCCCAGCTTGCCGATGCCGAACTCAGACGGCAGACTGGAAATGTGCATCAAAATACCACTTTTTCGCATTGTGATACCTCCTCAGATAGTTACAGCATCGTTTTTTCGGTTGCAGGCGATGCCGCTTTGTATATTTTTTGGTTTTCAGCGCAGACTACAGACAGCATCAAAACAAAGAGGTGATCCCTTGAAACTGCATCACAAGCCCTATGAACTCTGCTGGTTCTTTCTGCTGGGGGCTTTTACCTATAGTCTGCTGGAAATTGTATGCCGTGGATATACCCACTGGACCATGACCCTCACCGGCGGTGCCGCCGCCGTGGGACTCTATCTGATCCGTGCCGCTGCGCCGCCAAAGACCCGGCTGCTCCAGTGTCTCTGCGGCGCTCTGCTCATCACGGCGCTGGAATTCACCGTGGGCGTTGCGGACAATCTTGTCATGGGATGGAACGTGTGGGACTACAGCGATATGCCGCTAAACCTCTATGGGCAGATCTGTCTGCCGTTCACCGGACTGTGGTTTCTGCTGTGTATTCCGGCGTTCGGCATCTGCCGCATCGCCGAAAGGCGGTTCCATCCGGCAGGGTGACCTCTGCCGTTCCACAGGAAGTTTCTACCCTTTTAGTATAGCACAAACCAAATTTTTGTGCAAGGGGAATCACAGAAAATAAACCGGATTCGTGAAGAATTTGTACAATTCAATCATGAAACAGCCATATATTTGTGCAAAAAAAGCATCGTTCCCCGACTGCCGCACGCCAGTCCAATCGTGTATGCAGTCGGGAAATGATGCTTTTCGCTTATTCAGAAATTCAGTGTTCCATCAGCAGGCGCTCGTTGCAGAACTCGCATTCCAGCAGAGAATTGCCCAGCGGAATAAAGCTTTTCGGGAGATATGTCTCTGTACAGGTGATGCAGTTGGGGTTCTTGCAGGCTGCGCCGGGGAAGGTCTTGCCGTGCAGCAGTGTGGTGTGGGTGTCCAGGTTCAGCATAGTGATGATAAGCGCCATGCGGACGTACATACCATACTTTGCCTGCTTGAAGTACATGGCACGGGGATCATCGTCCAGAGCCACTTCAATTTCGTCTACACGGGGCAGCGGATGCAGTACGATCAGATCCTTTTTCGCTGCCTGCATCTTCTTGACGGTGAGGATATAGGTGTCCTTCTGTGCCAGATATTCCTCACGGCTGGCAAAGCGCTCCTGCTGGATCCGGGTCATGTACAGCACATCCAGCTGCGGCAGTGCCTCTTCCAGAGAAGAGATCTCCTCATACTCGCAGTTGCTGGCGTTGAGAATATCCTTGACATAGGACGGCAGACCCAGTTCCGGTGTGGAGATCAGAATGAAACGGTTGCCCTCAAAGCAGGACATTGCTTTCAGCAGAGAGTGTACCGTTCTGCCGTTGATGAGATCGCCGCAGAGACCGATGGTCAGATGATCCAGTCTGCCCTTTTCGCATTTCAGGGTCAGCAGGTCGGTCAGCGTCTGGGTCGGGTGGAGGTGACCGCTGTCACCGGCGTTGATGACCGGACAGTCTGCGGACAGCGCCGCAGCCTTTGCCGCACCGGCAACCGGATGGCGCATGACCAGGATATCCGCATAGCCGCTGACGATCTTTGTGGTGTCCTTCAAGGTCTCTCCCTTGGAGACGGACGAGTTTGCCGGGTTATCGAAACCGATCAGTCTGCCGCCCAGACGCAGCATTGCAGTCTGGAACGACATCTGGGTACGGGTGGACGGCTCATAGAATAGGGTCGCCATGATCTTGTTGCTGCAGGCGCCTGCGTAGATCTCCGGGTGATTCTTGATCTGCTCTCCCAGGTCTACCACCTGTTTCCACCAGGAAACAGGATAATCGTTCAGGTCGATCAAATGCGGATACGGTGAAATCATGATATTGTACCTCCGTTGTTTTCTCCGAAACCGTACATTGATTCCGGGAATCTATGGCAATGCCGCCGGTTTTCGGCGGTCTTGTCGTCTTATAAAATATTGCTGCCGTTAATGTACATCTTGAATTTCTTGTCAAAGAACAGCGCTGCACGCTTGGACAGCAGCATTCGCTCCATGAAGATCTCGAAATATTCCAGCACGGAAGAAATCTCGGTGTCAATGGTCAGATCCAGTACGATGGACTTCTGGTCATCGCTGAAATGCAGGTTGGAATATTCCACCGCATAGTTGACACGGTCATGGATATCGAACGTCATGAAATCGGTATTGCGCACACGGCTGCGGCGCACATCGGTTTTATCGGCGATAATCAGCGCTGCCGAAATGGCATCCACCGGCTGTGCCGTTCCCTCATCGTGGTTGCCGATGGCGGAAATGATGGAACAGATCTCATCCACCGGCATTTCCAGACGGTCCAGGAGACGAAACGCCATGACTGCGCCGCTCTGGGCGTGGTCGTTCCGGTTGATGACGTTGCCGATATCGTGGAGAAATCCGGCGATCTTTGCCAGTTCCACCTGGCGTGCCGGATATTGCAGCGTCTCCAGGATCATGGCAGCATTATGCGCTGCCTTTTCCACATGGGCAAAGGAATGCTCCGTATAGCCGATCGCTGCCAGGGACATATCGGCACGGCGGATATACTCCCGGATATCGGGATTCTGCCGGATATAGGCATAGGTTACATGGCTTGGCATAGGTCTATCCCTCCTTTATCCAGCGCTTATGCGCCGCAAGCCTCCGGGAAGTAGATCTGATACCATACCAGGAACATATACAGCGTCCAGATCTTCCGGCTGTTGTCTGCCTTTCCGGCACGGTGATCGTCCAGCAGGCGCACCAGCTTTTCCGTGTGGAAAAAGCGGTTTGCCTCGTCGCTCTCAAAGCGTTCCCGGACGATGCTGTAGTACTTGTCTTCCTTTAGCCATACACGGATCGGCACCGGGAATCCCAGCTTTTTCTTGGCTGCGGTCTTGGCAGTCTGCGGCGGTGTATCCTTCTTGGCAGCCAGACGCATGGCATACTTGGTGATATACGGGGTCTTTTCGTCGGTGACAGCCTCCCGTGTCACACGATAGCGTGTGGGAATCTGTTCTGCCAGTTCCATGACTTTTTTATCCAGGAACGGCACACGCAGCTCCAGGGAATTCGCCATGCTCATCTTGTCGGCTTTCAGCAGGATGTCGCCCGCCATCCACATATGGAGATCCAGGTACTGCATCTTGGTCACGTCGTCCTGATCCTGCACCTTGTCGTAGAACGGCTTGGTGATCGCCATGGGATCCGGCGCATTAGTGCGAATCTTCAGCAGTGCCTTGCGCTCTTCCGGGGTGAACATATAGGCGTTGCCGATAAAGCGCTCTTCCAGATCCTTGCCCTTGCGTACCAGGAAGTTTCTGCCACGGTGCGCCGGCATTTTCTCTGCAATGTGACCGATGCCACGGCGCAGTCCACGGGGCAGCTTGTCATAGGCAGACCCGCCCGGTTCGCTGTAGACATTATAGCCGCCGAAGATCTCGTCTGCGCCCTCGCCGGACAGCACGACTTTCAGCGACTGGGATGCCAGATTGCACACGAAGTACAGGGCAATGGCTGCCGGGTCTGCCAGCGGTTCATCCATGTGGTACTGGATCATGGGCAGCTTTTCCCAGTATTCCTCCGGGGAAATGACCTTGTTGTAATTCTTCTTGCCGATCGCCTCAGAAAAGCCCTTTGCCCAGCCGATCTCGTTGTAGCGCTCTTCCGTGCCGAATCCCACAGTAAAGGTCTTATCCACATCGGCGATAGCTGCCACATAGCTGGAATCCACTCCGCTGGACAGGAAAGAGCCAACTTCTACATCGGCGATCTTATGCGCCTTTACGCTGTCGTGGAAGGTATCGGAAATGCGGTTGACCCAGGTATCCAGGTCGGGTTTCTGGTCTGCCTTGAAATGCACATCCCAGTAGCGTTTCATCTCGAACTTGCCGTTCTGATAGGTGAAATAGTGTGCCGGCGGCAGCTTATACACGCCCTGGAAAAAGGTCTCGTCACAGGGCGAATACTGGAAGGTCAGATAGTTTTCCAGTGCGGCGGTGTTCAGCACCTTTTTGAAGTGCGGATGGCACAGAAAGCTCTTGATTTCCGAGCCGAACAGGAATGTCTCTCCCATCTGTGCATAGTACATGGGCTTGATGCCAAAGAAATCTCTTGCGCCGAAGAGTTTTTTCTCACGCTTATCCCAGATCACGAAGGAGAACATTCCACGCAGCTGCTGGAGCAGTTCTGCGCCGTACTCCTGGTAGCCGTAGATCAGCACCTCGGAGTCGGTCTGGGTGGCAAAGTGATAGCCTGCCTCCATCAGACGGGAGCGGATCTCCTGGTAGTTATAGATCTCGCCGTTGAACAGCAGCGCCAGATTGCCGTCCTCGCTGTACAGCGGCTGTGTGCCGGCATCCGAAACATCGATGATGCTCAGGCGGCGGTGTCCCAGTGCAATATCCTCGTCAATATAAGTACCCTCAGCGTCCGGGCCACGGTGCTTGATCTTATCCAGCATCTCGCCCAGGACCACGTTTGAGTTGTCAATATGATTGGTGAATCCTACAAAACCACACATAGAAGTAACTCCTTCCCATCTCTACTTTTTAGATGTATCTACGGTTATATTTTGAATATATCGGCACTTCGGATAATTTTCACAACCATAAAACGAATTGCCGATATATATACCTTTCTTTGCTTTACGAACCACTAGCTTTCCGCCACAACGTGGACAAATTTTTATATCTTGTTCAGTACCCTGTGTTTCTTCTTTATCATTTTCGCTTTTTGGAACACTTTTCTCAAAAGCAGTTTGCCACGCATCCGCTTTTTCCACATTCCATTCCATAAAGTTTTCCGCAATTTTCAAGCAATCCTTCTGATTGTAAGAATCAATCTTTGCATTACGATTCATTTTTTTAATTGTAGAAATTAACTGGTCTGCACGAATAACTTGTTGCGAAATCTGCTTATCCTTACTGTAATTTCGAATACAATTTTTAGGATTTGCTAAAACAACAAGAGATTGATAGTAATCCGAAAACCAATGGTCAAATGCAAGTCGCATAATTGCATTTTTCTTATGATTCATGACAACATCATGAATCAACTGCAAGTGTCGCTGATTTTGTGTAACTGGGGAATAAAAGCCCTCTTTTATTTTCTTTCCATAATATTCATAACTTCTAATAAAGCCATTATTCTCGTCAATTTCAATATCTCCAATCAAATGTTTACTTTCAATGACAAAAATCAATTTTCTCGTCACTACAAGAAAGTCAATTTGAGCAGAGCGGTCGCCATCCTCTAAACGAATGTCATGCAGAATATACATATCAATTCCGCTGTTTTTCAACTCAAAAAGAATATTTTTCTCGCCAGTCTCTCCCTCCTGCAACAATTTTAACTGACTTTTCAATTTTATTTTTTCTGGTTCAGATGCCATATCAACTTGTTTTTTTACTGCATCAATTTGCTTTGAAAGCTCTCCGTCTTCTTTTAAAACAATTGGACCGAATTTTCTCTGAAATAGCATTTCTTAATTCCCTTCACTAAATTATCCCTACATACTGATTAGCACTTGCAAAATTTCATTTTATCATTTATAATAGTAGCATAAGTTTCAAACCTACTGGTTGAAAGGAGTCCTGTATCATGCGCAAAAGACAAAAGCAGCTGCACCGAATTGATGATATCCACAAGCCGAAACCGTTTCTGCGTTTCCGGCTGCGTGTTGTGATCGCTTTTTTCATTATATGTATGCTTGCCTGTCTGGTGTACTATATGATCCTCGCAAACGCAGACGCAAGCCATGTCATCACAGGCTGAGCATTCGCTCCGCCCGCTTTGTCAGATCTCCGTCGGCACGTCCTCCGGGTATGCGGTGGGACGGTAGCCGGCGGTTTTTTCGTCATAAGCATATGCCGCCTTCTGCGGCGGCGTATCTGCGGTCAGAAACGGCGCAAGTTTCGGCTCGATCTCCAGCGCACGTGCCACAGAGACCAGCAGGCTGTTTCCGGGATTGGACAGCTCCAGCCCGGTCTCGCTGCCCTGGAGCAGCTGCCAGCCGGTGTCTTTTTCCGCACAGACATTGTCCGTGCGGAGCAGCAGCCGGATCTCTCCGGTCTCATAGGCACGGCGTGTCAGATAGACCAGCCGGCAGTTCTCCGAAGATGGTTCTTGTCTCATGTTTGTTGCCTCCCGTTCCTGCGTGACCGCAGAGTCCTGTCGATACCGGCAAAACCGTACAAAGCCAACCGACGGGTTTTGTGCGGAATTGCCTATACTATTATATCGCAGTTCTGTGGAAATTGCAAGCCGGCAAAAGGGGTTGCCGGGCAAAATGGCAATATGCACAAAATTCACAGCCGATTTCCTCTGAAAATCGAAAAAAAACTGCGGATTTCGGCTTGACATTTCGCCCGATTCTGTGGTATAATAGTTCTTGTACTGTCAGAGAGACCGGTTATAATCTTGCGAAATGCCGGCAGTGCAGTCTAACCCAACTGCCCTCTGCCTGATCCCGTTTTTCCGGGATCGAGATTATTTTTGATAGAAGTTTCAATGGAGGAATTGACTATGGCAACAACTATGCCGAAGGCTGGCGAAGTAGATCGCAAGTGGTATGTGCTGGACGCTGCCGGCAAGCCGCTGGGCCGTGTGGCTGCAAAGGCTGCACACCTGCTGCGTGGTAAGCACAAGCCCACATTCGCACCGCACGTTGACTGCGGCGATAACGTAATCATCATCAACTGTGACAAGGCAGTTCTGACCGGCAACAAGCTGGAGAAGAAGTACTATTACTGGCACACCGGTTGGATCGGTGGTCTGAAGAAGACACAGTATAAGGTTATGATGGAAGAAAAAGCAGATGAAGCAATGATGATCGCTGTCAAGGGAATGCTCCCCCACAATACCCAGGGCGCAAACCAGCTGAAGCGTCTGCGTACTTATAAGGGCGCAGAACACAAGCAGGCGGCTCAGAAGCCGGAAGTTTGCGAGTTCTAAGGGAAAGGAGCAGAAAAGATGTACGAATCTAAGGTTAAATACTATTATGGCACCGGCAGACGGAAGCACTCTGTAGCAAGAGTTCGTCTGTATCCGGGCAACGGCAGCATCACCATCAACGGCAGAAGCATCGATGAATACTTCGGTCTGGATACTCTGAAGCTGATCGTTCGTCAGCCGCTGAATCTGACAGAAAATATGGACAAGATGGATGTTGTTTGCACTGTTGCAGGCGGCGGTGTTACCGGTCAGGCTGGTGCGATCCGTCACGGCATCTCCCGTGCGCTGCTGGTTTACAGCCCGGAACTGCGTCCGGTCCTGAAGAAGGCTGGATTCCTCACTCGTGACCCGAGAATGAAGGAACGTAAGAAGTACGGTCTGAAGGCTGCACGTCGTGCACCGCAGTTCTCCAAGAGATAATTTTATCCCGTTTGGGAGTGCTGAAAATCACCTGTTTTGCGTCGTTTTTGTCGTTTCGATTTTGCCTAAAATAGGGTGTTATTTAGGCGGTAACTAACACGTAACTAACAGGTAACTAACAAAAAAAGAAAGGCATTCACTCTCTGCAGTGAATGCCTTTTCCATATAAGGGTTATATGAGGTGATTTATTATGAATAACGAGAATAAAATCAAACATCTCGAAATGGTGCAAGATGTAATAAAGCGCATGGCAAGCAATTCTTTTATATTGAAAGGGTGGGCAGTTACTCTTGTAGCTGGTATAATGGCTTTAGCTGAAAAAGATGCAGATAAAATGTATTTCTTGGTCGCCTATATTCCTATAATAGTATTTTGGTTACTTGATTCCTATTACCTTCTTCAAGAACGCCTATATAGGGAATTGTACAATAAAGTGCGTTCCACCGAAGAAAATGATATTGATTTCTCATTATCAGCTACAAAGAAAGAGTTTGGTGGAGGAAGAAATACTTTTTGGGCTTGTTTTATTTCTCCAACAGAGTCATTTTTTTATTTACCATTAGCTTTAGTTTGCGCTGGAGTAATATATCTTACCATTAAATGAGAAGTTGTTTTATGGTTTGTAAGAAGGTGATATTATGTTTTCAAGATTTAACTATAGCCCATCCAACTCTTTTTATAACAACACTTTCAACCAACATCTTACAAAAGGGAGCAAGCTATTCAGTCAACATGAAAAGGAAGTACAGGATTGCTTATCCAAATATATAACAGAAGATGGTGTAATTAACGGCTCCGACTTAAAAGAACATTGGTTTTCGATTTCTGATAAGGATATTTTTATATCACATTCACACAAGGATATAAATAAAGTAAAGGCGTTTGCAGGCTGGTTATATGATACTTTTGGATTAGAAGCCTTCATTGATTCTTGTTCATGGGGATACTGTGATAAATTACTAAAAAAAATAGACAACAAATATTGCTACAATCTCAAAAGCAAAACATATGATTATGATTTACGCAACTATACAACAAGCCACGTTCATATGATGTTATCTACTGCTTTAGCCGAAATGCTAAACAAAACTGAATGTGTTATTTTTTTTAATACGCCAAATTCAATAAGCATGAGTGATGAACTTACAAAAATCAAAAAAAGCGAAGCAACACTATCACCTTGGATTTATTACGAATTGTCAATGATGACATTAATAAAATCGACACAACCCAGAAAAATCATTTTAGAACACTCTGCATATAGTGATATTAATATAAAATATGATGTTTCCAAAATTCTTAAAGAGCTTACACAAATAAATGATTCTACTTTGTTGGATTGGAGAGACAAATGGAATAATCGCCCTATTATGTGCAAGGAAGAAGCTTTAGACGTTTTATATGAAATCATCTATCCAAAATCATCAAAATAAATTAAAAAACCGCTGAGGAAGCACATCCCTCAGCGGTTATTTTTATACCCTAAATCTTGTTAATAGCCTCCAACAGCTCCTGCACATTAACGTGCGTATAGACCTTTTCAGTAACCGACATTGCTCCTGAATGTCCCACGATCTTCTTTATCAGTGTAGGATTGACATTCTTTGCTGCCATCATAGAAATACAAGTATGGCGTGTATCGTGGGGTTTGTGCGTACATCCGATGCGTTTCATGATAGGAGTCCAATAGGAATCATAGTAGTTACGATATGTAAAGTGACTTCCATCGGGTGTGTGCAGCAAATACTCACAGCCCTCTTCATACCACTTTTGGAATATGGGATAGGTCTTGTCATGTATCGGAACCATTCTGATGCCACTACTGGTCTTGCTACGCACAACGTTGAAACAATGCTCGTCTATGTGAACATCCTCACGTTTCAAGTCGAGCAGTTCTGACACACGCACACCGCTGTAGATCAGCATCAGTACGATCTGCGCATAGATATCATCCTTCTGCATCCAAAGAGCCTGGATCTCGCCTTCTGTGAACGGCGTGCGATCCATTTTGTTTGGATTCTTGTTCTTGAATTTCTGGATATTCACGTACTGTGAATAGTCCTTGCTGCAAAGCTCGTACTTCATAGCATAGTCGTACATCTGGTTCAGCAGCACCTTCAATTTACGAAGTGTGGGATAATTCTTTCCGCAGGTGTCTACAACGCTCTGCAGATCCATCAGTTTCAGATCCTTGAACACTCGGTTGTGCAGCGGCTGACAAGCCTTATAGGATGCCTGATAGCCCTTTACATTCGATTCCGAGATCGTCGGAAATTTCTCAGATGCCCATTTGTCGAACACCTCAGAAAAAGTGATTTTTGATACCGCAATGTCATATGGATTTTTGTTGTACTCCATAAGCATTTCAAGACCTTTTGCTCTTGTCGGAGCATAACCGATGGTAACGCAGACTTGTTTGCACTTGCCGGTTTCCACATCGATCTCCCATCCTACTGTTTTGCGTACGATATACGGATTACGTCTTTTGCCGGACAGCTTATAAACTGTGCCAACGCCGTTTCCCAGTTTCATTGGCATCATCTCCCTTCTTTGCCTTAAACAACTTTATACTACGTCGTCATTGCTCATATCCTTAAAATAGCCGGTCTCCTCCCATACCTTTTTGTCTGGGCAGAAGTAATTGTATTCGCTGGATCCTTCTTGTTTGAGGGCATATCCAAATTGAAGGATACGTTTCTGAATGCCAATGCGTATAAACTGCTGGCTCTTGCCGGTTGCTTTTGCGATTTCGGTAATAGGGACGTTTCGTCCAGTAAATTTAGGTGTTTCCATGTTAAATTCCTCCTTTTAGATATAGCCAGATTATTCTGTCATGACTATAGTATACAACTGAAATAATAGCGCCTGTCAATAGAAAAGTCATTCTCCTCTATTGACAAGTGCCTATAGGTAATGGTATAATTAGACAGAGGCTATGTTGAAAACTTCAACTTTTGCCTTTATTTCGTACGCAATTCCTGCTGCCTTCAGTATGTCATTGACCGTACTGATTTGAATGTTGCTGATGAGCTGTTTGCCATCATTGTAAACCTTGGTGCTGTTGCAGGCAACCTTCAGCTTTGCTTTGAGGCTGTCAAGGCACTCGGCGTTCTTCTCAGAGTTCTTGTATGTATCAAAAGCCTCCGCAGCCTTCGTCTTAAAGTCAAGGATTCTGTCATAGTACAGGAACATATCGTCTGAGATGACTGGCTTTTTGCCATAGAGTTCAAGGACAGCCTGGGCAAAGGCATGAGGCTTTTCGGAGTCTTTTCGCAAGCCTCTGAGAAAGTCGATCTGATACGCAAGCGCCTTTTCTGCCATTGTATTTACAACAGGGTGCTTTACTTTGCTGTCGTAATATACGAGTGCAGGATACTTCGCTGCATACTCCAATGCCATATCCGGATCTGCTTTGACCTCTTTGATCATTTTCATTTGCTGCTCTGCACTTGCGATCGCATTGCCGATGTCGGTCATAGAGTAGTCAGGAATAAGAACCGTGATCTCTCTGGGATTCTTGCGGTTGACTCTCGCTCTGCCAATCACCTGCTTTAGTGTGATTGGATCCAGTGTTTCGACAACAATCAGATTCAATTCATCGTCGTGCAAGGACACTCCGTTCTCAGCCACCTTGGTGGTGATCAGGTTTCGATCTGAAAATCTCTCATTTTGAGCGATCTCTGCAATTTCTGCACGTTTGTCTTCATCTGAGTAGATGTGCTGGGTATTGCCTAACACTTCTTGAAGCACTTTTCCCTTGCTGATATCATTTACATAGATCAGGCTTTTGGTGCCCTGCTCATTTTCTCGTTTGATATAATCAGCAAGTTCCTTTGTGTCGTCTGGGATGTATAGCTTGAAGTTGATATAGTTCCAATTGCTTTCCATCGAGTAAACCATCTTCAATCTTGTTTTGTACGAAGCATACGCATGGAAAACAGATTTTACATTGGTATCCCAGTCCATTGCAAAAAGCGCTTGCTCTTGTCCTGATTCACATTCTATTTCCGCTATCACAGGAGTAACTGCATCTGGTGTTGCCGTGAGGTAAATTCTTGCGGTATTGTCACGATTTGCTTTCAGATACCGAATAATTTTCTCTGCGTACACCGAGAAATTTGCATCTTCCAGCAGACAATGGACTTCGTCAAGTATGAGAAGGTATTTTTTGCTTTTATACTTATACGTTGTCTCAGCAAGTTCTTGATAGGTAATGGCGATGATGTTCTCTCCCAAGGAAATGCTGTCAAGCAACTCTGCAGGAACATCGAGTCCTTTCGATGCCTTGATATAGTCCTTTTTGAACTGACAAAGCGTCATCTTTCTGTTGGTCACATAGATGACCGGCATTGAAGTGTGCTTGATCATCTTGATTACTGCGCTTGTCTTGCCAGAACCAGTTGGAGAGGCGATAAGCATTGACTCTCCCAAGCTTGGAATATCGTTCGAGTCAATGATCTGACTGATATACTGCTTTGAGGTGCCAACTTTATAATCGCCAATCAAACATAAGAACCGAAGAGCAACGCTCGGTTGCTCCTCTACTACTTTCAGCATTCTTTCTTCAAGTTCATCTTTTTCATACTTAGGATTGAACGGCATGATATACACACCGTCGGACTCCGTTGAAGATGCTTTTGATTTCAAGTCTTTAATCGTTATCATAACATTTTACTCCTTTCGGTTTAGGGATTAGAAATGGCTATGCCCTCATATCCGTTTCCCTGATGCTTTTTGACTTTTTTTACAACGTATCCATTCGAGAGAAGGTAATTGTTTAATGCCTGTGAAAAGCCCGTCACATCTTTGAATACATCGCAGTTAAAATCGAGACAATTCTGGAAAACATCGTACAAGTCTTTTGTCAGCACGAAATTACCGGGCATAGATCTCACATAACACTGCACAAAATGTTCTATGTTGTGATATTGCGCATTGATCGGCGTGAATTGCAGAGCATAGTCATCCAGCCCGGCATCGTCACCGGCAAAGTGATAGCCATTTGCTTTCAGTCTGAAAAACGCATTCAAAGCCTCTGTTGTGACCGCATTCAATTCAGACCCCAGTATCTCTGAAACAATGTTCGGATTTTGCTGACTTTTCGGGATCTTCACATCAAATGGCAGTGTGCAGATTCTGCGAGCAATTGCGCTGTCACTGCTGCTGTACGCCATACCAATATTGTGATTACTTGCGATAATGACCTTACAAGTAGACGTAAAGCTGACCTGATTCGAATTTTTCTTGTCAACCGTAAGCCGGTCATGTCCAGAGATGCTCTTTAGCTTTGCCAGCTGATCTGTATTGAGTTCCAAGGCGCCTTCATCAGAGCTAACGTTGATCCGTGCCTCCTGAATCTCTGACATTGCAAAATTGCCGCCAAGCAGATTTTTCATGGATAAGCCTTTGACTGCAGAAGGACTTAGCAAACTGCGTATCAGGTGGATAAAGGTAGATTTACCGTTATCTCCAGATGCACCAGGGAAAACAAAAAAGCGTTTCGCATGAGCGTCACTGCTGATACAGTAGCCAATGATCTGGTATGCTCTCTCTTCAAGCATCTTATCTCCAGCAAACAGAATTGACATGAAACGGTCCATGTTAGGATGATACTGCGGGCCAGATCCCAGATACGCCCCGGTAAGCTGAATGGTCGGAAAGTAATCAGAAACAATATCAAACAATCCTGTGCGGTTATTCAGAAAGCCGTTCGAACAATAGGTATAGCGTTCGTCATTTGGCTCTCCTTGGTACAGATCAGCTCGCATTTCCAACTCATTTGTAATACTGCAAATGGCAGGCTGTGTGAACTCATAGCCAAGCGCTGTAACATCAGAATACACTCTGCATATGAAGACCTTCTTATTGTAAGGAACATATACATTGTTCTCCTTCATGTAAAAGTGGTTTTGGTATCGCCATAGAGATTTTTGCTGATTGAGTATGTTTACCACCAGATAAAATATCTCACTAGCATTTGCACAATTCAGTCTCTGGACTTTTGGCTCAGTCACAGCGTTTTGCAGTTCTTGAGGAACGACAGGTGGAGTTTCTGCCACTTCTGAACACACTGCGCCTGCTCTTCCAAAGATTTCAGGACTTTTTGCCATCTCTTCAAGTGTGATTGGTACAAACAATCCGTTTTCACCCTGCACAGGGGGTAAATGAAAATTTGTTTCATTCATCTTGATTTCCTCCTTTATTTGATTGTAAAGCTGCCAGCTGCTTGAGCTGTAATTATATTATACCAAAAACAAAAGGGGGAATCGAGAGGGAATAGTAAGGAAAAACACGGAAAAGTACGGAATAATACGGAAAAAAACAAAAAAGAAAAAATTTTAGTTTAGGAGAAATACAGCATGACAAGATATATCTGCTAAAATAAAACTGAGCCAGCTG
>OHAN01000646.1_pt1 | contig 33644 bp, 33 predicted proteins | sample 1577121 | NCBI WGS metagenome assembly OHAN01 (sample SAMEA3541554, study PRJEB24748) | human gut metagenome | biome: human gut; feature: human-associated habitat; material: faeces | place: China | collected 2012 | reverse complement strand
CTGGCAAATATCCTGAATCACCGTACTGTCCGCCACATGCATATCAAAATCTTTATACGAAATCGTCACTTCATCGCCATTAACGGACAAAGTCACTGCACCGCCGCAGACCTCATCCACATACTGCTGGAGTTTCTCCTCCGCAGCCTTAACTGTCATGCCGCCAAGCTCCATTCCATTGACCGTAACGCCTTCAGGTACCTCATGATCCTCAGAAATTTCCTCACTGTGTCCATGTTCATTTTCATTTTTATTTTCAGAATTATTTTCAGAATTATTTTCTGAATATCTATCTAAAATATTTTTATTATTTATTTTTAATTCATTTATTTCTTTATTTAATAAATTTATTTTTTCAAGATTTTCTTTTTGCAAATTTTCTTTCAACTTAATTTTTTCATTTTCAATTTTTTCATTTTCTTTTTGCAATTTTATTTCTGATAAAAAATTTTTTTCATTTTCTAAATTGAAAATTTCATTATTTAAAGTACTTTCTTTTTCTTCAAATTCGTACTTAAAATTCTTATATTTTTCTAAATTTTCTTTTTCTTGACATAATTCTTGCAAATTTCTAGCAACTACGTTAATTGGCTTTTCCCTAGACCTTTCGGTTCCAACTTCATCTAGTTGTCTTCTATTTATTCTATCAATAACCCTTTTAAAGGATATACTATCATCTCCAGTCTGAGCTAAGTTTGCTATCTTTTGAATTAAAAAGTTTTGAGCCTGTCCCTCTAATTTTACTTCACTTTGATTTATTGCAAGTGTTGATAAAAATAAATCTTCATCAATTTTGGTTTGTTCATAAAAAAATTCATTTCCTTTATTTTTATCTATATTAAATTGTTTAGAAATATCCTCCATATTTTCATTAAATATTTTTGGATTTTTTTTATTAAAATCTCTATATATTTCATATTTTTCATTATTGTCTAATTCATATTCTAATTTACCTGAAAATTCTTCCCCAGACCATGGTTTATATTTTTCAAAATCTGATATTTCTTTTCCTTTTTTATTTTTAGAAATTCCATAAAATGAATTAATAATAAACTTTATTAATGTTGATTTTCCAGCTTCATTTTGTCCATATATTAAATTAATTCCACTTTCTAAATTAATTTCTTTTTCTTTTAATTTTCCATAAGAATTTATTCTTAATTTATTTATTTTCAAGAAACTTCCTCCTCTTTTTTTTATTTTTAGAAATTTGAAAGAATGTCCCCAAATCCCTTTTTCGGGGGATTTTAAGGAACGTCCCTAAATCCCTAATGCCTCCATTCCAATTTCAACAGCTTTTTCTATTATTTCTTTTTCTTCATTTGAAATGTTTTCATTATTTAATTTTTGTAACATTTCTTTTGCAAATAATCCTTTTAATGTTGTTTCATTTGCAATTTTCTCTAAATCATAATTTATTTTAGTTTTATTCTTTATTTTTATAATTTTATCATTTGAGATTAATTTATATAATTCATACCTATCAATTTCAAAATTTCTTTTTCCGACTAAAAGTATTTCTATTAAATCATTTTTTTCAAATTTCAATTCATTAATTTTTTCAATTAATTCCTCTTTTGAAATTATTTCTGTAACATCTAATTCATATAATTTAAATTCTGTTTCATCTAAAGGTACAAATTGTAAATCTATTTTTTCTTTTTCTAGTTCACCAACTATCATTCCATGTTTGCCTAATTCGTCAAAGCCTAATGATACTGTTGAACCTGGATATACGACATTTTGATTTTCTTCTTGGTTATAATCTAATTTATGAATATGACCTAATGCTACATAATCAAAACCTTTTTCTTTTAAAATTTTTTTAGATAGTGGATTATATTCGCTATTTTCAATTGCTCCTCCATCTAATGTTCCATGTATTACTAATATATTTAATTTATTTTTGTTTTCGATTTGAATATTTTCAATTCCGCTATTTTTGCAATAAAAATCATCAAATCCATATCCATAAATATTTGCATCTTCACATTCAATTTTTTCAATTTTTGATGTAAATATTTTTACATTTTCATTCCAATGGAATTGATTATAATAAGAATTTTTAGTGTATGGATCATGATTTCCTGGTGATATAAATATTTTTGTTTCTGGTATTTCTTTAAATAAATTATTTATGTATTCTATTGTTGATTTTTTTATATATTTTTGTTCATATAAATCTCCAGCTATAAATAAGTATTTTATATCATTTTCTTTTATATATTCTATTACTTTTTTGAATGTTTTTCTTTGTTCTAGCCTCCTAAAATCTCCTAGCCCGTCTTTGTCTGAAAGGTTGACAAATGGACTATCAAAGTGCATGTCTGCTATATGTATGAATTTCATTTTTTCCTCCTTATAAATCAATTCATTTTAATTTATCATTTTATAAATGTTTCATTATTTTAATATACATTAATTTAAAATAAAAAACAAGCGAACAAAACAAATTTTCGAAAATTTTTTTTCGACAAAAAACATCAAAAAAAGTGAGACAAAGTAGGACTGTCCCACTTGTCTCATTCATCATCTTCAAGAGGCCCAAATAGCTCATCAAACTTAGCCTCTAATTCTTTTTGTAAATCATAAGTATCATCATCATTTTCTTGTTCTTGTGGAAGAATTGGTGCATCATCATCAAAATCTAAATCTAAAATACTACTTGCACTATCTTCTTTTGGTTTATTTGTAGTATTATTCTTGTTTTCAACATTATTGTTACTATTACTACTATTACTGATATTATTTTTTTCATTATTATCTAAATCATCAAATAAATCATCTAAAGACTCGATATTTAAATTATCTACTGCTTTCTCATCTTTTTCTTCTACATAAGGATTATATGGATTATATTTTCTCCATGTTCCTCTATCTATTTCTCCAATATCATTATGGCTAATTTCACATCTGGCCATTTCTTTTGCCATTGGATGTTTGAAATAGTAAAATTTATTTGCTTTAACAGGTTTTAATCCTTTTTCAAAAATTATACATAAATCGTTGTCCAATCTTCTTAATTCGTCTGGTGTCATAAGTGCTCTTGCCATAATTTGGTCTGATACACTTTTTCCTGTTTTATGGTTTTGTTTATCTTTGTTTATTGATATACTATTTCTATCTATTGTTTTTTCACCTAATTGCTTTGAAAAATATTCAACAGTTTTAAATGAGTTACTTCCTAAAAATACGTGTGTATCACAGTTACCCATTATTGTTTCATATGATTTTTCATATACAGCCTCTAATTGGTCTATATTTTGTAAAATAACACTAAATGAAATTCCTCTACTTCTTGATGTTGATATTTTTTTATCAAAGTCTGGTATTTTACCAATGTTTGCAAACTCGTCTAATATAAAATATGTTCTTTCTTTAAGTCTTCCACCATTTTGATCCGCATAATCATATAATTGTTGTATCATTTGTGAGAAGAATATTGTTAATAAGAAATCATATGCTGTATGTGTATCTGAAGATATTACATATACTGCTGTTTTCTTACTTCCTATTTCTTCAAAATTTATTGTATCTGTTGATGTTAATTCTGCTATATCTTTTGAATCAAATTTACCAAGTTTTGATTGCAATGAACTTAATATTGAACCATATGTTTTTTCTGGTGCAATTTCTATTGATTTGTAATACATTCTTGCTGGATGGTCATATGGTAATTGACTCATTAAATCTGAAAGTAAGTTACTTCCACCATTTTTATTTGCTGCTCTTACTAGTTCTGCACAACTTGCCAAGTTTTGTTCTTCTTCTGGCCTTGTTGCTATTAAATAATATATTAATGCTTTTAATAACATTTCCGCCATATCATCCCAATATGGATCTGATCCACTATCTGTTTTTTGTCCTTTTACTATTGTGTTTGCAATAACATCAACATCTAATTCTGATGAAATGTGCATTAATGGATTATACCCATCACTATATTGTGGTCTTACCAAGTTTAATACTTTTATATCATATCCATGTTCTTTTAAATATCCTGCTGTTCTATCATAAAGTTCACCTTTCGGATCTGTAAATACGTATGAACCTAAACATTGATGTGCATTTGGTATTGAGTATGATGCTGATTTACCAGAACCTGAACCGTCCAACTACCAATACATTTACATTTCCACGTTTATCTAATGGTAAGTAATTATCTTCTGCAAGAATGATTCCTTTATTTCTGCTTAAAATTTGGTATTGCTCTCCCCTTTGGCTCCAGTCACTTGAACCATGCTCTATATCAGTATATCTATTTTTTGGTGCAGATTTAGCAAACCCTATAAAAAATATTACTAAATATACTAATGTAAATTCTAATAATAATGATATAAAATTATGTATTGCTCCTTGTGTAAATATTCCTCCTAAGGTTGCAAATGGTTTTGTTATATTTATTGGTAATTGTTCCATAAATACTGTCATTGATATTTTACCTAAATCATTTGTTGCTTGAAATATACTATATGATAATGGAGCAACAAATACTATGACCAATAATAGCCATAGTATTCCACATATAATAAAACTTTTTCTATTCTTTTTTATTGCACCTTCTATTTTGTAATTCATTAAAATCACCTACTATCTTTGGTATTTTTTAATCTATTTTTCCATTTCATCTTCTTTTTTTTGTTCTTCTTGTTCTGCTGTTATTGCTTTTTGTAATTTTCTACGATCCTTATTCATATCTATTTTCATAATTTCACCATCTGGTAATTGTCTTCTTCCGCTTGAATCAACCATATGTTTTTCAAACTTCGTATCAATTACAGGTGTTTGTTCATTTACTATTTCAAGCTTTCCACTTGCCTCTACTTTTGTTGCATCTCCATTTTCTTGTCCTTTACTTAAAGTGTTTGTAAGTGCAGAAATTGCCATAACTGAAATTACAGTTTTTGCTCCTTCCATATCTTTCCTTGGACTTATATTCATTTAACTTCCTCCCTTAATTTTCTTTTTTGTCCCTGATTTCAAAGGCAAAATAAGATTTATATGGTTTTAATTTACATTTACCTTTAACTTCATTTGTTTTTTCATCAAAATAAAGTGTAGGTTTTACTTCTTCTGTAGTCTCAGGGTCTATGATACAAATAGGCCTTTTTAAGTTTGGTGTATATTTAAAATCTTTTATTTCTTTTTCTTCTTCTGAATATATACTATCACATTTAAGTGGCATTGGCTTTTTACTTATTGAAATTTTATCATCTGCCATTATAGCAGTATTTACAACTACTCTATCTTTTGCAAAAGATAAAATTAATAATTCATCTTCATGTGTTGGAAAATCAACATAAAAAGTCTTTCTTTTCATGTTTCCTCTTAATTCTTCAGTATAGTCTAATCTATCTACTGTATATTTTGGATATTCTTTTAAATATTCTTTTGGAGTTTTATTTATTTGATATATAACAGTATTTACTCCTTCTGGATCAGTTATACTAAAATGTTTTCCTTGCCATGTTTCCATATATTACACCTCATTTCTATGTTACAATCCATAGTTTGTCTTATGTCACTAATTACTATTATAACGGACCTACGCTATTTTGTCAATAGTTTAATCATTTCTAGGATTAAATGTAGACATATCTTTCAATTTTTCAAACATTTCTTTTTCATCAAGTTCCAACTTTTTTGGAACCATTATCTTTACTTCTGCAACTAAATCTCCTCTACCGCCTTTTCCATCTTTATAACCTTTACTAGGAATCTTTATCTTCTCTCCACTTTGTATTCCTTGTGGTATATACACTTTTGTATCTCCATCAATTGTCTTTACATCTACTCTTGTTCCTAAAGCTGCTTCCCATGGTGAAAGTTTTAAATCTGTACACAAATCACTTCCATATAGTCTAAACATTTTGTTGTCTTCAATATTTATTTTTATAAGTAAATCTCCATTTTTGCCACCATTTATACCACTTTTACCTTGTCCAATAAGTCTTATTTTTTCTCCATTTCTTATTCCTTCAGGTATTTTCACTTCAAATGTCTTCATCTTTCCTTCTACAGTTCTTAATGAAATTTTCTTTTTTAAACCATAAAAAGCATCTTCTAAACTAACATGTATTTCTGTTTCTATATTTTCACCTTTTACTGGATTTTTTTTCGTATTTTTTTCTTCATTTTCTGCTCTGTCTATATCACCTAAAAACATACTAAATATATTTTTGCCTTTAAAATTCTGATAATTTTTAGCATTATTTCTAGAATTCCATACCCTATCATATTTTCTTTTTGATGATGGTGTTGATAATATTCTATATGCTTCATTTATATCTTTTATTCTTTCTTCAGCTAGATTGTCCCCTACATTTAAATCTGGGTGATATTTTTTTGCTGATGTTCTATATGCTGATTTTATTTCTTCTATTGAAACTCGACTTGTTTCTAAGCCTAGTATTTTGTAATAATCTTTGTACTTCATTTAACATCCTCCCTAAAAATCAGGTAAGCATATTATATCACAAAATATAAAAAAATCCATATATTTTATGGATTTTTTGAATAATTTTATTTTCATTACATAGCCAGACTTACTAACTTATCAAGTAAATCAGAATAATTAATTCCTACTTGTTCAAAAAGTTTTGGATACATGCTGATATTTGTAAAACCAGGTAATGTATTTATCTCATTGATATACACTTTTTCACTTTCATTTTCTATAAAGAAATCTACCCTTGATAAACCTTTTCCATCAATTGCTTTAAATGCCTTAACCGCCAATTTTCTAATTTCTTCTGATTTCTCAACAGAAATTTTAGCAGGTATTAATGTTTTTGATTCCTGATTTTTATATTTTGCATCATAGCTATAAAATTCATCTGCTGGTATAATCTCTCCTACACATGAGCTTATAACATTTTCGTTTCCAAGTACTGCACATTCAACTTCTCTACCATCAATAGCTTCTTCTACTAATATTTTCTTATCAAATTTTGACGCCTCTATTATGGCTTTTGGCAATTCTTCTTCATTATTTACTTTACTTATACCAACACTTGAACCTGAATTAGATGGTTTTACAAACATTGGAAATTTTATTTTTCCTGTAATTACTTCTAATATTCCTTTTAAATCTAATATTTTTTCATTAAAATTATCATCTACATAAATATACTTATCATTATAACTTCTAAGATAAATATATTTTGTTTGATTTATTCCTGCCTTATCAAAAATAATTTTGGTATAAACTTTATCCATTCCAACACTCGATGCTAATACTCCGCAACCAACATATGGAATTTTTAATAATTCAAGTAGTCCTTGTATTGTTCCATCTTCTCCATATAACCCATGTAAAACAGGAAAAATAACATCCATCTGTTTTAAATATTTAAATACATTTTCAATCTGTTTTTTATTTTCCATTTTTAATTTATTTTCTTCTGTTATTTCTACTTTAAACCATGTTCCATTTTCATCTATAAATATTGGGAATATATCATATTTTTCTATATTTAAATTTTTTATTACTGATGCCCCCGATATACAAGACACTTCGTTTTCTGTGGACATTCCACCAAATATAACACATAACTTTTTCACTTTGTTTACCTCTTTTACTTATATATTTATTAATATATATTTGCTTTAGAGAGATTTCATTACAAAAGTTTTAAATTATACTTATTTTATTAGATTTTCTACAATATTAAAAAATTTCATTCCATTTGAAGCTTTAAACAATATACTATCACCACTTTTCCAAATTTTTTTAACAAGTTCTTCTACTTGTTCTTTTGATTCTAAGTAATAAATATTTTGTTTTTTCATTCCTTTTTTTTCTGCATTCTCTACTATATATTTAGCATTTTTTCCGCAACAAATTAATATGTCTATTTTATTTTTTACAACTTCTTTTCCAACTTTTTCATGAAGTTCTTTTGAGAATTCTCCTAATTCAAACATATCACCTAATACAGCTATTTTTCTTTTAGAATTTAAACCATTTAAATATTTTAATGAAGCTTGCATTGATTCAAAACTTGCATTGTAACTATCATTTATAAGTGTAACTCCATTTTTTAATTCTGTTATATCCATTCTTTTTTTTGTTAATTCAAATGTTTCTATTCCTTCTTTTATTTGTTCATTGCTTAGGCCTAACAATGTTCCTACTGTTGCTGCACATATTGCATTATATACAAAATGTATTCCTCCAACAGGAACTTTAATTTTAAATTCTTCACCTTTTATATTACAAATAAATTCACTATCGTTTTCATTTAAAATTATATTCTCTGCTATAACATCAGAATCATTTTCAATTCCATATGTATGTATTTCTATATCAGCATTTTCTAAGTTTTCTAAATAATATTTATGTAATAAATCATTGTCATTATTTATTACTAATACTTTTTTATCCATTCCTTCTAGAATTTCTAGCTTGGCTTTTAGTATATTCTCTCTTGAACCTAAGTTTCCAATATGTGATGTTCCTATGTTTGTAATTACTGATATTGTTGGTTTTGCAATTTTTGTTAATTTACTTATTTCTCCAAAATGATTCATTCCCATTTCTATTACAGCTGCTTCTTGTTCTTCTAATTTAAATATCGTAAATGGTAATCCTATGTTATTGTTATTGTTTCCTTGTGTTTTTAAAGTACTATATTTTTGTGATACTACATTTGCTATAATATCTTTTGTACTTGTTTTTCCAACACTTCCTGTTACTCCAACAACTTGAAAATCTTTTTTACATGTCATTCTTTTATATGTTGCAATGTCTGCTAATGCTTGTATTGTGTCTTTTACTTCTATTATATTTTTATTTTGATATTGTTCTAGATTCTCTTTAGAAAAATCTATTCCTTCTACTATTACTGTTTCTGCTCCTGCTTCAAAGGCTTTTTGCCATAGTGTATTTCCATCAAAATTTTCTCCTTTTATCCCTATGTATGTGTCTCCTTTTTTTATTATCCTTGTGTCTTTGCAGAATTCTTTTATTTCTGCATTTTCTTTCCCTTTTATTAGTTTTCCTTCTGTTGCTTCTAGTATATCTCTTATTTTCATATAACCACCTCATTTTTTCTTGTTAGATTATATGCTATTTTTTAGTTTTTGGCAATTGTTTTATCATTTTTTACAATAAAAATAAAAGCCATGTATTAAAAAATTCATGACTTTTTATTTTATAATATTAATTTTCACCTTAAATAATTTTTCTTATTTTTTACTAATTATTAGAATTATTTGTACTAACCCCAAGATTCCTAAAATTGGATACAATAAATTGACTAAATTTGAAAAGCCAAAACCAGAAAATATAATTGCACTCATGCACATTAAAATTGAAATGACATTAAAGCTTTTTTTATTGCTTACAACATTTTTTAAAAATCCTATGCCTAAAGAAATTGCAGTTGTAAAAATGGAAATTAAAATAATAATTCCATATACTTTTTTTATTCCTGGCCATATATTATTTATGGCATATACTGCGGGCATTTGTAATTGTTTTATATCAACATCTACATTTATTAAAAATAGAAATACTATTGTTAGTAATATAATTAAGATTGCACTTACTATAATTGCAATGTATTTTATATTTTTTGTGTTTGATATAAGTTCTTTTATTGAGATTAGCACTGGTATTAATAATACACAGTTATAACTTGCATATAGAATACTTGTAATAAACCAATTTTGTGTTAAACTCTCACTTTTTTGTGATATTATATAATTGTTTAAATTCCCTATATTAATGTTCTGGATATTTACTATTCCGTATTACTAATACAACTAATATTAAAATTGGTATTAGTATTTCATTTATTTTTACAATTCCATTTATATTTGTTTTAAACAAAATGATGCACAATATTGCTAAAATACTGCTTCCAATAAAATTATTTAAATTTATTTCTTGTTCTAAATATGCTCCAAATCCTGCTATCATTACATAAAATGATACTAAAATAAATATGTTTATAATTGAATTTATTAGTTCTTTTATTTTTTCATTTTTTATAAAAAAATCTAAAAATTCCTTATAGTTTTTAATATTATTTTTTTCTATTATTTTGAAAGTTTTGTATATTGTTAACCCTATAATTGTGCTTGATATTATAATTCCTAGTATTCCTTTAATTCCATATGAGAAGAAAAATGTATATATTTCTTGCCCTGATGCAAATCCCGCTCCTATTAAAGTTCCAATTATGACAAATACTACTTTTAAAATATTCATAAAAGTTACGTTCCTTTCATGATTCATCTTTACTATTTTCGCATAAAAAATAAGCCCCATATTATTTTATGGGACTTGCTTTTTAATTATACCTATTTTTTTCTTCTTCTATTAGCCCAAACGATAATTCCTATTACAATTATTAGTAATGGTACAAATGTAATTATGGCTAATATTATTTTGTTTTCTTGTTCTGTTGCTGTATAAGTAACAGCTCCTGTACTCTTTCTTACAGTAATATCTTCTTCTCTGTCTGCTAAGTAAGCTATTGAGTTTAGAACTAAATCTTTATTTTGTCTATATGCAATCATTGGTGTTTGTGTTGATTGTGTTAATTGATAGTCAGATACGAAGTAGTTTTCTCCATATATTATTAATTTTGATTTTACTTCTTTTGTATTATTTTCTTCATCTGCTTTTGTTACAATTTTGTCAAATTGAGCACCTACTAGAAATTCTCCTGTTTTTTCTCCATCTTGTGCTGAATTAGATTGATTTTCAAAGTTTGTTCTAAAATATGCCTTTTCACTTGTTTTTACTAATGCTGTTTTTGTTGTATCTAAGCTTTCTAGTTCTTCATCACTTGCAACATTTATTTTTGTTGCATTTATGAATATAACTCCTTCTGAATCATATAGTTTGTTTGTTGCATCTGCATATTGTATTTCTGGCATTATTAAGTCTGGTGAGTTTGATACCATTTTACTTGAGTCTGTTTCTCTTATTATTCCTATTTCAAATGGTTTTACACCATATAATGCTAATATTTTGTTTACATTTGGTAAGTTTAGTTGTTTTGCTATTGCTGCATTTAACCACAAGATGTTTCCACCTTTGTTTATATATTCTGTTATTGCATTTGTTGCAACATCGTCAAAGTCTTTTTCTGGTGATGCTATTACTAATGTACTACAATCATCTGGTACTTTTCCTGTTGATAATATGTCTAATGTTTCAACTTGGTTTACTTCATTTTGTAAATACATATTTAAGTATTGCATTCCACTTGTTAGTGTAAATGAACTATATCCACTTAAGAAATATACTTTTGGTAATTCTTCTACTGATACTGATCTGATTGCTGCTGTTAGCTTTTCTTCTGCTACATTTACTGATTCATATGTTGTTGAATCATGTGTATATAGGTCACTTGATGCTAGCACTTTGTAGTTATCTCCACATTCTACTATTATTCCTTCGCTTGATGTCTCTATTCCATATTTTTGTACTAAATCTGGTCTACTATCTTGTGTTACTGCTTCTACTTTGATTTTTTCGTTTACTTTTGTGTATTGTTTTGCTAGGTCAAGTGTAGAATCATCATCTGAGTAACCTACAAAATAGATATTTATGTCTTTGTCTATATCTTTTACTTTGTCTTTGCTTTCACTTGTTAGTGTGAATAGTTTGTCTTCTGTTAGGTCTATTGGTGTTAAGTTTAGTTTTTTCATTAGTACGCTGATTCCAACAAATACTGCTAGAATTATTACTACTAATATAAATGTTTTTGTTCCATTTATTAACCATTTTTTCTTTATTGTTTCTATAAATTTATTTGGCTTTTTTTCTTTTTGAGCTTTTTGTTTCTTTTCTTTTTTGCTTGATTTTTCTACTGCTTTTTTAGCCTTTTTTTCTTCTTTGCTCATTTTTTCTGTCTCTTTTTTATTTACTTTTTCTGTCTTTTTATCTTCTTTCACTTTTTTTACCATTCCTTTCCTTAAAGTCATAAATTTGAATATACTGTATTTATATAAACATCCAAATTTTATTCTTTTTTATTTTACACTTTTTCTTCTTTGCATTACTGTTATTGTTAATAATAAACATGTAATTGTAAATGTTAAAAATGTAACTGTATTTCCTATGTCTATTTGTCCTTGTGTATATTTATAAAACATATTTATGAAAGAAAAACTTTCTAAATTTGAGTTGAATTCTGGTAAAACCCATGTTATTATGAAAAATCCTATTGAGATTATTCCTGCTATTATTTGGTTTTCTGTTAAACTTGATGTTAACATACCAAATGAGATATATGACATTACAAATAATAAGAATCCTAGTAATGTTGCAAATGTTGTTGTTAATTTTGGAACTCCATAATGGCATAAAATTCCGAAATACATAAATGTACATAATTCAGTAATTATTACTATTAATAATGCTGCTATAAATTTTCCTAAAACAACTTTTGTTATACTAATTGGTGATGTTAATAATAGTTGTTCTGTTCCTGTTTTTCTTTCTTCTGAAAATGACCTCATTGTTAGTAATGGTATTATAAATGCTAATACTAATATTGTTGGTAAAGTGTAATAAATGTATTCAAAGTTTACATTTCCAGAGCTTATTACACTAAAGTAAAATGATATACTAAATGCTACTAAAAATACTCCGATAAATATGTAACCAATTGGTGTATAAAAATATGATTTAAATTCTTTTTTGATAACTGCCCACATTATTTTTCTCCTCCTTCTATCAATTTCATAAATGCGTCTTCTAGTGTTGTGTCTGCTTTTTTCATTTCGAATATTGTTATATTTTCTTTTGCAAATTCATTAAACACTATTTTTCTTAAATCTACATCTTTGTCTGATTCTAGTACATATTCTTTTGTACCGTCTTCATTTTCTTTTATTAGTTTGATATCTTTGATTTCTGGTATTTTTTCTTTCATTGTTTCTATTTTGTTTTCTGTGTCTTCTACTGTTACATATGTTGTATTGTTGCTTTCTACTTTCTTTTCTAGATTTTCTGGTGTGTCTATTGCTACAATTTTTCCTTTATTTATGATTATTACTTTGTTACAGATTTGACTTACTTCTGATAGAATGTGTGAGCTTAGTATTATTGTATGTGTTTTTCCTAATTCTTTTATTAATGATCTTATTTCTGTTATTTGTTTTGGGTCTAGTCCTACTGTTGGTTCATCTAATATAAGGATTTTGGGTTCTCCTACTAGTGCTCCTGCCATGCTTACTCTTTGTTTGTATCCTCTTGATAGATTACGAGTTAGCTTCTTTTCTACATCTTTTAGGCCTGTTTGTTCAATTATTTTTTCTACTTTTTCTTTTCTTGTTTTTCTGTCTACTTTTTTTAGTTCGGCCATGTATGTTACAAATTCTTTTACTGTTAGGTCTGAATATAGTGGGACTCCTTCTGGCATGTATCCTATTTGTGCTTTTGCTTTTTTTGGTTTTTTTGATATGTCATACCCTTCTACTTTTATTTCTCCTTCTGTTGGCTCAATGTACCCTGTTATCATGTTCATTGTTGTACTTTTTCCTGCTCCGTTTGGGCCAAGTAGTCCTATTATTTCACCTTCTTCTATTTTGAAGCTGATATTATCTACGGCTGTGAAGCTTCCGTATTTTTTTGTGATGTTTTTTACTTCAATCACGAGAAATTCCTCCTTACATTATTATTTTCCGTAAGACTTTTGTCTTGCTTTTGTTGTTTTTATAATATCATTTTGTTTTGTGCTTGTAAAGTTATTCACAAAGATTTCACATTACGGAAATGGTTTGTTCAGATTTTTTTATCAGAATTATTAAAATTGTGATTTATAATAATTTTTTGGGATATTTTTGATTTTTTTTATAAAAGTTCTTGCAAATGTTTTTAAAATGTGTTATTATATATGAGCGTTGAGCAATTTTATTTTATTTCGAGGTGTAGCGCAGTTGGTAGCGCGCGTGGTTTGGGACCATGAGGTCGCAGGTTCGATCCCTGTCACCTCGACCATTAATTGTAATAAACTATCCAAAAATGGGTAGTTTATTTTTTTGCCTAAAAATAGCATTTTCATCTATATATCGGTTTTACGGACACTTTTTTAAATAGATAATTATTATAAAAATTATCTAAAAATATCCCAAAATATTTTCCCGTTGCATTATAATTTTTATTTGTACATTTAAGGAAACATTATATTAAGAAATACATTGAGAATAGATGATTAATTTCATTTATTCTAATTTTTATTTTGAAATTTTTTATATACATTTATTATTCACAAAATAACTAAGTAGAAAAAATAATGAATATAGCACTTTATTAATTTGATAAAAATTGTAAAATTTTACTATGTTTGCTCGTTTTTTAGTAAAAAATGTTATATAGTGTTATCCATAGAAAATGAGATAGCAGATATGTTGGGCTACCACTTTCAATACTCGATATAATCGAGAGCAAGGAGGTGGTTGTTTATGGTAAATTTCTTACTATTCCTAATATTAGGATTTATGTTTTCAATAACTGTAAACGTAGCCTTGTTGTGTATTATATACATAATGTGGACTAATAAACAATAAAAAACAACACATTCTGCTTTCGTCGGTTGGAATGTGTTGCTAAAGCAATTTATGTGGTAGCCACATTTCTGTGACTCTCATTTTCTATCTATATTATACACACATTTTTAAAAAAGTCAATTAAAATATAATAAAAATGAGCATAGAAATGTATATATGTCAATGATATGAGACAAATTATTTCAAAGAGTATTATTGAATTTGTTTCATATCATTGATATATACAAAATTATGAACAAAGGCACATTGTTTAATACAACTATATAATAACACCTTTTTTACTTTTTCAAATTTAATTTTTTATATTCTTTTATATCTTCTACAATCTATTTTTCCTGATAAATATGTTGAAAGTTTTTGTCCTTTTATTAAACTTTCTTTTTGTTGTTTATTTAATGTTTTTATATAATATTCTAACTTACATGCTAAAGACTTGTCTTTGCTTTTCCATGCAGTTTCTAGTTTTATGGCATTATGTGATTTTGTGTATTTTGCTCCGTTTTTACTTTTTGTTATATGTTCTTCTATTCTTTTTTCTAAATTATTTGTCATTCCTGTATATATAGAATTGTCTTCACATCTTATCATATATGTGTAATAATGCATTTTATCACTTCCGTATTTTCTATTTATTAAATCAATTTTAGTTAAAAAATAATTACAATTTTGTCAATAAAAATTGTAATTATTTTTGATTTTTTATTTCATTTTAATTTAACTAAAATTTTTCTGTTATTTTTTTATTTGACAGGTTCTGTGCTATACCAATAATATGAACCATCATTAGCTTTTTTAAATGTATGTTTATATGTGCTCATTTGTGAACCATATTGATTGATTATATTTTCATTACTTTGTTCTTTATTCATGCTATATAGTTCTTGTGTATTATTTAAATTTGCTACTAACTTTGTTGCATCTGATGAACTATATAATTTTGCTTCTGTATCTTCTTCTGTATCTTTTATTTCTAGATATAAATACTTATCTTCTATGCAGATATTTTTGCCTTCTTTATATGCTTTTTGGATTTTTCTAATGTTTCTACTTTCTTCTGATGAACCTCCTCCAACGCTATATAAATATTCACCATTTTCATATCCACAGCCCTCTCCTGCATCAATATTAAATTCTTGGTCTTTTATATTTTTCCCATACATTTCTTTTACTTTTGCTTGTAATAATTTGGCATCAAATTTGTACCAGTCTCCGTAAGCTTTTTTGTCACTATCTTTTATTTCTAAGTTTTTAAATGCATTTTTTAGTAAATATTCACTTGATATGTTGTCTGCTGTTATTTTTTGATTTTGATATGCATTTTTTTCTATTAAATTCAAGTCTTGTGCTGGTATATATTTATATAGTTTTGCTATTTGCTCATCATTTGTGTTTATTGTTGTTTGTGTAGCATTTGTTGAAGTGTTATTATTTTGACTGTTTTCTGTGTTTGTTGTTTCCATTTTATTATCGTTTTGGATAACTTCCAGACTTTTTGTTTTTATAGAATTGTCTGATATTGCATTGTTATTTGTATTGTTTTTGTGATAATAAGCATACATTCCTATTATAACAAATATTAGTATTAATATTACAAAGCTTAATATCACTGTTGTTAATTTAACTTTTATTGGTTCTTTTTCATTCATTTTTTATTTTCCCTTTTCTTTTATTTTATTTTAATTAATTTATATCACAATTTTAATTTTTTGTATATATTTTTTGAAAATTTTTATTTATCGTTTGATAATATTTAGAATGTAACGAAATCAAACATAAAAAGAACTAGATTATTCGCAACTGAAGAAATCTAGTTCAATAAATAATAATATAAATATATGAATTTAAAGTGATTGTAGCAAAACCGCACAAATAAGTCAATAATAAATTCAAAAAATCTTTAAAAAATATTGAAAATTTCTAGGTTTTTAACTGCTGGATCATAAAGATTCTTTCCCATAAAGTCAAATCTTGAACCATGACATGGACAATCCCATGTTTTGTCTGTATCATTCCAAGAAAGTAAGCAGCCTAAATGTGTGCAAATTGGCTTAACTGCAAATATATTTCCGTGTTGTGTCTTTGTAAATTCCTACTTTTTGATTATTGATGTCTATAATTCCTCCAGAGTTGTTTGGAATTTCTTCAAAAGTAATGTTTGAGTCTTTTAGTTTTTTGATTGCAAGCGAATTAATTGATTCTGTAATCATATTTTTTACTTCTGTTCTGTTTTTTATTGGTTTTATTCGTGTTGAATCAAAAACATATGCATATTTGTTTTGTTTTCCTAAAATCATATCACATATAATGTTTGCTGCAACATTTGATGTCGTCATTCCCCATTTATTAAATCCTGTTCCTACATATATGTTTTCCATTGTGTTTGAAAATTTTCCGATATATGGGATTTTGTCTAATGTTATACAGTCTCGTGTGTCCCATCTAAATAATATTTCACAGTTTGGATATAATTGTTTTGCATAGTTTTCTAGTTTTCCATATGTGTTTTCATATGTTGATTCTGTTCCTGTTTTGTGGCTTTCTCCTCCTAATAGTAAAATTTTTCTTCCGTTATAATTTGCTGTTCTGAATGAGTATGTTGGTTGTGTTGCACTTATATACATTCCGTTTGATAGTGTTTTTTTGGGGTCTACTCCTATTACATATGATGTTGATTGATACATTTTTAAGAAATATATTCCTGGGAAGTTTATAATTGGGTAGTGTGTTGCAATTATTACATATTTTGATTTTATTGTCCCTCTTTCAGTAAGTGTGTAAAATGATTCCTCGTCTTGTTTTACATCATTTGCTGTTGTGTTTGTATAAATTTGTCCATTTTTTTTTGTAATGATTTTTGCTAATCCGTTTATATATTTTATTGGATTGAATTGCGCTTGGTCTTTGAATTGTACACTTCCTTCTATTTCAAATGGTAATCCTATTTTTGTTGCAAAATTTGCTGGAAATCCCAGTGATTTTAAAATATCTACTTCCTTTTTTATTTTGTTTACTTCTGATTTATTTGTTGTATATACAAAACTTGATTGTATTTCAAAATCGCAATTTATTTTTTCATCTTCTATTATTTGTTTTATATTTTCTATTGCTTCTTGGTTTGCATTTAAGTAATCCTTTGCTAGTTTTTCTCCATATGTTTCGTATAGATATGTGTAAAATAAGCCGTGTTGTGATGTTATTTTTGCTGTTGTGTGTCCTGTGGCTTTGCTTCCAATTTCATCTTTTTCTATTATGGTTACTTTTAATCCTGCTTTTGCTAGATAGTATCCGCATGTTATTCCAAATATTCCAGCTCCAATTATGCATACATCTGTTGTTTTATCTTCTGCTAATTGGTTATATTGGTTGTTTTGTTTGTTCTCACTTAGCCATATTGAGTTCATTTTGAACCTCCTTTATTTTGAACTTTAATTTTAATATTGTAAATCATAACTAGTATTTACTAAAAAATTTAATAAATACAAAAAAAGGTGGAAAAATAAAAATTATAGTGATATACTTTAAAAAAATAAAACAAAGGAGGATTTTGAAATGGGAGAAAATTTAGAAGAAAAACTATTTCATAAAAAAGAAAATGGTTGGAATACAGTTGATACTAGAAAAAAAGAAGCTATTTTCAATTTTTCAAAAGATTATATGAATTTTTTAAATAGGGCTAAAACTGAAAGAGAGTTTATAGTTGAGGCTACAAAGATGGCTCAAGAAAATGGTTTTAAAGATATTTCTGATTTTGAAAAATTACAACCTGGTGACAAAGTTTATTTTGTTAATAGAGGGAAAAGTATGTATTTAGCAATTATTGGTTCTGAGAATATTGAAAACGGTATCCATATAATTGGTTCTCATGTTGACTCACCTAGATTAGATTTAAAACCAAATCCACTTTATGAGGATTCTGAATTAGCATATTTTAAGACTCATTATTATGGTGGAATTAAAAAATATCAATGGACTACTATTCCTCTTAGTATTCATGGTGTAATTGTAAAACCTAATGGTGAAAAAATAACTGTTAATATTGGTGAAGATGAGGATGACCCAATTTTTACAATAACTGATTTATTACCTCATTTGGCTCAAGAACAAATGGAGAAAAAATTAAAAAATGGTATTGATGGAGAGGATTTAAATGTTTTAATTGGTAGTATTCCTTATCAAGATAAAGATGCTAAGGAAAAAGTTAAATTAAATATTTTAAATATTTTGAATCAAAAGTATGGAATTGTTGAGGCTGATTTACAAAGTTCAGAATTAGAAATTATTCCAGCTTTTAAGGCAAGAAGTTTAGGTTTTGATGCTGGTTTAGTTGCAGCATACGGCCAAGATGATAAAGTTTGTGCTTATTCTTCTCTTGCAGCTTTAATGACTTTGGAAAATGTTAAAAATACAGCAGTTTGTATTTTATCTGATAAAGAGGAAATTGGTAGTATGGGAAATACTGGTATGGAATCTCATATGTTTGATTTCTTTATTTCAGAATTATTAAATAAATTAGGTGTTAATAGACCAAATTTATTAGATAAGGTTTTCTGTTTTTCAAAGATGTTATCTTCTGATGTTGATGCTGGTTTTGACCCAATTTATGCATCTGTTTCAGATAAATTAAATGCTGGTTTTGTTGGTAAAGGTATAAGCCTTAATAAATATACTGGTGCTAGAGGAAAATCTGGTGCTTCTGATGCCAATGCAGAATATGTTGCTTGGGTTAGAAATGTTTTAGAGAAAAATGATATTAGATATCAAATTACAGAACTTGGAAAGGTTGATATTGGCGGTGGAGGAACTATTGCTTATATATTAGCTAATAAAGGAACTGATGTTATTGATTGTGGTGTTCCTGTTCTTTCTATGCATGCTCCTTATGAGGTTACAAGTAAATTTGATATATATTCTGCTTTTGAAACTTATAAAGCTTTTTGGATGGAATAGAATAAGTTTGCTTTAAGCAATTTCTGTATAATAAAATTTTATATAAAAAACCAAATTATTAAATTTTTCTAATAATTTGGTTTTTTATAAATTTTGTTTTTAGTTTTAATTTTTATAAATTTTCTAATAAATCAATTACAGAAACTACAAAGTCTATTTTTTCTTCTGATAGTTTACTTGCTTTTTTTGAAAGTTGTAATTGGCTTTCTAATTGTTTATTTACTATTAATTTTTCAAATATTACGTTTGGAGTTATTCCTAAAATGTTCATATAGTTTACAAGTGTTTCTACTTTTACTCCTCCTGTTCCATTTTCAATTCTTGAAATATATTTTACTGATATTCCTAGTTTTTCTGCTATTTTTTCTTGTGTTAATTTATTTTTTACTCTATATTCCTTGAATACTTCTCCTAGTACTTTGTCTATATCTAGTTTCTTTAATGATTTCATTTTATATACCTCCATATTATAACAATCCTATCTTATTAAAGTATATCAAGGCATTGCAGGGTTTTAAACCAATTGGTAATACGAACAATAAATAGATAAAAGTCAAAAGGATTATTGATTTTTTGGGATTTTCTATTTATTTTTGCTTTTTTGTATACCACTATTAGTTATACCCTTATTTTGGAGTTTTAGTCTTTTAGTTTGTGTTTTAAGAATGAAAAAGACCATACTAGATATTTTAGAAATATCTGTATGGTTTTTAGTATATGGTGGGCCAAGAGGGATTCGAACCCCCGACCCCACGCTTAGAAGGCGTGTGCTCTATCCAACTGAGCTATTGACCCATTACTTTTGGACAATAATTATAATAACACAAAAAAGTTATGTTGTCAATGAATTTTCTGGAAAAATGTAAAAATTTTTGAAAAAGTATTGAAAATTTTGTTAAAAGTATTTATAATATAGTGTATGCACCAGTAGCTTAGTTGGATAGAGTGTTCGGCTACGAACCGGAAGGTCGGGGGTTCGAATCCCTCCTGGTGCACCAAAACAATTGATACTGTAAGAATTTAGCAAATGAATTCCTACAGTATTTTTGAACTTACCTCATTTTTACTCCATTAGTTTTACTTGTTTTCCATATTTTTTTATTAAATATATAAAATAATAATTATTATTATGTTTTTCTTCCATTCAATACTAATTTTATATAAATTATTTTAAAAAGGGAATGCTCGAAAATGAAAAAAATAAACTCTTTCTAACAATTGAAACAGCAGTTTTTTATGATTTTTTTAACTTACCAAAAAACACCTTAATTGGTATTTTAATATTTAAAAAAAATTGTAATTTATATTACTCTTTATCTTTTTTACTATTCTTATATAATGTACTAAATATTAGTGTAAATAACATTGGTATAACTGAATATCCAGCATTATCTAATTTATGAGTAATTACCAAATATCCACCAACCAAAGTTAAAATTGCAAATACAAGACTTAATATTGAAAATATTTTTGATATCAATTTTTCTTTATTCATAACTTTTAAATCTCCTTATACATATAATTTGTATTACTTTTTATTAGTTATTTTATAAATAATTAAACCTATTAAAAAGCCAATACCAGAATCAACCAAATACCAAACTGCGTGAATTAAAGCTGAACTATTATAATAAATAAACACTGATGGTATAAACAATATAGATATAATTATTGGATAGATATATTTCCATTTTTCCTTTGAAATACTAGCAAATATTATAGCAAGTATAAAAGTTGATACCAAAATTAAGAATACCATTCCCATTATATCTGTTGGTCCTGCAAATAAAGGAAAAATGTAAAACATAAATAACTGTATCAATAATATTGTTATTTCCTTCCATGTTTTTCTCATTTTAAATTCCTCCAATCATAACAAAAAATTACTATTTTGTTTTCACATATATTATCATAAAAACATATAACTTTCAAACAAAAATAGCATATCATTATAGCTACTGATATTTTATTCTACTGTATTGATATTTAAATATAAAATTATCAAATTATTTTCTTTAGATTTTTTGCAATCCCTAAAAAAGAAAAAGACGAACATAATTGTTCATCTTTTCTCAAAACTTACTTTCCGTTTTTTCCCTGTGTTTTTTGTTAGTTATTAGTTAGTTATTTATCTTCATCTGTTTTCTCTTTTACCTTCTTTAAAGATACACTATCAATAACCATTATTATAGCCCAACCGATTGCAAAAATGATTGAAGAAAGGATTTGGCCTACTACTGATTCCCCTAAATCTAATACTCGAATGGTAATTATAATAAATAATATTGATAAGACAGATTCTAATACAATTCTAGTTTTGATAATTTTTATGCTGTTTAATTTCTTTTTTCTAGCTGTAATACCAAATATTACATAAACTGCTACAAAAACATATGTTGCTAATACTACCATGTTATCAATCTCTGACATAATACTACCTCCTTGATGTCAATGAAAGCAAGTTTTGTTGAAATGCTCATTAATAGTTGATGAGTTATAAACAGCAGGGTTTTAATAAATATATTATACAATATATCTACATAAAAATCAAATTGGTTAATTTTAAAAATCTGTGAATTATGTAAAACTATTGTATAATATATTTCATCAACTCAATTAAGAAAATTTAAGGAGGATAATATTATTTGCTATATATATCTTCATAAGGATATTTTCTATCCATACATATATATTTTTCTAATTCATCAGTAGTATATTTGAAATCTTTTTCTTCAAATTTATTACTTAATTCTTCTAATTCTAATTTTAAGAAATTTAATTTATTACTAAAAACAGGATTACTTCTTTCAACTTCTAAATATTCATTTAATATTTTAGAAAATTCTAAATCTTTATTCGATATCTTTTTATACATTAACATTTATCCAATTGAATAACCCCACCATAAAAACCAAATCCAGTAAAAAATGTTACATTTTTTTAATTTTCCTTTTGTCATTTTGAATAACATCTTTAATCTTAATTCTTCTATTTTATTGTCATCTACAAATAATATCGAATCATACCCAAAAGTAGTTATAGGTTTCATAGTTTCTAAATTAATATTTTCATTTTGAGCTTTATTTTCAAGTGTATATATATCTTTATTATAATATCTCTATTCGTTTTCATTATTACGTGAGTATATATTTTAAATTCTGGTATTAATTTAAAAAATCTATTTATCCAATTATTTCCTGCTGTTGTGCATAGTATAGCTCCTTGTTATAAATAATATTCTGCTTTTTCATCCTTTATAATTCAACCACAGCAGAGTACGGTTACATTTTTTTACTATTTATTTTACATATATTATTATAAAAACATATAACTTTCAACCAAAAATAGCCTTTTGTTTATTCAAAATCAGCATCTTTTTCTTAAACATAGCGTTTATTCTAAATCAATTATAATTATTTTATTTGACATTTATTATCTTCTATTAAAATTTCAAATATTCCAAGCATAACTTAAAAAATTCAGTATGACTTTCAGAAAAATCTTCATTTTTTATTAATTCATTTATCTCATCTATAGTTGCCCATTTCACATTTTCTACTTCTTCTTTTTGAATTTTTATTTTTTTTATATCTATATCTTCTCTTAAATAATAAATGTCTACAAAATCATCTTTAGTTTTTATTGTTTTCAATAGTTTAATATTTTGTTCTATTACATTAATCCCTAGTTCTTCTTTGATTTCTGTTATTATACCTTGTTTACTTGTTTCTCCTGATATGGGGTGCCCTCCTGTTGTAGCCCATTTACCATCTTTCTTTTTTACTCTCTTTTGAATCAAAAATTCATTTTTACCATTTTGTATAAAAATTACTACAGTTATATAATAATGCCCTTTTGGTACATCTTGTCCTTTATAAATTGTTTTTCCTGTTAATTCCTTGTTTTCATTGTATAAATCTCTTAATTCCATATTTAATCTCGTTAATAATTTATTTTTTAGCGTGATTTAGTATTAAATCATTCTTTTTTCATTAGCATTATAGCATATTTTAAATTTTTTGTAAGTATTTTTATTTAATTTTTAATATTGTGTCATTACATACTGTTCCATCCTCAGCTATAGTTGATTTTCTAACATAATTTCTCCAATTTTTTCAATAAATTAATATTTTCCAATAAAAATATTATCATAAAAGCAAGCGATTATCAATAATCACTTGCTTTTTCTTTTACTTTTTTTGTTGCAATACTTTTACTTTAAATAATAATGTCTTATAGGCTTTAAATCTTCATCTAATTCATAGCAAATTGGATTACCTGTTTGCAATTCTAATTTAATAATATCTTCATCACTTATATTGTCTAAATATTTTATTAACCCTCTTAAACTATTTCCATGTGCTGCAATTATAATTCTTTTACCTTTTTCTAATTCAGGTTTAATATCTGAATTCCAATATTCTAGAACTCTTTTTATTGTGTCTATAAGGTTTTCTGTTTTAGGTAATTCGTCTTTACTTAAATCTTTATATTTTTCGTCATTTCCAGGATATCTTGGGTCAGTTTCTTCTAGTTCTGGTGGCCTTACATCCGTACTTCTTCTCCAAAGCAATACTTGTTCTGCACCATATTTTTCTCTTGTTTCATCTTTGTTTAGTCCTTGTAATGCTCCATAATGTCTTTCATTTAGTCTCCAACTTCTTTTTATTTCGATATTTTCTTCTCCCATTTCTTTTAATATATAATCTAATGTGTCTTCTGCTCTTTTTAATACTGATGTAAATGCTAAATCAAAACGAAATCCCTTTTCTTTTAATATTTTTCCTGCTTCTTTTGCTTCTTGTATTCCTTGCTCTGATAGCTCTACATCTGTCCATCCTGTAAATTTATTTTCTAAATTCCACATGCTTTGTCCATGTCTAACTAATACTAATTTTATCATTTTTGTACCTCCTTATTTTTATTATGCCACAATAATATTAGATTTGCAATAAAATATTATTTTATCTGCATTTGTAGCAGTTTTCATTCTATGTGCAATAATCAAAACTGAATAGTTTATTATTATAAAGATTACTTTTCTTTATTGAATTTTTTATAAAATAAAACCAGTACTTTCTTCATATGAAAGTACTGGTTTTATTTCCGCAATAGCACTCGCTATTGCCTCGCTTTAAGCTTTGGAGAATTCTTCTTTACGAAGTACATCATCAATGATGTTGTTTGCACTTTCCAGTGCTGTTGGATGAATCGCCTGAATATCAATAGACATTTTTATAAACTCTTTTGTAATTTCTTGATTTGCTGTTTCTACCATTCCATCACTTTCTTCTGGACTAAGTCCAAGTCTTTTGCCAAAATCAATAAATATTTTAGTTTTTATCGACTTTTGTTTAGCCAGTTCTGGACATCTAGCCACTATATTTACAATATTATGATATTTTAAATTACTAAACATTCTTTTAGTTTCGGCAACAAAGTCAGATGTATAATACATATCTCTGTCTACAAATCTTCTACTTGAGGTGATTTTTACTACCTTTTTTAAAAAACCTGTTTCTAAAGTTTCAAAAAATCCATTGCCTTTATTTTCCTCCAACCTATCAATCATTGCATCTTCGTTTCCTGTAACAGTGCCAAATGTTGGAGCAACTAATATTGCCGTTGTTTTCTTATATATCCGTTCAAGTGCTGCCGCCATCACAAGACCACCTTTTGAGTGACCTAAGAGTATTATTTGTTTGCAACGTCTTTCATAATACACAGAGAATTCCTCTGTCAGGGCTTCCAAACTTTTACAGCTTGGTTTTATATATAACTCTAATACTGTAGCATTTAGCCTTTCATAACATGGCAACATGTGATCCATTATAAATGGATCTGGTAATCTGCTTCTATTCCTATGTAGAACAGTTCTAAGCTGAGTTACAATCCAACTTTCATTAATAGCCTTTCTATCCATTGTATATCCAGATGTCTGAATAATAATTGGACCTCCTCCTCCTCTTCTTTTTACTAAAAGGAAATTATTCCCTTCATAAAAAAGTTTTGCTTTCCGCATTTCTAAGTCCTCCTTTGATTTTTTGCTGTACTATTATATCATTTTAATACTATAATGTAAATAATTATTTTATTCCATTTATGATAATATTAATTACAATGTTACAATTTAAAACTTATGCTTAAATTAGTTCGATATTATCTTCTAAAATTTTATTAATAATATTATCTCCCATTTTGAATGATGTTACATATCCTTGTAAAGTTTTTGCTTTTACTCTTAGATTGTAATTGTCTTCATTTACATATATTTTTGCTTTACCTTTTCCATTTTTAGCTTCTTGTATTAGGTTTGAAACTGGCGAATTACCATCAAATGCAATAACTACTGAACTTCTTCTTTCAAATATTTCATAGTTAAAACTTTTATATATTCCCAATCCTTCATTTTCTGTTGATATTCGAATTCCTGTAATCGCTGTATCCATAAGTTTATTAGCCTCTTCTGTTGATATCATTTTAGGGATAATTGCACATACTTCAAATTTTTTGTGTAATTTTTTTGATATGTCTATTATTGCTTTTTCATATCCTTCCATTTTATGTCCAATTACAAAATACACTTTCTTATTATCTATCTTTTGTATTAATTCTTCTAACATTTGTATTCCTGCTTCTGTTGTTTGTGTTACTCTATTTTTTGCGTTAAAACTTCCTCCTGCAATTATTATTGGTATTTTGTCTTCTGGCAATTTTTTTATTTTGTTTTTTAATATCTTTTCTGATTCAATGTTATGATTTATTCTTAATGGTATACAATTGTTTTTGTTTTCTTCTTCTATTTTATCTTCTAATTCTAATATAGCTTCTCTTATTGTTCTTCCTGCTAAAAATTCGTTGAATTTTTTACTTTTTTCTTCAAAGTATTTGTTTTCATGTTCTATTATTTCATCTTCAACTTTTCTCATTTTTAGGAAATCATCATTACTTAATCCTAACAAATTTTGTATTGCAAGTTGTTCATCAACCGTATCTGTTCCATAACATCCTCCACCATCTGTTCCTTGAACACATTTAATGTCATTATCTAGATATTTTTTTATTGGATGATTTTTTAGGTTGCTTAAATTATTTAATCTTACATTTGAGGTTAATTGAAATTCTAGTACAGCACCTGCCTCTTTTATTTCTTGGATTAGTTTTTGGCCTTCTTTTGAGTCTAACTTTGCTGTATATAATCCATGTCCTATTCTTATTCTTGGCATTTTTTGTCCTGGCTTTAGACTTTGTTTTACACATTCAATTGATTTTCTTACATTATCCTTTAAGCTATCATTTTCACCAGCATGTATTCTTATTGTATATCCATTGTATTCATTGCATGCATATTGGACAATTTCTTCTATTGCTGGTTTTAGTTCTGATATATCATTTATTTCTTCTCCTATAAAGTCACTTCCTACTACATATGGGCTTTTGGATACTGCTTTTAGTACATTTAGGTTTTCTCTTAAATAGTTACTACTTGTTTTTGCATCTTTTATTATTGTAAGTGGAATTCTTCTTATTGCTGCTAAAAATCTGATTTTTACTCCTGTTTCTTTTTCTATTTGTGGCATTATTCCATGTACATCTTCTAATAGGCTTATTGATTTCATTCCCTTTTCACATAAATGACTATCTGCAATTTCTATATAATATATCCCTTGTTTTTTATATTCTCTTGCTATCCATAACAATTTGTCTTGTCTTAAATTGTTTTTTGCATATGGACTGTTTTCTTTTGAATCTTCTATCATTTTATTTAGTATTTCTTTTATTTCTTTATCTGGAATTTGTTCTATTTTATTTTTTTCTAGATTTATTTTTTCTTCGCTTTCTATTCCTCTTGCAAAAACATATCTATATAAATATAGTTTTTCAAGATTTGTGAATACTGCTTGTCCGTCTTTTAATATTTCTAAGCTTTTTCTTATTTTTTGTATATTTTCATCTGCATTTTCTAGGTTGTTTAATATTAAGTCTGCAAAGTTTATGAATGTGTTATCATCTATTCTTCTTGTTAGATATTTTCCTTGTAATTCTGAGTTTTCAAATTGTTTTTCAACTTCTTTTCTTTGTTCATATATTTCTTTTTCTTGCTCTTTTGTTATTTTTAAATTAATTTTTTTAATATAATATAACGGATATCTAACTTGGTGTTTTATTCCTAATGCTATTAAACAGTCTGCTGATAAGTTTGCATTCATATGTGTATGTAAGTCTGTTCTGAATTTTGCTTTTTTTAGTATGTATGATTTTACTAGTGTTTGATTGATGTCTAGATTGTATTTTTTTGTTTGTGACATTAGTGTTTTGCTTATTGCTGGTATTGTTGCTTTTATTTCTATTCTTCCGTCTGTGTATATGTTTGCTATTTTTATTCCTCCTAGTCTAAATATGTAAACTTCTTCATTGTCTCCATTTATACTTGCTGGTATTGTTCCTTTTATAATTTTCATATTTTTTTCGTTTTTTGTTGTTTCTAGATTACATATTTTTGCTAGGTTTGTTATTAGGTTTCCCGTTCCATGGTTTGGTGTTTCTAATATATATGTTAGTTCATCTTCATTTGTTTGATATAGGTTTATTATTATATCTTTTTCTTTATCTAGATAAAATTTGTTTATTATTTTTGAATTTTCCATTTTATTTTTTCTCCGTTTCTTTTAATAGTTAATTCAATATTTTATCATAGTTTTTGTTTCTTTTCAATGCTTTATGTCTACTTTTTAATATATAGTTCCATTTTCTTTTTTATATTTTTCAAATGTTTTTAAACATTCTTCTCTATCTAAGTGTGTTAGATGTATTAAATCTTTGTTGTTGCCTTTTAGATAATCATAAATGATATCATCTCTGAATCCTATGTTTCCTGCATCTTCTTTTGTGCATCCATAGTAGACTTCTTTTATGTTTGCCCATATTATTGCTGATAAGCACATTGGACATGGTTCACATGATGTGTATAAAATGCATTCTGATAAATCATATGTGTTTAGTTTTTTGCATGCTTCTCTAATTGCTACTACTTCTGCATGTGCTGTGGGATCATTATTTTTTAGTACTCTGTTATTTCCATTTGATATTATGTTGCCTTCTTTGTCTGTTATTACGGCTCCAAATGGTCCTCCTTCTTTATTTGCTATTCCGTTGTCTGCGTTTTCTTTTGCAATTTTCATGTATTTATTCATATTTTTTCTTCCTTCCTTTTTTATTAATCATTTAAACTTTAAAAAAGTACCTTGCAATTTACATTTTTCACTTATGGTTGTATTTGCCTAATTTTCAGCTGGAAATTTTATAATATTTCTTGACTTTTTACATATAAATAGACTATAATAAATATCGGAAATAACAAATCCACAAACGTGGTTTTGCCGATATAGTGTAAAAAATTCACATCTAAATCTTCAAATTACAGATGTGAGCTTTTTTATTTATGTAATTTCTTATCATTTCCTATGACAATTATTCTACAATATTATCTTTATTTTGTCTATAATATTTATAAAATTTTATAATTTATTTTTACCAATAAATTACTATTTTTCTAACAAACAAATAACTTTTAGGTTATCGTTGATATCTATCTTGATTTTTTAATTTTAATATTTATTTCTCAGTGCTGTTATTTACGTAATAATTTGCATTCTTTGTTATTTATGATATAATACAGTTATACTGTAAATTACAGTATATTGTAGCTTTAAAAATATATTTTTTATGAAAGGACGGTGTTGATGTTATGGCTAAACCCTATAACTGGAACTGGAAAATCAAACGGGAAAATTATGATTTAATCAACTATGGAACTAAAACCCTTGAAGTAAGGGTTGGATATCCTTTTATTAAAAAAGTTCAAAAAGGTGATACTATCACTTTTTCAGATTATTCTAATATCAAGTTTGATGTTATCCGTGTAACTCGCTATGAAGATTTTCCTGACATGCTAGACAACGAAGATTCTTCTAAAGCAATTCCTGGCGTTACCAAGTATAAAGCTTTGGAAATGTATCAGGAAATTTATCCTGAAGATAAAGAAGCTTTGGGAGTTTATGTATTTGAACTTCGGAAACAGACAAATAATATGAAAATTTACACATTAAGTTCTCTTATTAACAATCATAAGCTATTTATTAAATTTGCACAAAAGGCTTATTTTGCTACGGATTGCATACGCAAAGATTATCCTAAGCATTTTGAGTGGTATTGGTCAAAAGAAGTTCCTAGAGTATTTAATGGTACTGGCGAAATTGTTATTTGCACAATTAATAATAATGTAGCTGGTGTAGTATTTTTGAAAAAGGATGACACTGAAATCAAGATCTGCACTTTTCTTGTAGTTGAAAACTACCGCGGAAAACATGTTGCAGACAAGATGTTGAAGTATGCTTTTAAGTACCTTGGTACTACCAAGCCTCTTATAACAATTGCAGACTACAAAGTTTCAATGTTTGAGCCTTTTATTAATAAATACAATTGGAAGTTGACTCAAACTATGAGTAAAGGCTATTATAATAACCATTCTCATGAGTTAGTGTACAATGGAGAACTTACCGAATAGTTTTCAATCCGTCAAAATAAAACACTCAAAAATTCAAATGCATTTTTGAGTGTTTTGTTATTATATTTTTTCAATTCGTATTCCGACAACACCATATTTTTTTTGTTTTTCTGGTGTATAAAATTCTTCTAATACACTTAATAATTCTTTCTTTGTCATTGATTTATCAGCCATCATTTCTATATCAAAATCCCTAAATAATTCTTCAAATGTATTATATCTTAACAAACCTATAACTTTAACTTGCATAGTAGCTTTTAACTCTGGTTCTTTTTTGAAAATTATAGTATCTCCAATATTAATTTTTTGTCTTTTCTCGTCATATAATCTTAATTCTATTCTTTTTGTGCCATTGTTAATATAATCAAAATATTTAGGTTGTAATTTTAATATATGTTCCATCTTTTTTCCTCCATTTAGTATTATAGCACAAAGTTTTTTTTTTGTAAATAACTATTTAGAGCACTTTTTAGTTGTATATTTTATAAAATCACATTAAATTTTATATATTAGTAACATTATATAACTTATATATAAATTCATAAACGCTTTTTTACTCTAATATATTTTAATAAATCTCTTTAATTTGGAGGAATTTAAATGATTGTAAAAACCTTGAAAATAAGTAAACAATTTTACTTTATAATAACAATTTTACTAATTATCATAATTTTAGCAAGTTATATTTTTATTTCAAAATCAGCTAATTTCGGTCCTGAGTTATTTTGGAATAAGTATTCTAATTCTTCTATATCCGAATCTTCTGATGGTAATTTTATTAAATGGGTTGATTTTAATATAACCGCTGATGCTTTATCAAAGACCGCTAAACTGGATATAGATTCTCATAATTCTGATTCAGAAATAAAATATAATTGGATAGAATTACTGTCTTACTTGGCTTGTAAAAATGGTGGAAATTTTAAGAATTTTAAACAGAATGATTTGGATAAGTTAATTGAACAATTAAAAAGTGGTAAATCAATGCAAGATATGACTCAAAATATGAAGTATTATAACTATTATTTTAATGCATATTCTGCTGTTTTGGGTGGATTTATTGGCAATTATTCTATTGAAGTTTCATCTGATGATGGTACTACTAATTTTGAAAATAGGTATGGTTTGAAAGCTTTTTTGCCTATTGCAAAAAACTACAGTTTCAGTCATTATGATGACTTTGGTGCTTCTAGATCTTATGGTTTTAAACGTACTCATTTAGGAAATGATTTGATGGGGAGTATTGGCACTCCTATTATTGCTGTTGAGTCTGGCACTATTGAACATTTAGGCTGGAATCAGTACGGTGGTTGGCGTGTTGGTATTAGAAGTTTAGATGGAAAAAGATATTATTACTATGCTCATTTAAGAAAAAATCATCCATATGTTTCTGGACTTGCTGAAGGCTCAAAAGTTACTGCTGGTGATGTTATTGGTTATTTAGGAATGACTGGATATAGTACTAAAGAAAATGTTAATAATATTAATGTCCCTCATTTGCATTTTGGCTTGCAACTTATTTTTGATGAATCTCAAGTTGATGGTAATAATGAGATTTGGATTGATGTTTATAATATTATTGAGTTTTTGATGAAAAATCGTTCTGAGGTTTTTATGAATAATTCTGATACTAAGGATTTTGTTAGGAAGTATAATTTAAAAGAGTAAGACAAAGGGGACTGTCAATTAGAACCGTCCCAATTGGTCACTTTTCTTATTTTTTGCCGTAATACTACTGATATTGTTTTATTTATTTTTCCTCTTACAATTTGTATATTAACAATGTCATTTGGCTTTTTGCCATATATATATTCTCTTAATTCATTCATTGTGTTAATTTCGTTTCCGTCTATTGTTGTTATTATATCGCCTTCCTTTATTTCTGTTTTTGATGCTGGTCCATTTTTATTTATTTGTGCTATATATATTCCTTTATTAAAATTCAAATTACTATTTAAATATGGTATTACTTCTTTGTCATATGCATATATTCCAAGTGTTGCCTGTTCAAATGTTCCTGTTTGAATAAAACTTTCTATTATTGGTTTTACTACATTTATTGGTACTGCAAATCCTATTCCTTCTGCTGATGTTATTTTTACTGTGTTTATTCCGTACTATTTCTCCATTTGGATATACTAATGGTCCTCCACTGTTTCCAGGGTTTATTGTTGCATCTGTTTGTATTAAGTCTGACATGTAAGATACTTTATCTTTTTCTTCTAGTTTTATTGTTCTGTTCTTACTGCTTATTATTCCTGATGTTACTGTTCTTCTGAATTCAAATCCTATTGGATTTCCTATTGCATATACTGTTTCTCCTATTCTTATTTTATCTGAGTCACCTAGACTAATATATTTTAAATTGGTTGCTTCTATTTTGGTTATTGATAGGTCTAGGTCTGTATCACTCCATACTACTGTTCCTTCATATTTTTTGCTATTTTCTAGTGTTATATAACATGTGCTGTATTTTTCTCCTGTTACATGTTCATTGCTTAATATATATCCGTTTTCTGATATTATTACTCCTGTTCCTAATCCTAGTGTGCTTTCTGTGTTACTACTAAATATTGAGTTTCCGTTGTCTTTTAATTTTGATATTCCTACTACACTTTCCATTGTTTTCTCTAAGGTATCTGCTATTGTTCTACTTTTTTCTTCTGCCTTTTCCACAGTTTGTTCATTTCCTGTGGATAATATTCTTTGTGTTTCATAATTTTGTGGTGTTATTTCTATGTTTGAATATGTATAGTATAAGTAATATCCTATTAGTATTATTATGATTGTTATTATTATGCTGGTTAGTATTTTTTTGTTTTGTTTTGTTTGTTTTCTTTTTTTTGCCATTTTTGCTTCTTTCCTTTCTTTTATTCTATTTGCATATTAATATATTTTCTAGCATTCTTTTTTATTATGTGCTGTTTTTTTATTGTTAAACATAAATCAAGTTGTTTTTTATTTTCATTTTTTACAATTCAATAAGAATTGCAACTTAATTTTAACTTCTATCGCATTGCATTTTTATGTAAATTATTGTATAATATAGTTATTATTCGTTGGTACAGCGAATTATAATAAATGTACTGTCTTGCATTGAACTTGTGGGATTTTGGAGGTTCATATGATAAAAAAAGCGGTTAAAACATTAGCAAAACTCTTTCCTTTTACTAAAAAGGAATTGGTTGTACTAGCTTTATCTATTATTGTTTTATTTTTTGGTCCGTTGGCACCAGTTGTCATTCGGTTTGTTTTAACAACCTTATTACTTATTTATTTTGTTAGAAAATTACTTGTTATTTCTGATGATAGAATTTACATCTATCTTTGGTTTACAATCTTATTTTCTTTTAATTTCATTATTAAGCTAATAGCTTTAGTAAAAATTTTTAAGTAATTAAAACATATCCGCTTTTTAAAAAAAGAATGTATTCTTTTCCTCGAAAGAGGTTTCTTTTTTTGTTGTTACAATTCACAGTCCGTAAAATTATTGTTTGTGTGGCACCCTCTTCACCTTGGGGAATTATATATATTTGAGATTTTGTTCGTTTGATTGGAGTGAAAAATAGAAAATCTTAAATAAAAAACTGAGGAATGC
>OHAN01000634.1_pt1 | contig 34143 bp, 34 predicted proteins | sample 1577121 | NCBI WGS metagenome assembly OHAN01 (sample SAMEA3541554, study PRJEB24748) | human gut metagenome | biome: human gut; feature: human-associated habitat; material: faeces | place: China | collected 2012 | reverse complement strand
CTTTTCTGGCACTTCCATTAATGATTACAATTTTCATGCGTGTATCCTCCAACTTTCGATTTATTGCTTTCATAATACCACATTTTCATTTCACGCTCAACACAATGAAAAGCAGCCACCATACAGTGACTGCTCATACTCAATTATATCGCTCCACAGCCCCAATCTGGATTTGCAGGGCTTTTGTCAGCTTGGTCATAACAGTATCATCGCTCACGGCACCACGCCGTTCCAGCAAATACTTTTTGTCGATGGTTTCCACCTGTTCGGCCAGAGCCAGACTGTTCTGTGGCAGACCCGTTCCACAACCTCGCGGGATGTAGACATGGGTGGGGAGCATCCTTTTCTTATAAATCTTGGAGGTCAGCGGAACGACCGTGATGACCGGGGAATGCTCATTTGCACGGTTGTTGCTCACGATGACCGCCGGACGGATACCGCTCTGCTTACAGGTGTCTATGTTCTGACCGAAATCCACAAAATAAATATCTCCACGCTTACACATCGTAATCCACCTCGCTTAACTCAGCATATACGCCACGACCTCATCGTCATGACGCTGATACATTTTTTCCAGTTCCACGATAGCCTTTGCCCGGTAGTTGCCGACCGTTCTCCGGCTGATATAATGCTTTTCCGCTACCTTGTCCCAGGTCATCTGACCAAAGACCAAATCAGAAAGCACCGTTCCGGGCATCCCACTAACGGATTTGACCGCACTCTCGAAAAAGCGAAGTTCCTCCGTCAGATCCAGATATTCCTTTTCCAGATGCTCGTACCATTCCTGGTTGATACGCTCCATCCGTTCCCGGTAGTTCAGGGCAATGCAGGCGGTCTTATTGGCGGTGCCGCTGGTCTGCACCCGTTCACCCTCCGGCTGGGAGAAATACATCGTATCAATCATCTCCTGTTCCGTGATGCCTCGAAAATCAGAAATTTGGTGGAACAGGCAGCGCTGCTCCATTTTCATTTTCGGGTAGTCACGGATAAGCTGTTCTATCCTTTCGCTCATTCCTAACCTCCAATTCTCGCCCGAACCGCCTCGATCAGAGCCGACTGGCGTGTATCCTTATTTTCCAAAGCCCGCATGACATCCTCGTCATGAGTGCCTTTCGTGACAATGTGGTGGATGACCACCGTGTGTTTTTGTCCCTGCCGCCAGAGTCTTGCATTCAACTGCTGGTACAGCTCCAGCGACCAGGTAAGTCCGAACCAGACGATGGTGCAACCACCGTCCTGGAGATTCAGACCATGTCCAGCCGATGCCGGGTGGATCAGTGCAAGTGGGATCTTTCCGGCATTCCAGTCATCGATGTCCTTTGCCGTATCGATGCACCTGGCATTTTTGAACCGAGCCTTGATACGCTGGAGGTCGTGCTTATACCAGTACGCCACCAGAAGGGGCTTGCCGTTTGCCGCTTCGACCAAATCTTCCAGGGCATCCAGCTTTCTGTCATGGATGGGGATGACCCTTTTGTCTTCGCCGTACACCGCACCATTCGTCATCTGGAGCAGCTTGTTTGAAAGGGCTGCGGTGTTTACGGCATCCAGCTCCTCATCTCCAATGGAGAGAACCATATCTTTCTGGAAGTCATCGTATAATTTCCGTTCCTTCGGACTCATGGAAACCTCGATGCGGTTATCGATCCGCTCCGGCATATCCAGATAATCTGCAGCTTTCATAGAAATACAGATATCTGAAATCAAAGCGTAGATCGCATCTTCTGCACCTTCACGGGGTTTGTAGCTGTAGATGATCTCCCGGTTTCGCTTATCCGGCAGGAAGAACCGATCACGGAACCCACCGATGAACCGACCGAGCCGCTGTCCCATATCCATCAGATACATCTGGGGCCACAGATCCAGCAGTGTGTTCGGAGCCGGTGTGCCTGTCAGACCAACGATGCGAGTGACCATCGGACGAACCTTTTTCATAGCTTTGAACCGTTCAGCCTTATTAGACTTGAAGCTCGACAGCTCATCAATCACGACCATGTCGAAATCCCAGTAATGGTTCTTCACCAGCCATGCCACATTTTCACGATTGATGATATACAGGAACGCTTTTTTCTGAAGAGCGACTTTTCGTTCTGCTGCCGAGCCAAGCACCAGGGAAGAAGTAAGGCCGATAAGGTGTTCCCATTTTGCCAGTTCCTTCGGCCATGTGTCTTCAGCAACTCGCTTCGGTGCAATCACCAGAACTCTGCTCACATCGAAGCTGTCCAGCGCCAACTGCCACAGAGCCGTAAGGGTGATGACCGTTTTCCCAAGACCCATATCCAGCATCAGGCAGCAGATGCTCTGATTCAAAATGAAGTCCGTGGCGAACTGCTGGTAGTTATGCGGTTTGTATTTCATCCAGAACACCTCCAATCATTTCTGGTCTATCAACGCAGTAAACGGAAAATCCTAACGCCCGGAGCTGCTCGGCTCTCTTGATCTGCAACGGACGCATCTTCTTTCCGGGTGCCTTCATTTCCACAAATGCCAACCTGCCACCGGGGAAGAGAACCAAACGGTCAGGCACCCCATTCAACCCCGGCGAAACAAATTTGACTGCCAGCCCACCACGCTTTTTTACCTCCGTGGTCAGCTTGCTCTCTACATAACTCTCACGCAAAAGACCATCTCCTTTCCTGTTTCCTTTTGCCGTTTCCAGATAGCAAAAAACTCTTACGCGCGTACAGGTACATACACACACCTGTTTCTTTCTTCTTTTATATCTACACACTCTCAATAGGGCGCTTTTTAGGAAACATGGGAAACAACCACGCTTTTTCGCTGACCGCTGTGGCAATTTCCCTGTTTCCGCACTGTGTTTCTGACTACCGTGTAGGAATCATCCAGAAACACATCATGGGTTTCCGTGTTTCTCCTCGGCAACACGGACGAAGGCTTTCTGCACACCATAACCGGGGATACGCATCTTGCCGGAGGCATTGCCCTCGTAGCGTTTCCAGCCAGGGATCTTGTTCAGAATGGACTCGACCTCATAGGATTCTGTCCGCTTCAGATTCTGGCGTTCCTTGCCAAAGCACTCGCACCAAATTTCCATGATACAGACACGCTCACGGCGTACAGTACCTGTAGCCGGAACACCGCCAAATTCGCTACCGCCGAGGAAGCTCCTACGTTGATACAGATCCATCTTGTCCCAGCCATCCGGCAAAAGGGTGTCGAGGTAGTCTGCCACAATGCCTTCACGGTCATCGGACTCCATTGCATCCTGCTGACGGGCATAGGCTTCCGCAGCCACACTGCCGGAAAGGAACAGCTCCTCGCCCTGGTGGTAACGCTCGATAGCTTCAGCCCAGATTTGGTCGATATCAGTCATCTCCCACGGATGGTGTGCGCCTTTGCCAGTCACATGGACAGGCCAGAAGCGGCGGTTACCTGTGATGTCACGAAGAAAACCGCCCTCGGAGTTGGTGCTTCCTACGATGATGCAGGTGCGTGGATGGCTTTCGACTACAATGCCATACGACTGGCGGAACTTATCGTCCGTCCGGGTGACAAAGGATTTCACTGTTTCCACATCGACCTTTTTGATACCGGCCAGCTCACCCAGTTCCAGAATCCAGTAGCCTTGTAATTTCTCCGCTGCAGTCTTGTCCTTCATATCAGAGATGGAAAGGCTGTCGGAATACCACTGCCGACCCAGCAGGGCGAAGAAGGTAGACTTGCCCACACCCTGGGGGCCGTTCAGTACGAGGATCGAGTCGAACTTCACACCCGGCTCATACACACGGGCAACTGCTGCTGTGAGGGTCTTTCTGGTGACCGCACGGACATACGGTGTATCATCCGCACCAAGGTAGTCGATGAGCGAGGTGTCCAAACGCTCTACACCATCCCAGTGAAGGGTGGCAAAATAGTCCTTGATGGGGTGATACTGCCGTTCCGCAGACACCACCGCCAGCAGAGCATCTTTGAATTTGGTCGGTGACCAGATGCCATAGACCTTTTCAAAGTACAGCTTGGCGTTTGCCACATCCGCATCTGCCCAGCCAGGCTTTACCTGAGTCCAGGGAATATCACCGATCACATCAATACTGCTCTTGAACTCGTTAAACACGATGGACTTCAGATTTGGGTCGTGCCGCACGATGGTAGCAATATTGTTCAGGGTATCTTTGACCTTGCCCTGCTTGTCCAGTTCCAGAAGGGTCTGCCAGTCCTCATCGCTGACTTCTTCCTCGAACTCAGCCTGGGCGAGATGTACACGCTCCTTGGCAAGCTGGATCTTGACCTTATCATCCTGCACGGCGAATTCCTGCATTGCTTTGAAGGACGGCAACTTGGCTGGGTCGGCATCGGGATCAGCCTTGGCATCCAAAGAACCAAACTTGTGGATACGCACCACATCAAAGGCGTTCATCAATCTGCCGCAAGCGGGGTCGGTGGCATGATGGCTGTATGCGAACTTGTCCTCATACACCACAACACCCGCCTGGGAGTCTGCCGGAATATAATCGAAACGCCCCGGCATGGCACTGTGCTTATAGACATCGGGGAGGAAAGTTTCGATGGCATCCTGGATGGAATAAGTCCGGCAGAATGCTCCGACCGTTCCGGGCTTGGCAAGCGGATCTGCCTGCTTTTTGATGTCACGCTGAACGATACTCTGCTGCCGCTTGGATACCGGCCACTCTGCAGAGTTGTGCCAATCCGTGTATCGAGCCAGGATCTTGTCTGGGTTCAACAGTTCGCCCTCCATCTCGTGGAAGATGAACTCGCCATCTGAGGAAGTGCTGGGCCAGTACATCAAACGGCTCGGCTCATAGGTCGTGTCATCGAACAGCTCGATGCCGATGTCCTCTGCCACTTTTCTGGCTACCGCACAGTATTCATCTGGAGTCACCTCACGGGACAGAGGAATGACCAATCGCAGGCGGGGCTTTTCCGGCGTGTGCTTATGGGTGCTATAAAAGAAGCAATGGAAGGAAAAGAACATCTCGATCTGGTCGATGATGTCTGGGGTGGCATAGTCCATATCCAGAGAAAGGCCGGAACGGGTCAGCACACAGTCTTTCTTACGCCGTCCGCCTTTGAGGGTACCGAGGACGAAGCCACCCACATCCTTGATGTCATCCTGCTTGGCTTTACTGAGTTTGCGGTACTGCTCCACAGTTTCGGCAGTACGATGAGTCGTGGCAATGCGGTCACGAAACTTGGAAAGTTCCATATCGACCAGATTCCACTTCTTATCCATACGGGAATTACCTGTACTTATTCTCATTCCAATCCCTCCTTGAGGTTGTCAATATTCCGCTGGAGCATCTCACGCTGACGGGCAGCCGCCTTTGCCTGGGCAATGTGATATTTGTACTCGTAGGCGTGTTCGACAGATGCGGCTTTTTTCATAGAATTTGCTTCACGGCTGTCGTAGTAAGCGACCCGGCGGGTCATGAACTCCAGCAAGCGGGTCTTATCCGTCTGGGTGCAATAGCGATGGATGAGCCGGAACACATTCTTCGCCTTTGACTGTGGGCAAGGGAAGAAACGCTCCAAGTTCAGTTCGATGTACCCTGTCGGATAATTGATTTTCAGTTTTTTTGCATCGGCTTCCACATTGCGAACTGCGATGTGTGCCGTAGGATCGGGGTAACCCTCTCCGTTATTCCTGCTGATTCCCATGAGCAGTACCTCCTTAGTCTTTTTTGTAAAATGCACATTCATAGCCGTCTGCACGAAGGGGCAGACCAGCCGCCCAGTCTGGGGCAAGCGCCATCATCTGGCAGACCTCGTCCACACTCGAAACACCCTCCGGCACTTCAAGCACAGCTTCATCGTGGATGTGCATCACGATTTCAAATCCGGCATCACGCAGCCGGAGCATGGCAAGAGCCAGCAGATCACGAGCTGTGGCCTGGACGATGTTCTCGACCAGCTTTGGGCCATAAGTTTCGATCCGCATCCACTTCTTGCTCTCACCAACACCTTCATAGGAAAGGCTTTCCCGACCGAAGCGGTTCATGGTCATGCGGGGCTTGATGTAGGAAAGGTTTCTGCCGGACGGTAAAGTAACGAACAGAATGCCGGAACGATAGGAAAAACACAGATTTCCATAGGAAACGGATGTCTTTTCCCGAACAGCCTTCACTGCTGCCGCATCCACATCCCACCAGAATTTTGTGATATGAGGATTGGAGCCTCGCCACTGATTGACCAGCGGCTGGAGTTCTTCCTCTTCCATGCCCATCTCCAAAGCTCCCATCGAGGTCAACGCTCCAACGGAACCACCGTAACCAAGAGCCAGTTCTGCAATCTTGCCCTTCTGCCGGAGATGACCGTTCACGCCATGCTTGACCACGGGGACACCGAACATCTGCGTGGCAGACGCACAGTAAATATCGCCGCCCTGTTCAAAGGTATCGATACGCCACTGCTCCCCAGAGAACCAGGCAAGCACTCTGGCTTCGATTGCGGAAAAGTCAGCCACAATGAACCGACAGCCTGGTTTCGGAATGAAGGCGGTACGGATCAGCTCCGAAAGCACCCCAGGGGTGGAATCGTACAGCAAATCAACCAAGTCGAATTGCTGATTTTTAATGAGGTCGCGGGCAAGCTCCAGATCCTCGATATGGTTCTGGGGAAGGTTCTGGACTTGCACCAGTCTGCCAGCCCATCTGCCCGTGCGGTTCGCACCATAAAATTGGAGCAGTCCGTGGACTCGACCATCAGAGCAGACCGAACGCTCGATGGCTTCGTATTTCTTCACGGAGGTCTTAGCCATCAAAAGCCGGAGCTTCAGCACCTCCAGCACTTCACCATCTGAGGTGTCGATGAGGGCTTTGACCGCTTTCTTGTCCAGCTTTTCTGCTTCCACGCCATGCTCCGCCAGCCAGCCTTTGATCTGAACCGGGGAGTTGGGGTTGGAAAGGCCAGTCAGCTCATAGGCTCTGGCGGTCACCGCATCCTTGTACTGGTTGTCGCAGAGGACAGCATTTTCCGCCAGCTTCTGGTCTACCAGAATGCCACGGTCATTGATTTCCTGGTCCATCTGGTAGAACTTCATCTCCTGTGCAGGAATAGGATGGTTCCGCAACTTATATCTGATCTCACGCTCTGTATCCACATCCCTGATGCAATATGTTTTGAACCGTATCCATTTCTCCGGCTCGTCCTCTGGGCGGTTCCTGGTTCTGCCGCCGTTCACCTTGGTGGGCTTACACGGCATGGAAAAGAACCGAACCAGGTCAACGCCCTCTTTCAGCTTCTTCCGCTGTATGTTCAGCACCTCACCGACACCATCCAGTGAAAGGGGCAGAGCCAGCATTGCGGACTGGACTGCGGTACACTGCCATGCCGTGGGGGAAAGGCGGTGTCCCAGGTACTTGGAAATACACGTCCGTTCAAAAGCGGCGTTGAATGAAGTTTTCACGATGCCCTCATCTTCCAGGGCATCTAACACACGCTGCGGCAGTTTCTCTCCGCAGGCCAGATCCACGATCTGTGTTTCTTCCTCATCAAAGGCATAGGCAAACAGCAGAATTTCAAAATTGGGGCTGTCGCTGTATGCGTAGACACCGCACTTCTGCAGGTCTACATCTGAATAGGTTTCAATATCAATAGCCAACAGGCTCATGTAACCACTCCTCTCGAAAAGCTATGTTCCGTCAGCACAGACGGATTCAATATGTATGGGGAGAACGGCGAACCGTCCTCCCCGGAAGATTAGGACAGGAAGTCCTCATCATCCTCAGTCTGGAAGTCATCGGCAGCAGAGGTGCGACCGCCCAGGCTCTCGCCATCCTTCAGCTTCTGGATGTTACCCAGACCAGCGGCGATGCCACGGTTGCCGTTAGAGTTGTAGCCGTAGAAGGTTACGCTGATCTTGCCGTAGCAGCCGGAGTAAACTTCGGACTGGTCGAGGATAGGCTGAACCTTGCTATCAACGACCTGCGGAGCCTGGCGGCTGTTGGCATTGAAGAAATAGCTGTGAGCATAGGCTTCGTCATCCGGGCGGTCGATGTCACCATCACGCAGAGGGAGCTTGAGGTTAGCAGGAATCTTGCCACCCCACTTCGACATGGAGTCCTTCTTGGCCTGCTCAATAGCCGCATTGATCTCGTTGATGGTCTTGATGTCATCCTTCGAGATGATAGCGGAAACGCTATACTTCGGATCGCCGCCATTCACGGAGTCCGGCTCCCAGCAGTGCAGAAAAGAAAAACGGCAAGGGACGACAACTTTGGTTTTGTTCTGATTTTTCATGGTTTATTCCTCCTGAAAATCCGCCGCAGCGGTTGATTGTGTGATTGCTTTTCTCGTGTCGGAATCCGGCACGAGGGTGATTTTGCCCTGGGGTTTGTAAACATACTGACCAAGGACACGGGCAAACTCCTTCTTGCCCATCAGACGCTCCATCTCGGTAACGCCGATAAGTGACTGCTTATAGATGTCGGTGTACCCAGCGGCTTTGGCGGCTTGCTCCACCTCGGCATCACTGGAATACTTGCGGTTGCTCCGACCTTCCACCAGCTTGTAGCCTGTCCACTGTTTTCCGTGGACGATGGCCTGATCCTGTGCATAGGCGTAAATATCAGCCGACCATTTTGCCAGTTCATCCGATACCTTCAGAACCTCTGCAATTTCCGCATCGGTCAGAAGGGCTGGCTGGCGAAACTCCATCTGTGCCAGCTTCAAGAACTCCTCGGCTCTGGCGCGGCACTGGTTTCTTGCCTTACAGAACCGACACCAGCTTCCGGCATGGAACTCTCCGGCTCCCGTCATTGCCATAGCGGAACGAGGCTTCAGAATTTCCTCGCCCCACTTTTTGAGGTCAGCGGGGGTGATGTCCCAGGAACTGTAGTTGTTAATACGGGGCTGGTAAATCGTGAACCGGATGGTTTCCACATCGTAGAGCATCTCGGCCATTGCCAGCACTCCGAGTCCATAGGCCATCAATTGGGGATTTTCCACGGCACTGACTTCCACGCCCCGCCCCAGCTTAAGATCAATAATGTGAACGACCTTATCCGTAACGATGACCATATCAGCCGTGCCGAAGCAGTCGGTAGCGTAGTCGGAAATATCGACACGCTGCTCCACTGCAAAAACAGGCTGTTTGCACTCACGCTTGGCATCCTCAATCTCACCGATGACAAAGGAAACGTAATCATCTACAGCTTCCAGGAGGTCATCTGAGTAATAGTCCGACACCGGGCGTTTGGTGCGAAGTTTCAGGTGCTTTTTGATAAGGTGTTCTGCCAGAGCGTGTCCGGCAGAACCCTCTGCGGCATAGGAACTCTCTTCATCGGCAAACTGCTCTCCCAGCACCAGGGAAGGGGTACAATTCAGAGTACGGTGCAGAGCCGAGGGTGAGTTCCGTGCGTGGGCCCCCATCAGAGGGCCTCCGCATCTGCCAGCAACGCCGGATAATCCTCCGGCTTGACCCCAGACAGCTTGCCGGAATCATACTTCAGCAGAAGATCCTTCACTTCCTTACGCTTGCCGTCCTGGGACTTCGCCGCCAGCACAGCACGGACTTCCTCGATGGTGATCTTCTTCTCTTCGGCTTCAGCCTGGGGAGTCGGCTTGTCCGTTGCTTCTGCCTTGGCAGGCTTATCTGCGGTGACTGCTGCCGGTGTCTCGGCCTGTGCCAAAGCACGGTAGCCAGCCGCCAGCTTTTCAAAACCATCTGCGATGGTCAAAAATACATCTTTCATAGCGTTCTTCATCCTTTCTTAGTAGCGGTAAAACAAGAGACCCTTCACGATGCGGCGGTAATCAGCATCCAGACGGTCATCCAGGAGAATGGTTGCTGGATCAATCTGGCGGAGCTTCTCATCATAGAGAAGCGCAGGTACCTTGGCCTTCTTTGCCTCGTTGATTTCGTACTCCATGCCGTTGGTGATGGTAGTGCCGATGATCCACATCCTGTCGCATTCCTTCATCAGCTCCACGCCCATCTTGATACCTTTGATGCGTTCGTACTGGTCATTGTCATCAAGAAACTGCGGGAAGTAGAGATGCGGAGCAATCGGGATGTAACCGCTACCGATCAGCACAGGAGCCGCAAACTTGGCGAGCTTGAGATTTTTCTCCACATCGCCTTTCATCGGGGAACAAATAAATACTTTTTCCATAAAAATTCACCGTACCTTTCATTTCATGCGGGGGTGTATCCCGTGGTTAATAGTTAGCAGCACGGGCCGAAGGTGTTGATGATACTGTTCAAAGTCGCAAGGTCTTGTCCTGCAAGTCCAGGAGCCAAACGCTTAAGCAAGTCCACCTGCTCCGGCGAAAGTGTCTTACGGTCACGGTGGTACCAATCCGCAACCTTGACTCCGCCGCCGTAACGACCTCGAACAGTTTCAATCGGATATGAGCAAGCGAGGACTTCGAGATCCGTGCGGATGGTACGCTCGGTCACGCCGAACTCTTCTGCCAGGTTTTTGACCTGGTCATGTCTCCGCTGGCTCAGTACATCTAAAATGGCTTCTCGCCGTTCTGTTGCAGTCATCACTTGCTCACCTCCCTTCGTCCGTTCTGTGATTCAAATGATAGAAGTTAAAGCGGAAGCCTAATTTCCGCTTTAAAAAAGTTTTGCGAAAAAGTTTTGGAACAAAAAAGACGGCCAGGGAACACCCAAAACTGGGTATTCATCCTGGCCGTCTCGCAGCTCTGTGGATGGCTATACTGTTTTAATCACTTTTTCCGAAGTCGTTGCTACCGTGCCATCCGGCATAAACCGGATGGTTGTCCTCATGCCATTCCGCACGATTTCCACGGCTTTATCCTCTGTATCGACCATGCACACCAGTTTCCCAGCGGCATCTCTCACTGCGTCCATACGGATCACTCCTTTCGTAAGTTTGTTAGCTAACTTGCTTACACTGAATTTAAAAATATATGCGGGTGCGTGGTGCAACCCGCATAACTTTTTTCATGTGAGCCCGATTGCCTTTCGCTGATATTATAGTACCAGAGTTCCGGCGCTCCGTTTAAGAACGGAAATCGGGAAAAATCATAATTTAGGGGTGGGCTGGTTCTGATACAGGGTATCATACAGCTTACGCACATACCGAATCCTGGCAGGTGTCCACTCCTTTTCTTTATAGATAGTTTTGATGTCATAGTGCTGCCGCAGATACTCCGCCCAATCAGCCGGGGTGGTCTGCTCTCTGAATATCGTGACAAACGGCACATCATTTACAGTGAGTGACCATTTGACCTCATACTTCAAATTATGATAAGCAAAAATCTTAAAACGTAAGTATTCCAAATCTGTACCATCGTACAGGGAAGGAACTAAGTCCAATCGTTTTTTTATAAAACGGTTGTGCGTATGGATCATAGTGTGCAAATCACATAGCCGAAGCACATCATTACAATCACAGCAAAGCAGAATCATATCCTCTTTGCGGACTTCCTTACACTTATGTTTTTCTGCTTCCACAGCGCAGGAATAGAATAATTCTACATTATATTTCCATTCGAGAACATACAGAGCAATGGTGGCAAAGACTCGTTCCTCTTCCAGCCTGTCCAACAGGGAGTGGGTAAGCTGATCATACTGCTCCATGTAGCTGATAAACTCTGAGTTTGAAATCTTCTTTACCTCGCAGATGCGTTTACTGATAATTGCTTTCAAAACAGGATAATCCGCCATCGTGGACAGCTCAAAGAACTGCATGGGAGTGATCTTATGCCCAACCAGCTTATTCTCGATACCTTCCATATCGTCTGGCAGTAAATCTGGGTGACCTGCTCCCAAGCTCTTTACCATGTTCTCATACTGGATATTGCGGTAATGCTGAGCATATTTCAGCATCCGCTGGTTTCTCATTCGTATATCGTCAGAGTCTTTCGAACCCTCCTCCACGTAAGAGCGAAGGGATGCTCTCGGTTCGGACTCATAGTATGCGTCCCTAATTTGTTCCATCATGATGCAATGACGTAACTCTTTAAAATCAAACGGCTGTGCATCCAGCTCTACTCGAAATAACTGGTCGCTCATAGCCGATAATCCAGCATCCAGTAGTTGCGTTACATAGTCCATCGACATATGGGCGCCTCCTCTCATTCCATCAAATCAAGAAAATCGAATACTGCGGAGCCTTGATACTGTACATCTGCTCCAACAAGCCCCAAGGACTTTAATCTGTATAAAGCCGCCTCGTGGGAAACATTGAATGTTTCAGAAACGGCATCCGCCATGAAATAGGAAAGAAGACCCGGATTGTTGCCGCTGACCTTCTTGCGTGTTTCTTCTGCCACCTTATGTACCATTGCTTTCGGCATCAGAAACGCCGAGGACATGGCATTGGCCTGCCATTCCATCCAGTCATGATCATCCCAGAACTTGCGATCCTTCTGACCGACCTTGGAGCTGTCAGTACGGCACTGAATCATGGCAACTTCCGAGGAGTCAAAAAGGGACAGTTGGTTGCGGTCATAACTGAAGTACGGACCGTGCAGCACTCCGTGACCTGCCGCCTCATGTCCCATTGTAAATCGATAGCGATGCTCCTGGTTAGACTCCAGAAGTGTATTATCGATGATGATGGTGCCAGCCTTGGCACTGATGTACTCGGCCTCGTTTTTATCAGGATTAAAGACAACGACCTTATTGGTATCGTTGAATACCGTCATTCCGAGGTAAACCCCGCAATGAGATAAATACTGGTAATCCTGCTCCATGCCCAGGTAGTCCTGGGCAAACAGATCCACATCCAGTGGCTGGGGATTAACCATCGCATCCGGGCAGAAATCGTAGACCAGGCGTTCACCAAGATCATCAATCTGCTTACGGCTAAGAACCGGAACTCCGGATCGTTTTCTGTTGATATTGAGTCTAACCATAAATGAGCATTTACCCCTTCCGCTTCTTTAAGTCTTCCACGAACTGCATCCATTCCTGTTCGCCAGCGTCCAAATCCCGCGCCGTTCTCAAAGCGGCACTGACATAGTCTCTCTGCATGATATAGTCTGGCAGGTCTGGTGCAACAGAGTTTCTCTTCTTTCCAGCGAGGTCATACATCAAAGCGTTGTCCTCTGGGGAAAGACCGAGAATGTCAGACAGAAGCTCCAGCTTCTCCATGTCAAAGGGATTTCGGCGGTCTTTCTCTACATCGCTCAAAAACGGTGCAGAGCAGTCCAAGAGTTCAGCCATTTTCCGTAGAGTGATTTGTTTTTCTTCTCGTTTCGTCTTAATAAATTCTCCAAAATTAGCGTATGTGTTCATAATTTTCACCTTTACTTTTATTTGTCCACTCATTATTAAACCCAGTTACATAAAATATCATTTCTATGGGTGCCTCCACTTTCGGACAATATGTTGGCGGTGTACGCAAATTTGCTTGTTCGCTAACTTGCTTACGCTCATTATATGAGTTTTGCGTAAAGGTGTCAACCCCATATCGCTAAAATGTTTTATCGCCCCATCACACCAGGCATAACTACTTTCTCCCGGTTATCGAATGGCATCTTCAGATCACCCAACAGGCAAGCCTGGAACACTGCTCTTTTTCCGAACCGCCGCCGAATGTCCTCGATGCAGTCATCCAATCTATCCAGCCGTTCCAACTGCCGCATATCTGTGAAAAGGTCGATCTGCTCCGGCTCGTTCTTGGGACGGAGTTTGATAGCCCGAACGGTTACAGCCCGGACAGGCATTATCCAGCGATAGTTGTCACGAAAAATCTGAATGGCTTTATGGGCAATGACCGATGGGCTTTGTGTTGCCAGGGTGAGAGGTGCCTGGTACTGACGAAATCCCAGGTCGTTGCTACGGATGCTGATCTGCACTCCGCTGGCTTTCAGCTTATGGATACGGAGTCGATGTCCAATATCCTGCGACAGCTCCAGCATCACTTTCCAAACCTCATCTTCATTTTCTAAATCTGCTGTGCAGGTAATCCCGTGTCCGACCGACTTAATTGGAGAAACAAAATCCTTATGCATGACCGGGCTATCGTCCAGTCCTGCTGCAGACCGCCACAGGCCAAGACCGTTCACACCCAGTAGGCGTTTCAAAAACTGTGGATCAGCATTGGCGATGCCACCTATGGTAGTGATGCCGTACTGCTCCAGCTTGGCGGTCGTTGCTCTCCCGACAAAAAGAAGGTCTGAAGCGGGCAACGGCCATATTTTCTTTTTGAACTCAATCTTACGAATTTCTGTAATTGCATCCGGCTTTTTCATATCGCTGCCCAGTTTGGCAAACATCTTATTAAAAGAAACACCGATAGAAACAGTCAGCCCCAGCTCCTCTTTCACTGTCTTGCGGATATTCTCTGCTATCTCCATCCCAGAACCACATACACTTCTGCTACCACCGACATCCAGCCAGCACTCATCCATGCCATAAGGCTCCACCTGGTCTGTGTATCTCTGATATATGTTCCGAGCCAGCTCTGAATATTTGAGGTACTGCTCATATTGCGGCTTGACCATAATGAGGTCAGGGCAGCGTTGCCTTGCTTCCCAATTGACCATCCCAGTCTTCACTCCGGCCTTCTTCGCCAGCTCCGATTTAGCAAGGACAATGCCGTGGCGGTTTTCAGTACTGCCACACACCGCTACTGCCTTTCCACGCAGGGAAGGGTCAAGCATCATCTCCACCGATGCGTAAAAGCAATTCATATCACTATGTAAGATTGTTCTTTCACCCAACTTCATCACCTTCCTTTGAAAACTTCATCTTTCCCTATTGACAAAGTGAAGTTACGCACATATAATCGAATTATAACTTCATCAAACTTCATTCGCATAATAGCACCAGAATGAAGTTGCGTCAATAGTTCTGGTGAAGTTGATGAAGTTACGGAGAGAAATTTATATGAAAGGAAGGCTATTATGACTTTTTCCGACAAAATTAAAGTATCACGGGAACTCTGCAATTTGACCCAACAGCAGCTAGCTGACAAAGTCGGTGTATCTAAGCGTACTATTGCTTCCTACGAATCCACCGATGCACGAGCGCGATCTTCCACTATGCGTAAGCTGGCGGTGGCACTGGGTGTTTCTTATGATTATCTGGCAAACGATGAAATTACCGACCCACAGCAGGGAATCGAAAAAATGACCCACATCGAAACCGCCAGACAGCAATTTGGCAATAAAGCCGCAAACGAAGTGGACGAACTGTTGGAGCGCAACGCTGCTCTCTTCGCTGGTGGCGAACTGAGTGAGGAAGCCAAAGACGCATTTTTCACGGCTGTGACCAAAGCCTATCTGGAATGTAAGGAGCAGGCAAAGAAAGCTTACGGACGGAAGAAGTAATCCAAATTATAGGACACACGATCCTGTATAATTAGAAGTGGGTACAGAAAAGAGGGATCTGAATGAACATGGATTATATCTGCCGAGAGGTAGAAAAGCTAAAGAAAAAATACCATGAAACAGACCCGTTCAAGCTGTGTGAGGATATGGGCATCATTCTGCTCCATACGCCAATGGGAACTTACCCAGGAGCCTGCAAAGGCTTCTTTCTGACACAGAGCCGTAAACGCTCCATCACTATCAATAGTGATCTTCCAGAGTCGATCCAACGGATTATCGTCACACACGAGCTGGGTCATGCCGTTCTCCACGCAAAGGCTGTGGGGGTCAAGGCATTTCACGATTTTGAATTGTTCGACAGCACATCGCTCATGGAATACGAGGCAAACAGCTTTGCAGCGGAATTTCTTATGGACGATGAAGATGTTCTGGCAAAATTGAATGATGATATTTCCTTCTTCGGAGCCGCCGCACTACTTCGGGTTCCCCCGGAGCTACTGGATTTCAAGTTTCGGCTCATGAAAAGGAATGGATATAAGGTTATCGATCCGCCGCTGATGGCAAACGGTAACTTCTTAAAAAATGTAGAAACCAATGTGACCGCTGACGACTAACAGGCAGGCAAGGGAGGTCAGTCAGTATGAATAACATAAAAGTTTATGTGAATGTAATCGCCCAATTTAACAGCGAGGGCGTGTTGATTCCTCTCAGCCTGACCTGGGAGGACGGAGAAAAATTTGATATTGACCGTGTCACGGACATCCGACAGGCGGCTGCTATGAAGGCTGGCGGTCAAGGTGACCGATACACAATATGGGTCAGAGGTCGGCAAAGCTATCTGTTCTTTGAGCGCAACCACTCTCTGACTGGAAACAATTTGGGACGCTGGTTCGTAGAACGGCGGACAGCCTAAAGCTACTTATGAGGGTACAATATGAATAATGAAGATAAACACAAAGAACTTCAGAGACTCAAAGAGTCGGTTTCAGAATCCGACTACTATGATACTCTGGAGAAAATGGGGGATATGAAGTATAACTACGGCGATTACCTTATCACCGAACCGATTGATTGCGATATGGAACTGGGGCGTTTAAAATTTGCAGATTACGAATTGTGCTGCGCTCTGCTTACCATGCTCCTGCGAGAAGACCATTTCAATAACGGTTCTTTTGAAAACCGCTGTAGAAAAGGACAAGTCAAACCGATTCTGGATAAAATGCTTACACTGCTCTCTGGCGGGGAACAGGAGGGTGTATGACTAAAGAAACCACACCCAGAAATGTCACCGATGCAATAACAACTCTGTGTAATGCCATTCGTCCGACCGCTGAGCCTTATTTTGTGCAATGCTATCCATTTCCCGGAACGGCACTGAATGAATGCTTTCCAAATGTGAACTCAGTAATCAGCACCGTTGGCGGTGAAGCCATCACTGGCTGGGCAATTTGGCAATGGGCAAATATTATGGTAGAGGCGGAGGCTCATGCTATCTGGAAGTCTCCGGACGGACAATTGGTTGATATAACGCCGCACAATAATAATGAGAATCAGATACTCTTCCTTCCAGACGATACCGTAACTTACAAGGGAACTCCAATACCGAGCCACAGGCTCGCACTGACCGATTCACCTCTGGTTGCAGAGCTGATTGCACTGTCTAATCAGAAAGATCAGATTGCAGCAACCAGCGATGGAATGACTTTCGCTTTACCCGTAACGGTTTATAATCGTATGCAGGAATTGCAAGCACTGCTTCATCGGTCTGCAGGGCGAAACGAACCATGTCCTTGCGGTTCAGGAATCAAATACAAAAAGTGTTGTGGACGATATGAATGAGGTGAACTTATGTCAAAGGAAACTGAACTCCGCTTGCACCGTTGTTGCTTCACCGGCCATCGCCCAGAAAAGTTGCATAAACCAGAGAAGCAGGTAAAGCGCGACTTGGAAGTTGCGATTCAGCAAGCCATAGCCGATGGTTTCGTTACCTTTATTTCTGGGATGGCGCGAGGTGTTGATATCTGGGCGGCACAGATCGTATTAAGGGAACGTGCCAAGAATCCAGCTATCCATCTGGTAGCCGCAGTGCCCTATAAGGGCTTTGAAAGCAGGTGGCAAGCCCACTGGCAACAGGAATACAATTTTATTCTCCAATATGCCGACCTGGTAAAATACATCTGCCCTGGCTATAGCCGAGATTGCTTCCAACGCCGAAATGAATGGATGGTGAACCGATCTGCCCGTGTGATAGCTGTTTACAATGGAGAACCTGGCGGTACCAGAAACACAATCGAATATGCTCACAAAAGCTGTATTGACTGCTTACTGATATAAAAGTACGCCCGATAGATTACTCTACCGAGCGCACTTTTATATCAGTTGTAATTTTTCCAAAGGCAATCTTTTTCTGGATAGATAGTATTGGAATAGTTCTGTCGCTGGAATTTTACGAATTTGAATATGCTCAAGCCCTAAATTGGAGAGCATCTCCAATTTTGCGGTTCCTTGTATAATGACCCCATCGCTTTCAGTCGGCATTAAAAAACAATTTCTAATGATACTGATTTGGTGGTCTGTGATGAATTGCTTATATGCAAGCTGATACAAATATTGCTTTGTAACATCACCAATGCCAGGATATCCTCTAAGGCTGCGTCCTTTTTCTAACTGTAATAGATAGTATTTGGCATCAAATATTATAAAACAATTCTGTCCATCCAGTTGATCTATAGTAATCAAATCAGGAATCAGCGTATCCTTTGCCTTATGCTCAAAATCCGTCCCACACCACTTAGGGCACTCTATCAGCTCGATTAGTTTGGCGTTTGGGTCATACCCCTCTGCCAGCGGTACTTTTAACGGAAGCTGACCCAGTTTAGTCTGAAGCATATTTGCAAACACATCTGAACAAACCTTTTCCCAAACCGCATGGAACGCTGTCGTTCCGAACATACTGATTCCGCTATCGTTTTCCAGCATTCTCCTGTCCTGAGCGATATAAGTATAAAGCGTTTTTAACAGAATTTGGCGATGTGTATTAAACTGAACACTTAGCTCTGTCATCAACCGATCCAGAATATAATCCCGATCACCGAAACTATCCAGCGGTTCATCTGTTAGGGATACTTGCTCCATTTCAAACAGATCCTCTAAGCCAGCTTCATGGAGCTGATGGGAGCATTCAGTTAAAATACACTCATGTAGCCGCTTAAAATAATCCGTTTCATCCTCCACTGTCCGTCTTGTAATAAGTTCGGCATAATAGGGTTTGTTGTCACTTATGATGGTAAACCCTTCATCTATAGTTCGTTCCCAGTTGATTTCACCTTCACCATTGATTTCCAGTATTTCTTGGGTGTTATTATAGACGCCATATTCAAAATAGTCATCCAACAAATAGAGAATTACTGCCAATATATTAAAACTGCGGTTGTCCCCATCGCCATTGTAAAGATTCACAATCTGTTCTTCTGAATGGCTGTAACGCTCTAAAACCTTTATGACCTGTTTCATCTGTTCAGCAGGTTCCGAGTCGGACAGAATGTATTTAGGATAAACTTTAATAACTCTGTTTCCTATTGTGATGACCCCAACATAAGTAAAAACATATAAGCAATCATCATTACCCGCTGTTTCATCAATAACCTGGATGTCATCATCTACCAAATCTGTAAGCTCTTTCTGTTCCACATTATTGCTAACCGCTTTCAGAATGCCGTAGGATTTTAGGCTTTTTATGAGATTTTCAGTGCCTAATTCATCAAAAGCAAATTTGGAACGAAGCTGATTCTTCGTATACCGTTCTTGCTCTCTGACAAAATTTGAAATGATCCTCATCCGTCATTTATCCTTTCTGCGGGTTATAGTAGACCTCCTCAAAATCATCACCAAAAATCTGGATACCGATTTTATCGAAACTATCACAAACCGCAGAATATTTTGTTGTATCTTCGCAACCAGAAAACAGTTTATGCTTATACTGTTTTGCGGCATCCTCGTACAAATACATAATGACTTTACTCTTAAAAGTACGAGTGAACATTTCAGGGTTAGCTATCGTCATATCTGTATCGCTAACGGTTTTGAGAACTTTCTTCGACAGGAAAAACGGTCCCATCAGTTTATCTTCATTTACCTTGTATTCCTTCGCCAATTTGTCATTAATGGCACGGCGGAGCAGATTCCACTCCACATTCTGTATGACGGCGGAACCAAGGGTTATGCTTCCGTGAATATGAGACTCATTTGCATTAATCCCAAGATATTCAAAAGCCCATCTACGCTTAAAAGCAGTATCCATAGGATAAACGCCTTGGTCAGCACTATTCATCGTAGCCCAGATGAACATATTATCTGGGATTTTAATCGTACCATAGTTTTCTGCTGTACCACCCAGCTCTTTAGCTAAATAGTTTTTGATGTCCTCGGAAGCATGAATATCATATTCGCTGACACCATCATCATCTCTATCCAAAAGCTGGAACACATCTCCGAAGACAGCAGCTACTTTGGCACGATTGATTTCTTCAATAATAAGTACATACGGTTGCGCGTTTTTAGTGCGTCCACTTTTAACGGCTGCAACAAAAACGCGCATAAAGGGACCTGGAACAAAAGTATATTTAATGTTTCCGTCTGTATCCGTCACTGGCTTATATGTACCCACAAACTGTGAATAAGTATAATCTGGATGGAATGTGACGCGCTCATAATTACCGGAAGTGCCGTTTAATAAATCTTCACAGTCAGCTTTTATCTTATAGCTTTTTCCGGTGCCTGGGGCGCCAAAAATAATACGATTCCGTTCAAAATCAGTCGGATAATCTGTTTTGTAGTTCAAAGGAATGAATTCCATGGTCCTGTCGGCTTTCTCCGGGGTATAATCACTTAAATGGTTTCCGTGATCTTCCCCAAAATAGTATTTATCATAAAGGAACAGCAGATTTTCTTCTTTTGAGAGAACATAGCATGAGGTCATTTTGCCTTCCGATTTTTCTGGCAGTTTTTCTCCGTCAATAAAGGGGAATGACCAAGTAGCTGATTTCAAATGGGCCATCATCGAGTTCTTATCAAAGAAATACCCACCTACCTTATCAGCTAAAGCGAGGAGTTTCTCGCCATCCATTATGACAAAAATGGTATTTGAACCGCATTTATAAAAACTGGTAATTTCACCTGCTTTTCGAGATGCTGTTCTTTCGTCCGTGGGATAGTAAATACTCTTCAGCTTCTCCTGTACTTCTTTTCGATCAATATTTTCGCCTTTGATATAATCGGTTAGCGGTCCTAAATCATGCCACCCAATACCGACAACTCCACGTTTTGACCATTCTGCGGCATAGCTATTCGTACTGTCTGTAGATCCTAATCTGATGAACACACGAGGTCCGCCAAATTCAGCGTTAACAACATCGAAAAAATGTCGATATGACCATTTTGCATATTTTTGCACCATAGCAATTTGCCCGCTACGGACATAAAACTCATCACTCGGTCTAATTTTTAATGCCCTAAGGATATGATATTGCCAATCGTTAGAATGGAAACCGCTTAGTTTATCTGGACAAATAAGCGAAAAATATTTGTGAAACCATGACCAATTATAGTACTGCTCTCCAACCGTTTCACGAAGATCTGTAGCTAATTTTTCATAATCAGCCACTGTATTTAAAGAAGCAGTCTTTATAAGAGTAGCACCTTTTACCAAAGAATCCCTAATGCTTACTCCCAGATCCAGAGCTTCAGTTTCGGATAGCTCTTGCGGCTTTTGTGGACTTCCAGTTATCCACACCCCAGTCTCTTTCTTTTGAAACAGCCCAAACTTATAAGCCGAGCCACCTGCAATACTGCCAAATAAGCTGCGACACTCTTTGTTCATTTCGAGCCAATAGCACAGAGAATTTGTGTTATCACCTGCTGTGTAGAAAATATGTTGTAAAAGTTCTTCCCCAGATAATTTCTGCAACGCTTCTGGCGAAAAACGGGTCTGGAAATCTTTTAACGCACTTTCAATTTCTTCACCGGATGCAGAAAAAGTCACGCCAAATTCTTCTGCATACTGCTGCAGTTGGATAGCTGCACGGATATATTCATCTAAGTCGGAAGAAGATTTATCATCTGATGGTTTTTGGAACTCAAAAAGTGAAGCAAAACCAGATTCTATCCGTAATACCTCGTTTTTAAATGTAGGTTGCACGGCGTTTAAAGCACAGAAAAAAGCTCCTACATCGCTTCGCTCCGTTCCTCCCGAAAGCATTCTGATAGTCTGGTTTGAATGATCATCAAGCCCTATTATTGGTAGGGAAGAACACCAATAGTATTCTTCAGATGCATCCCTCAGTATATCAAGTCGATTGATAGCCTCTGGAAAAATATATTTGATTGAAAGATTTGTTGTAGACTCATCATTATATTTTTCACCGCGATTTACGGACGAAATCTGTCCCAAGGCTTTGAATCCTTGTTTCCACTCCGTTGGAATGCCTTTGCTATTATCAGAACCAAGCCATATAAAAGTATATGCTCCAACAGGTAAATCCATTGGAACCTGCGTACAAGTGACAGAAATATCATACGCATCATTCAAAACACCACTTGGCAATGAATTTAGGGTTTTGATATCAGAAACACTCGTTTTACCAAGTCGTAAAGTTGCAAATACAAAATTCTCCACCTTGGCACCTCCTCATTATTTTTTTTGCTTTTTCTTTTTCCAACGCTGTTCGCAATGGCACAAACAATTTTCTCCCATTACTATCTACTCTACGCAAAATTCCTTCTGCTGCATTTGGCGTAAGATAGTATTTTTTGCTTACTGCTGAATGCTCGACAATTCTGCCTAAAGAAGACTCAACGGGTGTGGAAGGTGTGGGATGCACATTTCCTCCAATAAAGCTCCCGTCCCACGCAATGCCCGCCTTAGGCCACTTATATGTCTGCTCTGTATCAGAAAAGTCTGTCTCACTTAATACAGAATCACTCCATACAGATTTAGAAAACTCAGGTGCAAACGACTGAATTTCATCCTTTGAAATAAGGTAGTCATCTTTTTCAAGCTCTGCATAGACTCTTTTGGCAACCCATTCTACAACAGGCACTGAAACAGCATTTCCTATAGCTGTGTATCGTAATGTATCGGTATCATCATCATTTGGGTCGTACTGCCCGGGCAAAGTCCAAAAGTCAGGGAAGCCTTGCAATCGCTCATACTCCTTTGGAGTCATTCTTCTGACTCCATCATCACACACCACATAAGTACGACTCCAATCGGTACCAGTATGACGACCCGATGTAGCAGCCAGACAATACGCAACCTGTGGCACTTTCGGATAATCGCCATTTTGGTGTTTATCTTCAGTAAGGAATGCTTTTCTCTCATTTTCTGGTACATATGCACCACTTTTATCAAACATTACATGAAGTGCTTTGCTTGGGCTATTTTTCCAACAACATAAATACACTCTTGGACGAGACTGCGGTACGCCAAAATATCTACTATTAAAAAGACGCCATGCAACAGCATAACCCATATTTGTCATTCTCTGTAGAATAACACCAAAATCACGACCACCGTTTGAATTAAAGAGCCCCGCTACATTTTCAATGATCACAACAGCGGGTCTTTTAGCTTCAATCAGATCAGCATACTGATAAAACAATCCAGAACGGCTACCTTTTAATCCAAGCCTTTCAGTCGCACCTCGTGCAACAGAAATATCCTGGCAAGGAAAGCCCCCACACCATACGTCTGCTTCTGGAATATCTGAAGGCGTAATAGCACAAATATCTTCCCCACGCTTAACCTTTGGCCAGTGATAACTTAAGACCTCATTGCAAAACGGGTTAATTTCACATAAATACCTTGTTTCAAAGCCATTTTTCTCGAATCCAATATCAAAACCACCAATTCCTGCAAAAAAAGAATTAACGCCATATGTTTTGGTCTTTGGCCTCTTAATTTCTTCTGAATCAGTGCACAGAACGGTTTCAGCTATATCTGCTATATCACAATGCAAGGCATCGCAAATCCTATTAAGTACATCCGTTGTTACGACTTCATTTTTTGTAAGTTTCGCCATAGATGCTTTGCTAATTCCCGTCAGTTCCATTAGGTCTTTCTTCTTTAAATTCTGCTCTGCCAACCGATGCCAGAGCTTATCGTATACCAACGCCATAAAATTCCTCCGTGAACATAATCTATTTTATTATATTCGATACTGGTTGGAGAATCAAGTGGAAAGTCTGCGAAAGCAGAATTATTTATCTTTGTTTCCGCTAAGGGAAAATGCTACAAAGAGCCGTCATTTTTTATCATAATCTGATTTTCTTCTACAGATACCTTTATGGAAGAGCCAATTTTAAATCCTGCATTCTCTAACCATTTCCCTTTTAGAATAATAGTTGCAGTATCCTTGTACTTATATCCCGATTGTCCATAAACCTTTAGTTCTCTTGTATTCGTTTGCTCGTTCATGTGACTCCTTTCGTAAAATAGTTCTTTTGCCAAATAATATGGCGTTTCGTCAAAAAGTTATAAGTTTCGCTAATCAGTTTTACATCTACATGAACCGTTTCCTACATATCTGCTCACATTTTCACCTCACCACTACATATAGTTATTGGAGCATCTCACAGAAACACACCGTGCAGTATGTATGACAAAGCCGTTATGGGTAAAATAAATGCCGAAAAAGCCCGTAAATACGGCATTTTTCAGCAAGTAATAGGTATTCAAAAGGCGGTGCAAAGCGTTTCACAGGGGAATAAGACACCATAACTGGCGAGTGAGATCTCCCCGGGCTTCGGATTTCGTCCTCCGCCTGCCATCGCCTGGGCGGTCGTGCTGTGATGCGGGCTGCGGAACGGACGCTGCAAAATCAGCGGTGTGTCTGGCTTCAGGAAACCGCAGATACTGTATATCTTCGAAACTTCAATGCTTTCCTCCAGCGTAAGCGGCGGCAAAATTGTCGGAATACGCCGAGCTGCCATCGTTTTTCCCGTTCCAGCCGGTCCGATATAGAGAATGTTGTGACGCCCCGCTGCTGCCGCCTCGGTTGCCTGCCGCACCAGCGAAAGTCCGACGATCTCATCAAAATCGACGTCAAATTCTTCCTGTCCCGCCTGAAACAGATCTGGTGTGAACCATTGTCCGTGAATCTGTTCCGGATGCTGCAGGCAAGCCGTCAGCGCTTTCACATCCCGGACTCCGACGATCTCGATCCCATCCACAGCCCGTCCCTCCTGTACATTCTCTTCGGATAGAAAAACCCGTTTCATTCCGCAGCGGCGCGCCTCATAGACCATCGAGAGAACACCGGTCAACGGCTTGATGCTGCCGTCCAAACCCAGTTCACCGATAAACGCCCATTGGTCCCAATTCGGTGCAGAATTGTTCTCCTCATCTTCCACCCCATCCATTTCCGGGCAGGTTTCATCCGTCTTTCTTATTTTTGCCTTTTCACCCTGTTCCCACAAGCACCTCAAAATTCCTGCCGCGATCGCCAGATCACACCCCGTTCCCTCTTTCCGCACCCCGGCTGGCGATAAATTGACCGTGATCCGCTTCGGCGGCAGGCAAAACCCCGCATTCCGAAGTGCGGTCCGAACGCGCTCCTGCGCCTCCCGCACCTCCTCCGCCAGGTAGCCCACCATGACAAAACTCGGCAATCCGTTGCTCACATCAACCTCCACCGTGATCCGGTAGCCATCGATGCCGCGGGTGCTGAAACTGTTTATTTTACTGAACATATATTTCCCCCTATTATTGATTTTTTACCTTGCCTTGTATTTTTCATATCATACAGGCTTAAAATTTGGATACTTTTAATGATATCCTGAGATAAAAGAGATTCTACTTGAATTTGATTTGAAATTAAAATAAATAGATTTGAATCATGAAATCAGATTTACCAGACCTAAAATAGATATTCACTCTTTCATTATATATAGACCTGCGGCAGAATGCAAGCCAAAACAGCTTAGAACTATGACACTAATTAATTGACATTGTGCGCACAAAAAAAACAAAACGCTGCCGCAAAATGCTAACATATAACATTCTGCTGCAGCTTTTTGTTTTTAATCTATCTCTTTAAATAAAATCTTCTCCCAGCTTCTCTGCCGCCGCGCGTGCAATCTGCTCCGGCGTGATCGGAAGCTCATAGAATCGTTTTCCGACTGCATTGTACACCGCATCAGCAATCGCCGGAAGCGGCGTGTTGATAACAATCTCGCCGATCGACTTTGCTCCGAACGGACCAGATGGCTCATAACTGCTCTCAAATTCAACGTTTAAATGTCCATAGTCAATCCGGGTCGGAATCTTATACTGCATCAGGGAATTTTCACGCACACCACCCTGTGCATTGCGGGTAATATTTTCCGTCAGCGCCATGCCGATTCCCTGCATCAGACCGCCCTCAACCTGCAGGCGGGACAGATTCGGATTGATCGGTGTACCGCAGTCTACCGCTGCCGCATAATTAATAACGCTGGTTTCGCCTGTCTCCATATCAATCTCAAGCTCAACCGCACCTGCCATAAACGGAGGCGGGGAAATGTGGGCGGTTCTCGACTCGGTTACCTCCAGCGGAATTTCATGCCCGTACATGGATGCCGTTGCGATATCAGCCAGAGCGATCTTCTTCGTCTCATCCCCGGCTTTTTCGGTTGTGAATACCTCTTTTCCGTCAAATTCCACTGCATCCGCCGGGACGCCCAGAAGCTCTGCACCCAGTTTACAGATCTGCTCACGCAGGCGCAGCGCACACCGTTCGGTCGCTTTTCCGGTCAGATAGGTCGTACTCGATGCATAAGAACCTGAGTCATACGGGGATGAATCCGTGTCCGCGCCCAGCACCGTGATCGCGTCGATTGGGCATTCCAGCACTTCCGCCGCAATCTGCGCCAGAATCGTGTCACAGCCGGTTCCCATATCTGCCGCTCCGAGCGACAATGTATAGAACCCTTCGTCGTTGACTTTGAGACGGGCACTTCCGACATCCATCGCCGTGATTGCCGATCCCTGCATCGCCATACCCATGCCGACGCTGCGGACCTTGCCATTGCCCATGTCACGCACCGGATATTTGTCTTCCCAGCCGATCATCTCACGCACTTTTTTTACACAACGGTCGAGTGCGCAGCTTGTATTAACCTGATTATAATATGCTGGCATCAGATCGCCCTCTTTAACCATGTTTTTCAGGCGGATCTCAAAGCGATCCATCTGAATCTGGTCTGCCAGCTCATTGACCGCCGACTCGATCGCGAAAAGTCCCTGTGTCGCACCATAGCCACGGTACGCGCCTGCCGACATGATATTCGTATAGACAACATCGCTGATAAAGCGGAATGCTTCGACACTTCCATACAACGGGATCGATTTGTGTCCTGACAGCCCAACGGTTGTCGGTCCATGCTCGCCGTAAGCACCGGTATTGGACAATGTGTAAAGATCGATGCCGCGGATCGTGCCGTCCTTCATCGCGCCCAGACGCACATGCATCTCCATCTCATGGCGCGGCGAAGACGCCGTCTGTGCCTCCATCCGGCTATAAATCAGCTTCGACGGTTTTTTCGTCATCCAGGTAACGAATGCCGGATAGACTTCACAGACCGCCGTCTGCTTCGCACCAAAACCCCCGCCGATTCTCGGCTTGCTCACGCGCACCATCGACTTCGGGATATGAAGCGCATTTGCCACGATTCTGCGGCAGTGGAACACGATCTGCGTGGAACTTAAAATATTTAATCTTCCGTAGGTATCGATCGAACAATAGGTACGGAATGTCTCCATCATCGTCTGCTGGCACGGCTTTGTGTGGTATACATGATCAATCACGATGTCGCAGTCCTTTAAAACCGCCTCGACATCCCCGTTGCCGCACTCATCGTGCGCGCAGAGGTTGCGCTTGTTGTCTGCGCCGACCGGAGCAAGACTCTCCCAGTTGTCCTCTGGGTGAACCAGGATCGGGTTGTCCTTTGACGTATGGAAATCCAGAACCGGCTCTAAGACTTCATACTGTACCTTGATCAGGCGGAGTGCTTTATCGACACATTTTTCATCTTTTCCTGCTACAATCGCCACGATATCGCCCTGAAAACGGACATGGCGGTCGATCAGGAGACGGTCATACGGGCTCGCCTCCGGGTATGTCTGCCCCGCCTGTGTGTAGCGCTTTGCATCCTGCGGCACATCCTCCCAGGTATAAATTGCCTCGATGCCCGGAACTTTCATTGCGATCGCGGTGTTGATCGTTTTTACCATCGCATTCGCATACGGGGAACGCAGAAGTTTGACGATCAGGCAGTCCTGCGGCGCCAGATCATCCACGTAAACCGGCTGTCCGGTTACCAGCTGCATCGCATCTTTTTTTCGTACAGAAGTATTGACTACTCTCATTCTGCCGCCTCCTTCTGTTTTTCTCTCTTCCAGTCTAAAAATGCCAGAATGCCGCGAAGCTGTCCTTCATAACCGGAACAGCGGCACAGGTTTCCTGCCAGATATTCGCGGATTTCATCCTCCTCCGGGAACTCTTTTTCCCGGAACAGCGCCAGCGCATTCATGATAAAGCCCGGATTACAGAAGCCGCACTGTTCGGCTCCCTGATCGGCAATGAATGCGCCAAATTCTTTTGCCTCCTCCTGGAGTCCTTCCAGCGTCGTCACGCTGTGACCGTCCGCCCGCGCCGCCAGCACGGAACAGGAAAGCACTGGTTTTTCATCCAGAAATACGGTACAGAGTCCGCAGTTTGCCGTCTCGCAGCCGCGCTTGACACTGTAACAGCCCTGACTGCGTACCAGATCAATCAGAAGCGTATCCGGTTCAATCTCCGGGGAAATCTTCGTTCCATTTAGAGTAATCGTTATCTGCATCATATGTGAATCTCCTAATATTCATACTGTTATACGATCATTTTATTGTCCTATTTCGTTTAGCACTCTTCCAGCACACGCACCGCCCGCTTTATCAGAACACCGGTTAAATGTTTCCGGTATTCAGCGCTGCCGCGCATATTTGAAGACGTCTGAACCTGATCACGGATCCACTTTGCAAGACAGGCTGCTTTCTTCCCGGTCTGCGTCTTGTCCTGCTTTTCTCTGGTATCGGCATCCGCATCTGCTTTTGTTTCAGCCTTTTGCTTTTCCTCTATAAGCGCCTGTATTGTCTCCGCTGATGCCTCGAACAACACAGCACGCCCCGGACGTGCACCGATGCTAAAACGATATGCTCCATCCGCCCGTTTCGCCGCTGCACAGGTCAGCACTGGAAAATCAGTCTGCGTATTCCGCACAGACTGGTAGTGATATACGGCTTTGTCTTTATGGACAATTAATTTGACTAAAATGTCCCGACCGCCGATCTGTTTTGCAAATTCCACCAACGGCATCCGTCCAGCTTTGTAAAGTTCCACTTCGGTGTCCATCGCCAGGAACATCGTCAGGACATCTGAAAATCCAAATCTGCCATAGATACTGCCTCCGACTGTCGCCAGGTTCCGAAGCTGCACGCCGACGATATGGCGCACCGACTCGCGCATGGCACCATCTGTGTATGCCGCCAATCCCGGATGTTCTTCCAGCTGGCGCAGGGTAACCATCGCGCCAATCTCAAACGCATCCTCTGTCTCCTCTATCTGATCCAGCCCCAGCCCTGAAATATCAATCGCGGTTCCTACATTGCCCCGGCTCATCTTCAGCCAGATCATACCGCCTATCACCCGGTTCGCTTTTTTCTGATTCAGCTCCCAGGCTTCCTCCAGGCTTTCTACCCGTTTATATTCTCGAATCGTCATCATAGGTTTTTCCTCTTTTTCATCTATTTCTTAAATAACAAAATTATCCATCTTTTATTATAGCATAAAACATGGTATAATTCCGTTGTTATTTTTAAAATACAACGAGACCCCTTTTTCCAGAAAAGATTAGGAGGATTTGATAAAAACTATGAAACCATCCATCCGTACCTACCTCTGCAATGACGAAAACCATCGTTTCTTTGGCGAAGGTCCTCGTCAGCTTCTTCATGCCATCGATGAAACCGGCTCGCTCCGCTCCGCCGCTCTGTCCATGAATATGGCGTATGCAAAAGCACTTCGGATTATCCGCTCCGCCGAAGCCACGCTTGGATTTCCACTGACCGTCCGCACCACCGGCGGAAAAGGCGGCGGTGGCAGCCAGATAACGGCGGAGGCGAGGGAGTTTCTGGCTAAGTATGAGGCATATCGGGATGCGTGTACGGAGAGTGGACAACAGTTATATGAAGATTTTTTTTGCAGGCGGAAATCTGTTTTTTTCTCTTCTGGAACACAAACGTCCTCTTTCACTTGTTTGCAAAATTCAAACGAGGTCCGGATCGCCTGCATCATTATGGCCTCCGGTCTTGGAAAACGTTTCGGCTCGAACAAGCTCATGGCTTCGTTCCACGGTGCTCCGCTCATCCACTCGGTACTGGATGTGACCGGTTCTGTTCCGCTCTTTGCCGATCGTCTCGTTGTGACGCGCTCCCGGGAGGTTCACGATTACTGTCAGTCCCTGGGAATTCCGGTGCTGATTCATACACTTCCCAATCGGAACGAGGCGCTCTGCCTGGGACTTACACACATGTTAAAAAGGCACCCGGATTTATCAGGCTGTCTCTTTGCACTCGGCGATCAGCCGCTTCTGCGTCCACGGACACTGGAACGGATATGCCGGCGCTATCTCGAATGCAAAATATCACCAGGTCACTCTGAATCTGTTTTCCCAGATTCTGATTTTACCATTTTGGAATCAAAATTGCCTCAAAATTCAGGAATTGCAGAAAAATCACCGATCGTACAGCTCTGCAGCATCCAAATGACGGCTTCTCCCGAACCTTCCGTCTCAACCACCGTCGGAAGCCCGATTCTCTTCGACCGGGCATATTTTGACGAACTGCTCCATCTGCCGGAAAAAGCTGGCGGAAGCCATGTTCTCCGCCAGCATCCGGACGTTGTCCAGTATGTGACTGCCGAAGTGCCGGAGGAATTGATGGATGTAGACACGCCGGAGGAGCTCAAACGCCTGGAGAATCTGGTAACAATCGAATAAAACTATAAGGACTGACATCACACATGCAGCATGATGCCAGTCCCTTTTTATCAATCTACGTATCACTTTCAGCCATACATTCCATATTTTATAGATGGATCTTATATTTTTATGTACCTATGACCTTTTTCTAATCTTCCTATTTCTTACGCCTCATCCTTCGGCAGCAGCACATTCAGGATAATCGCCATGAAAGCTGCCGGAACGATACCAGATCCGCCGAATACAAGCTGAATTGCTTCCGGCATCTTGGAAAGGATGGTTGCATGTGCACCCATGCCGTAACCAACACCCAGTGCAACAGAGACGATGGTCAGGTTGCGTGAAGTCATCTTCTCTTTCGTGATAAGCTGAATACCGCTAACTACGATCGAAGAGAACATCATAACCGCTGCGCCTCCCAGTACCGACTGCGGCATGATCGAAACGATCGCACCCAGCTTCGGAATCAGACCGCACAGAATCAGGAACACCGCACCGGTTGCAAGTGCCATGCGGTTGACTACCTTTGTCATTGTAACCAGACCTACGTTCTGGCTGAACGAAGTGTTCGGAAGAACACCGAACAGCGCCGCAATACTGGAACCAAGTCCATCGCAGATAACGCCGCCGGAAAGCTCTTTATCGGTCGCCTCACGGTCCATACCGCCCTCAACGACACCGGAAATATCTCCGACCGTCTCAACAGCGGTTACAATAAACATGATAAGAACCGGCAAAATTGCGCGCATATCAAAGACAATTTTAACCGGGACGATCGGCGGAATGCTGATCCAGCTCGCCTGTGCTACCTTATCCCAGTTTAATACCCATGCTTTGGTATATTCGGTTCCGTCCGCTGCAATGCCCGTGTGCGGAAGCACCAGACCCATGATGAATGCTACAGCATAACCGGCAATAATTCCGACCAGAATCGAGGAAGAACTTAAATATCCCTTCGTTCCGTGCTTCACTGCCAGAATCACAATCAGGACAAAAATAGCAAGCAGCATATTTTCCATGGAACCAAAGTCCTGCGCCGAGCTGCCGCCGCCGAAGGAATTGACGCCGACCCCGATCAATGACAGACCAATCGAAAGAACGACCGTACCTGTTACGACCGACGGGAAAAATCGGCGAAGCGGCTTTAAGAAGCATCCAAGCACACTCTCGAACAGACCGCCGATGATCGAAGCACCCATAATGGCGCCGTACGCTAAAATACCGCCGCCCATCGTAGCCGCCACGCTGTTGAATACACCGATGAAACCAGAGCTGGTTCCCATGATAATCGGAACCTTGCCGCCGACCGGACCAACCGAAAATAACTGCAGCAGCGTGATCAGTCCCGCCACCAACATCGCATTCTGCAGAAGCTCGATCTGCAGCTGTGCCAGATCGTTTCCGCCCGTGATACCACAGGCGCCTGTGATGATCAGAAGTGGTGTCAGGTTACCGACAAACATCGCAAGCACGTGCTGCAGTCCCAGCGGAATCGCCTGTTTTAACGGCATCTTCGCCTCAAACTCATAGGCAGGTCCCGTAAATTTCTTTTCATTTTCCATAGATTTTCTCTCCCTGTACCCAATTTAAAACTACCTTTTTACTCAGTTTCCAAAACATTCTCAATTATAAAAAAAAGCATATGAACTGTAAAGATTGTTTTTTCATTTGTATATTATTTTTCATTAAGTAAGTTATAAGTATTACTTATAATTTACTTACCCAGTCCACAATATCACCAAATACCTCTTCCCGGTTGGTCTCATGAAACAGTTCATGCCTTGCCCCCGGATAAAGTTGCATCGCCACATTGGTACATCCGGTTTCTTGCAGATCTTCCATCGCGCGCCGCACACCGCGTCCGCCTTCTCCGACCGGGTCCTCCTCTCCCGATATCAGCAGAATCGGCAGATTTTTCGGAATTCCATCAAAGCCTCTCTTCCGCTTCAAATCCAGCATGACCTGGAAAAAATCGACGAATGCCCCATCGGTAAATAAAAACTGGCAGTATGGATCCGCCTCGTATTTTTCATCCTCCTCCGTCACGCGCGACAGCCATTGATGTTCCGTTTTTCCTTTTTCAAAATAGCGGTTATAGCTTCCAAGAACCAGCTGGTGCAGCCGCTCATTTCGTCCATTTCTTCCTTCCAGCCACGCTGCCGCTGCCACGACGGTTCCGCCCAGCCACAAAAGTGGTTCCGGCTGGCTTCCGGTTCCCATGAAAATTGCGCCGTCCAGCCATTCTCCATAATGCGTGATAAAACGGCGTCCAAAAAACGAACCCATGCTGTGCCCCAGAAGAATATGCGGAATGCCCTGAAACTTGTGTTTCGCAAAACGTGCCACCTGCGCCATCGCACCGTTCACGCGGCGGACACCATTTTTCTCCGCGAACTCGCCTAATTCCCCTGGTTTTGCTGTCCGTCCATGTCCCGGATGATCGTGCCCGATGACCGCAATCCCCGCCCGGTTCATCGCCTGTGCAAATTCTTCGTATCTGCCAATGTGCTCGATCATACCGTGCGCCACCTGAATGACCGCCCACGGTGTTTCCTCCGGCTCCCAGCAGATGCCATGGATTCTGCCGCTCCCATTCTGAAATGGAATATAAAAATCTTTGCCCTGTGCCATCCTGATTTCCCCGCTTTCTAAATGCTATACCGAATTAGCTCTCTCAACATTGCCTGAAATATTTTTTATTTTCCTGTTTTATTGAAGCATATAATTTTCAGATCCTTTTCATATACAGGATACCACAAAAACACTCTATTATACGATTTTCCCCCTTAAAAAAAGAATGTGCCTTGTTGTGTAATAGGGAATTCCAAGGAATTTTCTATTACACAACAAAAGCTCCATCTTTCGACGGAGCTTCTGCAGTCATACGTTTTATATATCGTATGTCATATATTCATGAATCAGTGATTCATTAATTGTTTGAATACAGAGTAACGAGCTTGTTCAGGTACTGGTATCTAGCCTTTGCCTCTTCCTCGTTCTTTGCATCCAGCGCGCCGGCTCTATCCGGATTCTTCAGAGCCAGAGATGCGTAACGAACCTCACCCTTTAAGAATGCCTGGTAGTCACCTGTCGGTGCCTTGCTGTCCAGAGTGAACTTCTTGTCCTCTGCAGCCGGATTGTAACGGAAGTTGTGCCAGTAACCGCACTCTACCGCCAGTTTCTCCTCGGTCTGAGCCTTGTCCATACCTTTCTTGATACCGTGGTTGATACACGGAGCATATGCAATAACTAAGGACGGACCCGGATATGCCTCTGCCTCAGCGATTGCCTTAACAGTCTGAGCATAATCAGCACCCATGGAGATCTGGGCAACGTATACATAGCCATAGCTCATAGCGATGGAAGCAAGATCTTTCTTCTTCACATCTTTACCGCCTGCTGCGAACTGTGCAACTGCACCGGTCGGAGTAGCTTTGGAGGACTGTCCGCCTGTGTTGGAGTAAACCTCGGTATCATATACCATGATGTTGATATCCTTGCCGGAAGCAAGTACGTGGTCAACACCGCCGAAACCGATATCGTAAGCCCAACCGTCGCCACCGAATACCCACTGGGATTTCTTAGCGAGGAAGTCTTTGTTCTTCACAATATCCTTGCAGTTCGGGCAGTCGATGCCGTCCAGAGCCTCTACCAGCTTGTCGGTAGCTGCGCCGTTCAATGCACCGATTCCGTAAGTATCCAGCCACTCTTTGCAAGCTGCTTTCACTTCATCGGTCGCCTGTTCTGCCGCCATCACAGCCTCAACCTTACCCTTTAAGCCGTCACGGATTGCGTTCTGAGCCAGAAGCATACCATAACCGAACTCTGCGTTGTCCTCGAACAGGGAGTTGGACCATG
>OHAN01000628.1_pt1 | contig 34433 bp, 32 predicted proteins | sample 1577121 | NCBI WGS metagenome assembly OHAN01 (sample SAMEA3541554, study PRJEB24748) | human gut metagenome | biome: human gut; feature: human-associated habitat; material: faeces | place: China | collected 2012 | reverse complement strand
CGATGGGCTGTTCCGGCACGCCGACGATGTAGTTGTCGCAGTGGTTCACCGGGATGAGCACCCGCGTCGCATGGCTCTGGCACACGGCCGTGGCCATGGCGGGCGTGATCTCGCCCAGCAGTGCGTCCGCAATAACGATGCCGATGGGCCCCACGATGATATCCGCGCTGCGGCAGTTCACCACCACGGCGTTCTCGCCGGTGGCGGCACGCGGGGCACCGGCCTTGCGCATGGCGTTTGCCGCCAGACTGTTGGTGCCCACCGCAGTGAGCCGGGCCTCCGGACACTGCGTGCTCAGGGCCGCCACCAGCTGTTTGCCAAGGCCCCCGCCCTGCCCGTCGATGACGAGCACATTCATCGGCTGCATCAGAAGTCGATTTCCTCAAGGCGCAGCAGCGCGATGATATAGATCTTCACGGCTTCCAGCAGCTTGTCGATGGGTGCCGCTTCGTTTGCACCGTGCATCGGGCCGCCAAATTCCGGCAGCGGCAGGTCCACATGCTCGGGGCCAAAGCTGACCGCATAGGGGAAGTGGCGGGCATAGGTGCCGCCGCCCATGGTGAAGGGCTTGGCGTTCTCGCCGGTCACTTCGTTGTAGGTGTTGATGCAGGCCAGAATGGCAGGGCTGTCTGCTTCAATATAGAAGGGCTCGGCAGCGGTCACATCGCGCAGCTCAGCGCCGTCGCCCAGTGCGGCACGGATCTGCTCGGTCATCTTTTTGCCGTTGGTGCAGGTGGGGAAGCGGCTGTCCATGGTCTGGAAAATGCGGCCATCTTCCATGTAGATACGTCCGCCGATCACAGTCAGCGGGCCAAAGGGGCCGTCGGCGCAGTTGATGCCCAGACCCTCACCGGCAGTAGAAGCGTGCAGCTTGCGCACGGCCTCCAGATAGGCGCGCTCGGTCTCATTGCACAGGCCGTTGTCCAGCAGGTAGTTCACCACCAGACCAATGGCGTTCACGGTGCCCTGCGGCATGGCTGCGTGGCCGGACTTGCCCCAGCCGCGGATGCGCACGCCGTCGCCTTCCGGTTCCAGCGTGATGTTGGGGGCATTCTTCAGCTTGGAGATGTCGGTCCTGACCAGCGCGCTTGCACGGTCGGGCACGGCGTTGTTTGCCACGCCGCCCTCGATCTCCATGATGACGCCGTTGCACACCGGGCTGACGATCTTGGCACCGAACAGGCCCTTCTCGCCGTTGCACACCGGGAACTCGGCATCCGGGGTAAAGCAGAACACCGGGGCCGGGTAATTCTTCAGGTAGTACTCCACGTCCTGCATGTGGGTCTCTTCGTTGTCACCGATCAGGGCACGGATGGGGTAGCGCAGCTCATAGCCCTGCTCCTTGAGGAACTTCAGGGCATACAGGGTAGCCACCATGGGGCCTTTGTCGTCGGCAACGCCGCGGCCCAGCAGCCAGCCGTCCTGAATGCGCATGGTGAAGGGGTCGGCCGTCCAGCCGTTGCCCACGGGCACCACGTCCACATGGCAGATGGTCGCCAGATACTTTTCAGGGTCCTTGCCGGCCAGCTCTGCATAGCCGATGTAGTTCTCGCAGTTGCGGGTGGCAAGGCCCATGCCTGCAGCCAGCTCCAGCGTCTTGTCCAGTGCGGCGCGGGGGCCTGCGCCATAGGGTGCGTCCTCCTCGGGGGTGCCCTCTACGCTGTTGACTGCCACCAGAGCGGCGATATCCTTCAGCAGCTGTTCCTTGTTTTGCGCAATATATGCGTCGATTTTCTGATTCAGTGCCTGATCCATGATCTTATCGTTCCTTTCTGTCCGGCAGCTTTTCGCCGCCGGTTTCAAAACACTTTTTTATTTTAGCATACTCGGCGGCAAAATGCCATTGTCAATTGTTGTTCTTTGCCGGAACACAGTCTTTTTTTCTCAGCCCACCGAGAACAGGGTGCTCAGCGCACCCAGCAGGCCCGCGCTGGCCAGACCCATGATGATACCCGCCAGCAGCACGCCGCCCATGCAGGCCTTGACCACGTCCTTGAACTTCATATCCAGGATCGAGCCCGCCAGCGTCCCGGTCCACGCGCCGGTGCCCGGCAGCGGGATACCCACGAACAGCAGCAGCGCCACCACAAGGCCGCGGCCCGCCTTGGCTTCCAGTGCGCGGCCGCCTTTTTCGCCCTTGACGATGCAGAACTTGCAGATGGGCCCGATAAGGGGCTTGTGGTAGCCCCAGATCAGGAATTTGCGTGCAAACAGATAGATGAACGGCACCGGGATCATGTTGCCCACCACGCACACCAGATAGGTGGGCAGGATGGGCAGGCCCATGCCAAGCCCGATGGGGATGGCTCCGCGCAGTTCAATGAGCGGCACCATGGAAACAAAAAATACCAGCAGATAGCTTTTGAGCATAGAGTCTCCTTTTTCCCGCTCTTTCCGGGAGAGCAGGCATTTTTTTACAGGTTACAGGTCAATGTCCAGCTCCACCGGGCAGTGGTCTGAGCCGAAGATCTCGTTGTGGATCTCCGCCGCGCGGATCTTATCGGCAATGCGGCGGGACACGATGAAGTAATCGATGCGCCAGCCCGCATTCTTCTCGCGGGCGTGGAAGCGGTAGCTCCACCAGCTGTACTTCACCTCGTCCGGGTGCAGCACGCGGAAGCTGTCGGCAAAGCCTGCGTCCAGCAGTTCGGTCATTTTGCCGCGCTCCTGATCGGTAAAGCCTGCGCTCATGTGGTTGGTCTTGTCGTTCTTGATGTCGATTTCCCTATGGGCAACATTCAGATCGCCGCACAGGATCACCGGCTTTTTTGCGTCCAGTGCCAGCAGGTAGGCACGGAAGGCATCCTCCCACTCCATGCGGTAGTCCAGACGCTTCAGCCCGTCCTGACTGTTGGGGGTATAGCAGTTCACCAGCCAGAACCCCGGGTATTCCAGCGTGAGCACACGGCCCTCGTGGTCGTGCTGCTCAATGCCGATGCCGGTGGTCACGGCCAGCGGCTGCTCACGGCACCAGCAGGCCGTGCCGGAGTAGCCCTTCTTCTCGGCAGAATAGGTATACTCGGTGTAGCCATCCGGCGCAAAATCCGCCTGACCGGGCTGCATCTTGGTCTCCTGCACCGAAAAGATATCGGCATCCAGAGCTGCAAAGCTCTCGGCAAAGCCATGGGTCAGGCAGGCGCGCAGGCCGTTGACGTTCCAGCTGATCAGTTTCATAGGTATACTCCTCTTTATGTTATGCCTGATATTTGGTTTTCCATACACCGCTGCGGAAGCGGAGCACAAAGCATGTCACGCGGCAAACCCAGTCAATGATCATTGCGATCCACACGCCCACAGCGCCCCAGCCCATGCGCACGCACAGCAGGTAGCTGAAGCCCAGCCGCCACACTGCCATGCTCAGGATGGACACGATCATGGTGAACTTCACATCGTTGGCGGCACGCAGGGCGTTGGGCAGCACGAAGGACAGGGTCCACAGCAGGATGGCAAAGCCTGCATGGATACGTACCAGCAGCTCAGAAAGCACCATCGTCTCACCGGACAGCGCGTAGATGCCGATGAGCTTGTGCAAAAACAGCAGGATGGCACCGTTGGAAAGCCCCATTGCGATGTAAGACCACACCGTCAGCTTGCGGGTATAATAAACAGCCTGCTCGTCGTCCCGCGCACCGATGCAGCGGCCCACCACCGTGATCATAGCAAGGCTCAGTGCCTTGCCGGGGATCACGCCCATGCCGTCCAGATTGTTTGCCACGGCGTTTGCTGCGATCTGCACTGTGCCGAAGGTGGAGATCATGCTCACCACCAGAATGCGTCCAGCCTCGAACAGGCTGTTCTCAAAGGCGGACGGGATGCCGATGCCCAGAATGCGCTTTGTCATCTTTGCATCCAGCCGGGTGGTCTTTGGCACCGTGATGGCATTGCCCTTCTGGTAGCACTTGCGCAGGATAAGGGCCGCTGCCACCACACGGGACAGCACGCTGGGCCATGCAACACCGTCTACGCCCATTTTAAATCCGAAGATGCACACTGCGTTGCCCACAATGTTGATCACGTTCATCAAAAAGCTGATCTGCATGGAGATCTTGGAGTTGCCCATGCTGCGGAACAGTGCCGCACCGCCGTTATACAGTGCCAGAAACGGATAACTGATGGCGATGATGCGCAGGTACAGCACGCTGGCATCCAGCACATCGGCCTCGATGGCACCGTAGAACAGCCGGATCATGGGCCGGGCCAGAACAAAGCAGAATGCACCCACCAGCAACCCGAACACACCGCTGAGCAAAAGCAGCTGGCCAGAGCTTGCATCGGCCTCCTTCTGCTCCCGCGCACCCAAAAACTGGCTTACCACCACTGCGCCGCCAGTGGCCAGCGCCGCAAACAGCACGATGATGAGGTTGTTGATCATGTCCACAAGGCTGACACCGGAAATGGCCGCTTCGCCGCAGCGGGACACCATCATGGTATCGGCCATACCCACGGTCACTTCCAGCAGCTGCTCCACCAGCAGCGGGCCGGTCAGCAGCAGCAGTTCCTTTTGTGTGAACAGCGGCTTCCGCCCTCCGAAGAGCGGCTTTTTTGTTCCGCTCACCGCCTGATTTTCCATTGATATGCTCCTTTCCCCGTGCCGGGCCATCCTGCTCGGACACATACGCCCACCCTTCGCAGGGCAGACTCTCCATTGAATGTATTCATCTTAGCACACGGACCGGTTCTTGTAAAGAACTGTCGCATTCTGCGTCTTTTTTGCCGCCGTTCCGGGCCGCACCTGCTCATTTTTATGCTTGTTCGTCAGTTTGCCGGGAACTTCTCGTTGAATTTGTGCGTTTCTCCAAAAATGCGATTTTTCGCACGTTTATTGGTGAAAAATCGAAAAAAGGGCTTGTAATTCTTCCAAAAAAGTGGTATGTTGTATCCAACAAAGGCATCACGTTGGATACATGAACTTCTACGAGCGGTTCTTCGCTCAGCACAAAACCTTTGTTCTTAAAATTGCTATTTTCTTCATTTACCTTCTTATCATTTACCCTGCCTGCCCCACAAGGGGCAAGAAAAGCGATGACTCAACCTGCACGAGTCACCGCTTTTTCTTTTTGTCTGTGCTATCGCAGGCCTAACCATTTAAATGCCCTCCGTTTCACTCTGGGCATTTTTAGCGGAAAATTATTTTTTATTGCAAATAAGCCAGCCCTGCGGAGCTGGCTTGTTTGCTTTTTCACAGAAAAAGTTGCTTCTTGTGCAGAGAGCGGTCGCGTGGGACAGGCTTCATAGCTTTTATAAAAATCATCGCCGCCGGGGACGCTCCGCTGGGCCAGAGGCAGGGAGGGGTGTTTCGAGTCCCCCCTCCCTGCCTCTGGACTCCACCCACCCCGCAACGAGAAAGGGGCTGCTCGCCCCTAGTAACCCCAAAGCTGTTGGGCTCCATACAAAAAATCCAAGTCGCTTCGCTAAAGGATTTTTTGTGTTCCGCCGATTTAAAGTCGCTTACGCGACAAGCCGTGCGGGCAAGCTTTCGCTTTATCCGCTGCGCGACAGCCGCAGGCTGACAGCAGCAAGATGCCGTCAGCCGTTACGGCTCTTACCGTGAAAAAAGCAAATCAGGAAAATCCGCAGATTTTCCTGATTTGCAAATATAAAAATATTTTTCCGCTGATGATGGCGCAGCGCACGCGGAGCCATTTTAAATCTTCAGCCCTTCACAAGTTCCGCAAACGCCTTCCGCACATCGCCAGAGAAATACAGCGTGCCCAGTGCGCACACCGGGCCTTCGCCGCCCAGCTCCACCGCCCGGGCCACGCCCGCTTCAATGGAAGCTGCCGCTTCCGCCCTGCAGCCATAGGCCCGGATGTGTTCTGCCAGGGTTTCGGCAGGCATGGAGCGCGGCGTGTGCGCCGCCACCGTGACGAACCGCACCGCCAGCGGTGCCAGCAGGCTGAGCATCTGGTCCACATCCTTGTCTGCCATGATGCTGACCAGAAAAACGAACTTCTGCCCGGGGAAGCGGTCTCTCAGGCTCTGCACCGTGGCACGCATTCCGTGGGCGTTGTGGCTGCCGTCCAGCAGAAACGCGGGCGCGTGCCGCAGCAGCTCGAACCGGCCCGGCCAGCTGACCGTTTCCAAACCTGTGCGGATGGCGCTTTCCGGAATGTTCCAGCCATGGGTGCGCATCACCCGCAGAGCCGTGATAGCCAGCGCCGCATTTCGCGGCTGGTAGCTGCCGATCAGGGGCAGGTGCACATCCGTCAGGCCGTCAAAGTCGAACTCCACCGCGTCAAGGCTGCCGCCCTCGTACTTCAGCCTGCTGAAATCCACCTCAGTCAGCTCGGCATGCTTTTCAGCACAGACGCGGCGGATAACAATATCTGCCTCCGGCACGCCGCCGTAGCTCACCACCGGGCACTCTTCCTTGATGATCCCCGCCTTGGCGGCGGCAATGTCCGCAAGAGTGGGGCCAAGCTCCTTCACATGATCCATACCCAGTGCCGTGATGACTGCGCACTCCGGGGCATCAATGACGTTGGTGGAATCCAGCGTGCCGCCAAGGCCCACCTCCAGCACCACGATCTCACATTTCTGCTGGGCAAAATAGAGCATCCCAAGCGCCGTGATGATCTCAAACTCGGTGGGCACATCTTCCATGGCATCGGCGGCGGGCTTTACCTGCTCCACTAGTTTCACCAGCTCTTCATCCGGGATCTGCACGCCGTTGATCTGGATGCGCTCGTTGAAGCGGTTGATGAAGGGCGAGGTGTACAGGCCCACCCGATAGCCCGCGGCCTGCAGGCAGGATGCCATCATGGAGGCGGTGCTGCCCTTGCCGTTGGTGCCTGCAACATGCACGAATCTGAGCTGTTTGTGCGGGTCGCCCAGTGCGGCCAGCAGGGTGCGGGTGCGCGTCAGGCCGGGCTTGTGGCCGGCCCACTGGACGGCGTGGATGTATTCCAGGGTTTGTTCATAGTTCATGGATTTTGCCTCACGATTTAGAATTGTCTCCGCTTCGCTCTGACAATATCAGCGGAAATAGTATTTTTATAATTTGTAAATCCGAAACGACTGCGGTCGTTTCGGATTTACTTTTTTACGGGTAGGGATCGTAACGATTAACTGCATATGCTGCTGTTAGCCTGCGGCTGTCGCGCAGCGACTCTAAATCGGCGTAACACAAAAAATCCTTTAGCGTAGCGGCTTGGATTTTTTGTATGGAGCCCAACTGCTTTGGGATTATCAAGGGCGAGCAGCCCTTGATTCGTGCCTCCCGCGCCTCGAAAGTAGCGGGCGCTTTTCTGGTTCTCTTTTGGCGCGCAAAAGAGAACTTAGCCCCAATGCAAAAGCGCTCTGCCCCCGCGCCACCGGCGCGACAACCAGTTCAAAGTTCCTTTAAGAACCCATCCAGCTCCCGCTGGTTCCGAATCAATACATATTTCTCCGGGTACTTTTCCCCGATTCTCTCCATCTTCGCCCACTTTTGCTTCGTGCGCCCATCGTGGAGGATCCAGCGGACAAATTCGGCATCTATCTTCTCTTCGCACCCGGGCGCAGACGACTCCCTCACACGGCCTTTGTTCTGCTGCCAGCGCCGTATCGCCCGCCAAAGGCAGACCAGCGGTGAAAACCAGAGCACGATGATTTTATCCGCTTCTTTCAGCCGACGGGCATAGCAGGTCTTGCTATAATTGCCGTCGATGACCCAGCCGCCTGCGTTCTCGTCGAGAAACTGCCGGACAATGGCTTCTTCCTCGGCGAAGGGCCGCTCCACCCAGCCGGGCAGGAAATGCACGGTATCCATATGGAGCACCGGCAGGCTGTATCTCTCCCCCAGGCGCTTTGCCAGCGTGGATTTCCCGCTGCCGCTGGTACCAAGTATCGCTATTTTCATCTCTGCCTCCTTTTACCTTATATAAGATGTATCAGACAGTATACGCTGACCGTCTGATAACGTCAAGTTCCGGCTTGACATTTCGTCCACCTGCTCGTATGCTATAATCATAGAGTCTATGACAGGAGGTCTTGCAGATGGCATCTCCAAAAAAACGTGTCAATCCGCTTTTTGTTGCTTTAGCGGTCGTGCTGGTGGCCGTAGTGGTCGCTGTGGGCGTGGTCTTTTTCCAGCTGCACAGCAAAATCTCGGCTCTGCAAACCGGTGCATCCTTCACCTTCCGGTATGAGATAACGCCCAACAGCCCGGATAAGCCGCCGCTGCTGAACATCCTCGAGCGGGTGAACGCTTCCAGCGGCAGCGTCAGCGGCCAGTATGCGCCCGGAAAGCTGCAGCTCTCTTTCTACCAGCTCAACGAAGACGACTCCGTCAAGACGTCTCCCTTCACCCGGGTCTATATCGACTCGGAAGAGACGCTCTTCGACATCGGGCAGCTCTACACCGTTCTGCGTCAGGCTGTCACCGATAAACTCTCCATCGCAAGCGTTCTTCTGCCCGAGTGGAGCCTCGGAGACTACATCTCCCAGACGCAGGCTTCCGCCGTGCTGGGCGTCGAGACGAACAAGGTCGAGCTTCAGGAGCTTTCCGGCTTCACCCTCTCGCTCAAGGGGCTGAAAAAAGTCTCTCCTTCTGCCGCGCGAGACGGCTACCGCTACTATCAGTTCCCCGCCGCAGCCGACGGCACGACCCTCGTGCTCGGCTTTTCGACGGACGCTCTCTTCTCGAAGACCACGCCCATCCATGTGCTGCTGACCATCCCGGACCACAACGTCCACATCCAGCTCACCGGCACGGTGACCTCTGCCAAGACGGTGCTCTCTCCCCCGGCTTCCCGGATGAGCGACGAGGACATCGCCACGCTGGCTCAGATACGCCAGAGCATCGAGTCTGTCTGGAAGATGATACAGTCCGCCACCCAGACCACAAACTGAATGATACAAAAAAAGCAGACGCTTTGTGCAGCGTCTGCTTTTTTGTTTGCGATTATTTACCGGTCGAGGATACGGCCATCCACCGAGAAGGTGACGACATTCCAGGGAATGAACTTGCCGCTGTTCTTGAGGGCAGTGACGGCGGCGTGTTCGAGACCTCCGCAGCAAGGCACCTCCATCCGCAGGACGGTAACGCTCTTGATGTCGTTATTGCGGATGATCTCGGTCAGCTTCTCGCTGTAGTCCACGGCATCCAGCTTGGGGCAGCCGATGAGGGTAACATGGCCGCGCATGAACTCCTGATGGATGTTCGCGTAGGCGTAGGCGGTGCAGTCGGCGGCGATAAGCAGCTTGGCACCGTCAAAATAGGGTGCATTCACCGGCACGAGCTTGATCTGGCAGGGCCACTGGGCCAGCTGCGAGGGCTGGGCGGCGGCAGGAGCTGCAGCCGGTGCGGCCTGCTGGCGGTCAAACTGGCGCATGGCGCTGCCCGGGCAGCCGTGGAAGACGGGCTTTTCGGCAGCGGCAGCAGCCTTTTTCTGTTTGTTTTCCAGCACAGCCTGCTCATCATAGGCAGCGGCCTCCCGCTCCTCGAAGGTGATGGCACCGGTGGGGCAGCCGGGCAGGCAGTCGCCGAAGCCGTCGCAGTAGTCGTCGCGCATGAGCTTGGCCTTTCCGTTCACGAGGCCGATGGCACCCTCATGGCAGGCAGTGACACAGGCACCACAGCCATTGCATTTTTCTTCGTCTATATGAATGATTTTACGTATCATATCCACACTCTCCTTTTCTTGATGGGCCTATTATAACAGATGCTTCGTCCTATTTCTGTTGTCATGACCACAAAGAGAGAGGAAGTTTTTCTCAGTAATGCACGACATTGCCCGCATTGCGGATGCGTGCCAGCACCGGCTCTGCCTCCGGGCTGCGGAAATAGTCGAGGCTGGTCTTGGGCAGCAGCGTCCCGAGGGTATCCCAGTCGCCGCTCTGCAGGCACTGGCGGACGGTGGAAGCACTGATGGCCTTGCCGTTTGCTTCTTTGCGAGGTACAACGACACACTCGATACCCGCTTTGGGCAGCTGCTCGCACATGATCTGGTTGTAAAGCCCCGTCACCTGACTGGTAGGCTCCTCGCCCACATAGCGGGCAGTGATGTTCAGCGCCGCCGCGATTTTCGTAAAGACGGCGAGGTCCAGCCGGGCGTGGCCGTCGATGACAGCTGCCTCATCCTTCAGGAAGTAACTGGGGAAGGTGGCATTCGAGATGATGTAGGGGCCGCTGTCGTGGAGCACCACATTCGGCAGATGGGCCACGCCCGCCTCCACCAGCTTCCTGCGCACGGCAAAAGGCACGAGGCTGGCGTCCTCACTGACCACGAACAGATGGAGCGTGTCGCAGGCGGCAGCAGCTTTTTCCACAAGATACTGATGACCGAGGGTAAAAGGGTTCGCGTTCATGACGAGGGCCGCACTTTTGCCCTCGGTCCTGGTCTTTTCCAGATCGCGCAGATAAGCCCCGAAGCCGTCGCGGCGGTTCTCCATGAAGACAAGGGTATCCTCCACCCGGGCGATCTCGTAGAAGCCGAGGTCGCCAAAAAACTTGGAGCTTTTTACCTTGGTGTAGAGAAACAGGTGCATATTCCCCCGCGCGCACTGCACCTCGATGAGATGGGTGATGATCTGGTTCAGCAGACCCTCGCCCTGATGGGCGCTGCTGACGGCGAAGCACCGCAGGGTGTTGCCGAAGCAGCTGCCGGTGCCGATGACGTTGTATTCCTCGTCGAACATGGCGCAGATGTAGTCCAGATTGCCGTCGCGGCGGATGCCCTCCTGACCCAGCAGTGTGTCGATTTGGGCCAGAACGGTTTTATCGGTCGGATAGACCTGCGAAATGGTATATTCACTCATCGATATTCCCCTTAGTAGTAACAAAATGGAGCAGCCAGGTCAGCGCCAGCAGGTCGGCACTGCCACCGGGCGAGAGATTTTCCGCAATGAACCGGTCATCCAGCGCCGCGAGCGCATCTTTATCCGGGTAAGGTGTCTGGGCGAGAAGGGCTTTCAGCTCTTCGGTGAGGGCCAGCTGACGCTCCCGGCTCGAGCGGGCAATGATGTTGGTATCGGTGCTGTTGGCCAGGATTGCCAGCAGTGCGCCGCCGCCGACGCGGTCGAAGTCGTAACCCTTGGCAAGGCCCTCTTCCAGCACCGGCAGACCGACATTCAGCACCGTGGGAAGTCCAGCTTCCACCTGCCCCCGCACACCAGTGATACCGTACTGGATATAAAGCTTCTGGCCCACGGTGGCGGCGTTCTCGGCAGTGACGCCTGCAAAATCCTTCTCGGTCAGGCCCGCCGTCATTGCGGATACTTCCGCCAGAACGCGGGCTGCTTCGGCCCAGAGGGAGCGGTCGAGGCGTCCCAGCGCCGCGCAGACGATGCCCACCGAAAAGACCGCGCCCTTGTGGGTGTTGACGCCGCCGGTGGCGTCCAGCATCTCGCCCTCGGCCTCACAACCCAGAGGCCGCAGGGCCGCGAACGTCTCGGGCGCGGGCTGTTCCGCCGTCTCGCGGCCCGTCCGGGCGCAGTCTTCAAAATAGGGGTAGAGCGCCGCGGCGCTGTCCATGAAGGTGAAGACGTCCATGTCCTTATGGCTTCCGCTGTTACGCCGGTCCACAAGGCCGGGCTTCGGGGTGGTGGTCACTTCGTAGAGCAGGGCGCGGACGGCCAGACGGGCCGCGTCGGCAATGTCCTGCGCGTCCCGGGCCTCGGTCAAGATCTCCGTCGTCTTTTCCTGCAGTTCGGCCACGGTATGGACGCGGCGGCTGCTGCACACCTTAGCAGGCCCGCCGCAGATGAGACAGCGGCGGCCTTCGAGGTTTAGCTCTTCTCTGTCCACTTTGAGGCCGTCCGAACGGATGACGTCCATGTCGAACAGCCGCCCCAGCGGGGTGGCGTCCTCGATGTCGGTGGTAAATTTCTTGATGGTCAGCGGGTCGGCGTCCAGCACATAGAACGCCTCGCAACCGGTCACTTCCCGGACGGCGTCCTGATACAGCGGCGTCAGCTTTGCCCGCAGAAACTGCTGGCGCAGCAGCTGACGCCCCCGCGCAAAGCCCCGCCGGATGAGGGGCGAATCCTTTATCGGGCCGCAGATATTCATGGTAAAGCAGATGAGCGGCTTGTGGTACTGGGACAACAGCTCCTGCTGATGCTGCACCCGGCGCTCCCGTGCATCCAGCATCTGGACCAGTGAAACAGTCGTTTCCATGTTTTTCTCCTCTCAGCGGTGCTTTTTGAGCATGTCCATAAAGAGCTGCACCTGCGGCAGGGCGGCTGCGTCTCTCTGGCAGAAAATATAGGTGCGCCGGACGAAGGGCTCGCCGTTCTCGAAGGTGCAGGGCTTGACATATCCCTTGAAGTTATTCAGCGCCACTTCCGGCATCAGCGCCCAGCCAAGGCCCCGCTCCACCATCTCGCGGCAGACCATGATGTTATCCACCACAAAATTACCCGCATCGTTGGTCACGCCATTCTCGTAGCGCCAGCGGGCCATCTGGGCGCTGATGGTGGCGTCGCTGCTGTGGTCGATATAAAGGTAATCGGAGATGGGCCTGTCCTTGTTCTCCTCGCTGCAGATGAAGCAGATATTCTCCTGCGAGAGCAGGAACTGGGTACCGTCCCACGGATACTCGCCCCGCAGCACTGCCACGTCCAGCGAAGAATCCAGCATCTGCTGGTAGATGTTCCGGCTGTGGCCGGTAGCGATGTCGAGGCGTACCTTCGGGTAGGCTTTATGGTACTCGGTCAGCACCTCAGGCAGACGGTAGTAGGAGAAGTTCACCGAGATGCCTGCCCGCAGGGTGCCGCAGGCTTCACCCTGAATGGAAGCCAGCTGGCGGCGCATCTTTTCCATCTCGCGGGCGGCGGCGGCGCTGTGGAGCAGCACCTGTTCGCCTGCCGGCGTGAAGCGGATGCCCTGCCGCGAGCGCAGCACGATCTCCACCCCCAGCTCCTGTTCCAGCGCCTTGATGCGCTTGGACAGTGCCGACTGGGTCATGTACAGTTTGTCCGCTGCGTGGGTGATATTGCGCGTCTCGTCCAGCGCGTGCAGCAGCTCGTAATCTTTTTCGTCCATCGTAGCTCTCCCCCTATTGCCCTTTATTTTTCTTATCATTCCTGTTTGCGCTTCATCGCGGCGCTTTTTCTCTGATTCCATATCTGTTATTCATAATACAACAGATTTCAGCAAATGAAAAGGGGGATATTCGCCTTGATTTTCCCGAAAGTCCATTCCCGGATGGAATAACTCAGCACTTTTCTTGCGGTTTTCTTAACCCTGCCTTAATTCCATCTTAATGCGGTGTTGTTGTACACAACATCTTCATTTTTTCTTTGCTGATGGGCGGTCTTCCTCCCGCAGTACTGAAAACGCAGTTCTCTTTTCATTTTTGCCTGAAAAATCAGTAAAAGTACAGTTTATTGGACATTATTTGTATTATTATAAAAACATGAAAATACTCGTTTCTTTCTTCTTTGGCACATTGCAGATTTTTCCGTCTGCTTTTTGTGCAAAGTCCCAGAATTTTTCGTCGAAAAGCGCGTTTTGTTGACAGCCGCTTTTTGAAAAGCGTATCCTTATTGCAAACCAGAGTCAGGAGGTCATTTTATGGAGCACTCCACACGTCTCGCCCACATCAGCGAGGACGGCACCCGCACCCAGACCGTCTACGACCATCTCGCCGGCACTGCCAGACTGGCCGGTTCCTTCGCAGCCCCCTTCGGGGCGCAGAGCGAGGCCGAATTTGCCGCGTGGCTCCACGACGTCGGGAAGTACAGCGACGCCTTCCAGCTGCGGCTCAAAGGCGGCCCCAAGGTGGACCACTCCACCGCCGGGGCGCAGGAGGCCTGGGTTCGCCAACATCTCCACACTGCCTTTGCCGTGGCCGGACACCACAGCGGCCTGCCCGACGGTGGGAGCCCCGCCGATGACCCGGGCGACGCCACCCTGTTTGGCCGGAGCAAGAAGCCGGTAGCCCCCTACGACGGCTGGCAGGAAGTAACGCTCCCCGCCTCGACGCCGCCCGCGTGGGCCTGCGCCGACCCGCTGAGCCTCGCGTTCTTTACCCGGATGCTCTACTCCTGCCTCGTGGACGCCGACTTCATCGACACCGAGACCTTCATGGACGGCAAGGCCGCACCCCGGGGCAGCGGCGCGGACATCGCCGCACTGCGGGACATCGTCTCGGCACAGGCGCAGCGCTATCTCAGTGCTGAATCGCCCTCGCCCGTCAGCGTCCAGCGCAACACCGTCCTCCGCGCCTGCCTCGAGAAAGGCGCGCACGGCCCACAGGGGCTCTACACCCTCACCGTACCTACCGGCGGCGGCAAGACCTTCGCCTCCCTCGCCTTTGCGCTGGAGCACACCGCCGCCCAGAAGATGAAGCGGGTCATCTACGTCATCCCTTATATGTCCATCATCGATCAGACCGCCGCCGTCTTCTCGGGCCTGCTGGGCGCAGAAAATGTTCTGGCCGACTTCTCCAACGCCGAGTACAAGACTGTTGAGCAGGACGACCTGACCCCCGCCCAGTACCGCCAGATGCTGGCCAGCGAAAACTGGGACGCCCCCGTCGTGGTGACGACGGCGGTGCAGTTCTTCGAGTCGCTCTACGCCAACCGCAGCAGCCGCTGCCGCAAGCTCCACAACATCGCCGACAGCGTCATCATCTTCGACGAGGCGCAGACCCTCCCGGGCGACTACCTTGCCCCCTGCGTCAGTGCCATCGCCCAGCTCATCCAGCATTACCACTCCACGGCCGTCCTCTGCACGGCCACCCAGCCTGCCCTTGAGCCGCTGTTCCGGCGCTTTGCGCCTGAGCTCCACCCGCAGGAGATCACGCCCGACGCGGCCCGCCTCTACGAAGTGCTCCGGCGCACCACACTGCAAGACCTCGGCACCCTGCCGCAGGAGGAGTTCGCCTCCCGGCTGGCAAATCACCCGCAGGTGCTCTGCGTGGTCAACCGCCGCAAGACGGCCCAGCAACTCTATGAGTCCCTGCCCGCCGAGGGCAGCTACTGCCTGACCACCCTGCTCTGCGCCGCCGACCGCCGCCGTCAGCTGGACGACATCCGCCAGCGGCTGAAAGAGGGTCTGCCCTGCCGGGTGGTGTCCACCTCTCTCATCGAGGCGGGCGTGGACGTGGATTTTCCCGTCGCTTACCGCGAGCAGTGCGGTCTTGACTCGCTCTTACAGACTGCCGGGCGCTGCAACCGCGAGGGGCGGCGGGGCGCAGAGGAAAGCATCGTCTACCGGTTCCGGCTGGACGAGTGTTCCACGCCCCAGATGCTCAGGCAGAACGTCAGCGCGCTGGACTACACCGCCCGGCATCAGGACACACTGGACACGCCCCGGGCCATTCATCTCTACTTCAACGAGCTTTCCGACCTGCGCGGCCCCGACGCCGTGGACAAGCACGGCATTCTGGATGCCTTTCTCCGGGGCATCCGGGGCGGCCAGTTCCCCTTTGCACAGGTGGCGGAGGAATTCCGCCTCATCGAGAACGCTGCCCGCACGGTCTATCTGCCCGTCGGCGAGGGCGCAGCCCTCTGTGAGCAGCTGCGCAGCGGTCATGTTACCCGGACGCTGCTGCGGAATCTGGGCGTTTACAGCGTCTCCTGCTATAAGGACCAGTTCGACAAGCTTGACGCCGCCGGGGCGCTGGAACTGCGGCCCGATGGTTCCGCCATCCTCACCGACACCAGCTGCTACAGTGAAAAGACCGGCCTTGCCATGGATGTGGAGACCGGCATCGGCCTTTACTTCTAAAAGAAAGAGGTGGTTTCAATGACCGATATTCATCTTAATCCGAAAGTTCAACTTCACCCGGAAAGGAGGCGATGCTGATGTCCATGCTCATTGAGGTGTGGGGCGACTATGCCTGTTTCACTCGTCCGGAAATGAAGACCGAACGTGTGAGCTATGACATGATCACTCCATCCGCTGCGCGGGGCCTTGTGGAGGCCATCTACTGGCACCCCGGGCTGCGTTATACGGTTGACCGCATCTATCTGCTCAAGCCCTTCGGCCTTGACCCCGAGGATGAAGCGTCCACCGAGGAATACACCCAGCGGCCCATCCGGTTCACCAACATCCGGCGCAACGAGGTCAAGTCCACCCTGCTGTCCTCCGCCGCCCTCAGTGCGGCCAAAGGCGGCACGCCGCCGGTGCTCTACACCTCGGAGGACATCCAGCAGCGGGCCGCGATGGTCCTGCAGGACGTCCACTACGTCATCGAGTGTCACTTTGATTTGACGGACAAGGCCGCCCCCAGCGACAATCCCGGCAAGTTCCAGGACATCCTGCGCCGACGCCTGCGCAAAGGTCAGTGCTATCACCAGCCCTGTTTCGGGTGCCGGGAGTTCCCGGCTAACTTCCGGGAGTGGCCGGGCGGCAGCATTCCGGCGCTGAAGGTCACGCAGGACCTCGGCTTCATGCTCCACAGCCTCGATTACTCTGATTCGGCCAACATCCGCAGCCAGTTCTTCCGCGCAAAACTGGTGGACGGCGTGATGGAATGCCGGGACGTGGAGGTGTTTACATGATACTCCAAGCACTCACCGCCTATTATGAGCAGCTTCTGGCTCAGGGCAAGGTGGAGGCCCCCGGCTGGGACAGCCGCTTCAAGGTCAGCTACGAGCTGCGCCTCGGCCCCGACGGCCAGCTCCTCGCCCTCAACGACCTGCGGCAGGAAGTCCCCAAGGGCAAAAAGACCGTCATCGCCCCCCGTGAGCTCCCTGTCCCTCACCGGGTCAAGCGCGCCTCCGGCGTCGCCGCGAACTTTTTGTGCGACAATACGTCCTATCTGTTGGGCGCAGACGAGAAGGGCAAGCCCGAGCGCTCCCGCCAGTGCTTCGAAGCCTGTGCCGCCCTCCACCACAAGGTGCTCGACGGCGTGGACTCCCCTGCCGCCAAAGCCATCCTCGCCTTTTTTGACAGCTGGGAGCCGGATACAGCCCCCACCCACCCGCTGCTGGCAGAGCAGTGGGCCGACCTGAACAACAACGCGAACCTTGTGTTCGGCTACGAATCCCCCGACGGCGCCCACTGGCTGGCCACCACAGATGACGCCATCCGGGCCGCATGGCAGTCCGCCTTTGACACCTCCGATGCCGACGCCGAGACGGCCCGCTGCCTCATCACCGGCAAAGAGGCCGGCATCGCCCGCATCCACCCCGCCATCAAGGGTGTGATGGGCGCACAGGCCGCCGGTGCGGCGTTGGTCTCCTTCAACGCGCCTGCTTTCTGCTCCTATGGCCATGAGCAGGGTGCCAACGCCCCTGTCAGCGAGTACGCGGCTTTCGCCTACACCACGGCCCTCAATCTGCTGCTGGCCGACCGGAACTGCTGTCAGCGCATCGGCGACACCACCATCGTCTGCTGGGCCGAAAACGCCGCTCCCGCCTACTCAAACGCCATGCTGATGTTTTTCTGCGGCGGTGCCGAGGCGCGCGGCGTCTCTGAAAGTGACCTTGCCGCCGCACTGAAAGCCCTTTCTCAGGGACGCCCCGTCTCCTTCCTCGATGACAAGCTGGACCCGAACCAGAACTTCTATGTGCTGGGCATCTCGCCCAACGCAGCCCGGCTCTCCGTCCGGTTCTTCCTGCGCAACAGCTTCGGACAGTTTGCCAAAAATCTGCAGGACCACGCCGACCGGCTCAGCATCACCCGCCCCGCCTTCGACAAGCGGGAAAACCTGTCGGCCTGGGCGCTGGCGCAGGAGACGGTCAACCAGAAATCCCGGGACAAAAATCCATCGCCCCAGCTGGTGGGCGATCTGCTCCGGGCCATCCTCACCGGCGGACCCTATCCCGCCACCCTGCTCAACGGCGTGACCCTCCGCATCCGGGCCGAACGGGAAGTCACCCGGGGCCGCGCCGCCATCCTGAAAGCCTACTATCTCCGCAACTACCCCACCAAGCTCAACAAGGAGGTATTTACCGTGAGCCTGAACGAAAGCAGCAATGTCCCCTATGTTCTGGGGCGTCTCTTCTCTGTGCTGGAGACGATCCAGAGCGTCGCCAATCCCGGCATCAACGCCACCATCAAAGACCGGTACTTCAACTCGGCCTGTGCCACCCCGGCAACGGCCTTCCCTACGCTGGTCAAGCTGGCTCAGAAGCATCTGCAGAAGATGAGCACCCCCAACGAGGTGCATTTCAGCAAACAGCTCACCGAGCTGATGGCCCAGCTGCCCGAGACAGGCTTCCCGGCGCGGCTCAGCCTGCCGGAGCAGGGTGCCTTTGAGATCGGCTACTACCACCAGACCCAGAAACGCTACGCCAAAAAGAATGAGGAGGAATAAACCATGTCTGAGCCCATCAAGAACCGCTATGATTTCGTCATCCTGTTCGACGTCGAGAACGGCAACCCCAACGGCGACCCCGATGCAGGCAATATGCCCCGTATCGACCCCGAGACGGGCTACGGTCTGGTGACCGACGTCTGCCTCAAGCGGAAGATCCGCAACTATGTCGAGACCCTGAAAGAGGACGAAAAAGGCTATCGTATCTACATCAAGGACGGCGTTCCCCTCAACCGCAGCGATGCCGAGGCCATCAAAACTCTGGGCATCGACCCCGACCTGAAAGCTGCCAAAAAGGCCGACCCCGACATCGATGCCAAGCTGCGGGACTATATGTGTGAGAACTACTTCGACATCCGCACCTTCGGTGCCGTCATGACCACCTTCGTCAAGGGTGCGCTGAACTGCGGTCAGGTGCGCGGCCCCGTCCAGCTGAGCTTTGCCCGCTCGGTAGACCCCATCGTCCCGCAGGAAGTCACCATCACCCGCGTGGCCATCACTACCGAGGCCGATGCCGAGAAGAAGGGTACTGAGATGGGCCGCAAGCACATCGTACCTTACGCCCTCTACCGCGCCGAGGGCTATGTCTCGGCCAACCTCGCCCGGAAGACCACCGGCTTCTCCGAGGATGATTTGAAACTTCTGTGGACTGCCATTCTGAATATGTTCGAGAACGACCACAGCGCTGCCCGGGGCAAGATGGCCGTGCGGGAGCTCATCGTGTTCAAGCACGATTCTGAGCTGGGCAATGCCCCGGCCTATAAGCTCTTCGACTCCGTCACCGTCCAGCGCAAGCCCGATGTGGACGCCGCCCGCAGCTACCGCGACTACACCGTCACGGTGGCAGACACTCTGCCGGAAGGAGTCACCTGCGAGAGGCTGTCCTGATGGGCGGCGCAGATGACTTGCTGCCCCTGTCGGGCATCCAGCACTTCTGCTTCTGCCGCCGCCAGTGGGCGCTCATCCATCTGGAGCAGCAGTGGGCGGAGAACCGCCGCACCGTCGAAGGCCAGCTCGACCACGCCCGCTGCCATGACGCAAACCAGACCGAACGGCGCGGCGGCCTGCTCATCACCCGAGGGATGCAGGTGGTCAGCCGTCGGCTGGGCCTGAGCGGAAACTGCGATGTCGTCGAGTTCCGGGCCGATCCGGAGGGCATCCCCCTGCAAAGCACGGAAGGGCTCTGGAAGCCCATGCCTGTCGAGTACAAGCATGGCCGCGCCAAGGCCAGCGACGCTGATCGGCTGCAGCTCTGCGCACAGGCCATGGCGCTGGAAGAGATGCTGGTGTGCAGCATCCCGGAGGGTGCGCTCTTCTACGAGGAAACGCGGCGGCGGGAGGTCGTGCCGCTGACCGAAGAACTGCGCCAGACCACCCAGAAGATGGCCGACGAGATGCACGCCTATTTTGCCCGGGGCTATACCCCCAAGTCGAAGCCCGGCACCCACTGCAACGCCTGCTCCCTCAAAGAACTCTGCCTCCCCGTGCTGTATCAGCGTGCCGACCCGAAAGCCTATCTCCGCGCCCATCTGGACGAGATGCAGGAGGCTGTGCCATGAGAAAGTTTTTGAACACGCTCTACGTCCTCAACAAGGACGCCTACCTTTCCCTCGAGGGGGAGAACATCGTCCTGCTCTGCAACAAGGCTGAAATTGGCCGGGTCCCGCTCCACACGCTGGAAGGCATCGTCTGCTTCAGCTATCCCGGCGCAAGCCCTGCCCTGATGGGTAAATGCACCAGCCTCGGGGTCGATTTAAGCTTTTTCAGCCCGCAGGGCCGCTTTCTGGCCCGGGCCGTAGGCGAAGAGCGGGGCAACGTCCTGCTGCGGCAGACCCAGTACCGCATCGCAGACAGCGAGGCAGAGAGCTGTCTCTATGCGCGCAATTTCATCCTGGGCAAAGTCTATAACGCCCGCTGGGTGCTGGAACGGGCCACCCGCGACCACCCCCAGCGGGTGCCGGTGGAACAGCTCAAGCGCACCAGCGCCCAGCTGGCGGCGGCGCTGCCCCTCATCGAGCAGTGTGACGACCTCGACCAGCTTCGCGGTCTGGAGGGCGAGGCGGCACAGCGGTATTTCGACTGCTTTGATTCACTCATCCTGCAGCAGCACGATGATTTTGCCTTCACCGGTCGGAGCCGCCGCCCGCCGCTGGACAATACCAATGCCCTGCTCTCTTTCGCTTATTCGCTTCTGGCCTCCGACTGCACGGCGGCTCTTCAGAGTGTGGGCCTCGACCCCTACGTCGGCTTTCTCCACCGCGCCCGGCCCGGGCGCAGGAGCCTCGCCCTCGACCTCATGGAAGAGCTGCGTGCAGTTTATGCCGACCGCTTCGTGCTCTCCTGCATCAACCAGAAAATCATGACGCCGAAGCATTTCCAGAAGCAGGAGAACGGGGCCGTCCTTCTCACCGATGAGGGCCGCCGCGCCTTTCTGGGCGGGTGGCAGACCCGCAAGCAGGAGACTATCACCCACCCGTTCCTGAACGAAAAGCTTCCGTGGGGCCTCGTGCCTTATGTGCAGGCTCTGCTTCTGGCCCGCACCCTGCGGGGCGATATGGAGCTTTACCCGCCATTTTTCTGGAAGTGAGGGATGTGTATGCTGGTCCTTATCACCTACGACGTCAATACCGAAACTCCTGCCGGGCGCAAACGTCTGCGCAAAGTCGCCAAGCGCTGTGTGGACCACGGCCAGCGGGTGCAGAACTTCGTGTTCGAGTGTCTGCTGGATGCCGCGCAGTATGCCGTTCTCAAGGCGGAGCTGACGTCTCTCATCGACCCTGCGCTGGACAGTCTGCGCTTCTACCAGCTGGGCAACAGCTATAAGAGCAAGGTGGAGCATATCGGCGTTCATCCGCCCTTCGAGCAGGACGGCCTGCTGTTGTTCTGAGTTTCCCACCCCGGTGCGAAGGGCGAGTTCTCAGTATTTTTCCGGCACCTTCGCACCGGATTTTTGTGTCATTTTGCATGATTTGGATAGCTCTTTGACCCGTTGTAAATCAAGGCTCTTCTAAATTCGTGCAGAATGTTGTATAATTTGTTTGAAAATAGAGATTTTGTCTCTGTTTTTGCTGTCGCCCTCCTCGCAGAGGGCGTGGATAGAAATAGGTCGGCGGCTGCACCATTCAGGCCAACAAGGGTCGCCCTCCTCGCAGAGGGCGTGGATAGAAATCGCTACATGGGCGACGCCAAAAGCCATGTAATGAGGTCGCCCTCCTCGCAGAGGGCGTGGATAGAAATCCGTGAAGTTGGAAAAGGCAGCCCCCGCGCCTCGTCGCCCTCCTCGCAGAGGGCGTGGATAGAAATTTGAAGGTGACGTTTGCGGCCGACAAGAAGGAAGTCGCCCTCCTCGCAGAGGGCGTGGATAGAAATACCCGTTGAGTGAGGAGGACTACAACAGCTGCCGGTCGCCCTCCTCGCAGAGGGCGTGGATAGAAATAACACGTCGCAGGGTATGCTCAACCTCACGACCGCGTCGCCCTCCTCGCAGAGGGCGTGGATAGAAATTATCTGCAATCTACATCCTACGCCAAAGCCGCCGGTCGCCCTCCTCGCAGAGGGCGTGGATAGAAATCTCCGGCATCTTGGAAATTACCACGTTCTCCGGGTCGCCCTCCTCGCAGAGGGCGTGGATAGAAATATTGTCCACAATGCCGCCGACTACAACAACGCCGAGTCGCCCTCCTCGCAGAGGGCGTGGATAGAAATAACAACACCCTCGGGAACATCGGCCCGATCTACGTCGCCCTCCTCGCAGAGGGCGTGGATAGAAATCACCTGAGCACGCTGGCCGTGGTCGAGCTCATGCGTCGCCCTCCTCGCAGAGGGCGTGGATAGAAATCTGACACCGAGAACAAGGTGGCGGCAGGCGAGTGGTCGCCCTCCTCGCGGAGGGCGTGGATAGAAATTACGAGGTGAGCGGAAAGCTAACGCAAGGGACCTGGTCGCCCTCCTCGCGGAGGGCGTGGATAGAAATTCGTGCTCCAAGCACTCCTCCTCGTCGTAAAACTGTCGCCCTCCTCGCGGAGGGCGTGGATAGAAATGTTTCGAGGGAGTATTCCTCCCACCGGTCGAGCAGGTCGCCCTCCTCGCGGAGGGCGTGGATAGAAATAGGTCGAGCAGCAACACCCCGCCCGCACGGCCATGTCGCCCTCCTCGCGGAGGGCGTGGATAGAAATCAAGTACCTGTGAAACATCCGATATAACCAACGGTCGCCCTCCTCGCGGAGGGCGTGGATAGAAATCTGCACATTCGCCGCCGAAATGCCGGACTTGCTGGTCGCCCTCCTCGCGGAGGGCGTGGATAGAAATGTGATCCAGGCAAGCGTCTTTTCGGGGATGCCCTCGTCGCCCTCCTCGCGGAGGGCGTGGATAGAAATTTGTACGGCTGCACGCGGATCACGTCAAGTTTTGGTCGCCCTCCTCGCGGAGGGCGTGGATAGAAATTCTCCCTGTCATTGCCGCCGCCAGACTAGAGCAGTTGTCGCCCTCCTCGCGGAGGGCGTGGATAGAAATTGCACTATCTGGATACGAACGGCCAGAAGTACAAGTCGCCCTCCTCGCGGAGGGCGTGGATAGAAATCCATTCGGCCCGGTCGCGGATCAAGATTGTACAAGGTCGCCCTCCTCGCGGAGGGCGTGGATAGAAATCTGCTGGCTGACTGCTGGGGCGTCCTGAATGTGGTGTCGCCCTCCTCGCGGAGGGCGTGGATAGAAATAACGCGGTTTTTTGAGGGTAGACCAACGATATGTGTCGCCCTCCTCGCGGAGGGCGTGGATAGAAATGTTTCTGGTCTTGCGCTCCGTCAGTACCAGCAGCGTCGCCCTCCTCGCGGAGGGCGTGGATAGAAATAATTTGTTGCCGTACCGCTGCCACGCCTACCGGGTCGCCCTCCTCGCGGAGGGCGTGGATAGAAATCGGGATGCTGGTGACGCTGGTCCGTTCAGCGGACAGTCGCCCTCCTCGCGGAGGGCGTGGATAGAAATCAGTACAAGAGTAACACAGAAATGAAAAGAAGTCGTCGCCCTCCTCGCGGAGGGCGTGGATAGAAATAGCTTGTCCAGTGCCAGCACAAAGGCGGCGGCTTGTCGCCCTCCTCGCGGAGGGCGTGGATAGAAATTTGCATATCCCTACGGTGACCCCGAAAACAAGCGTCGCCCTCCTCGCGGAGGGCGTGGATAGAAATCTCTGGTTTAAGTGGGGCTCGACTACTGTGACTACGTCGCCCTCCTCGCGGAGGGCGTGGATAGAAATTGATTTCAGGATGTCATGGTCGATGGAGGCGAAGGTCGCCCTCCTCGCGGAGGGCGTGGATAGAAATAATGTGCTCCATCAGAACTCGATCCTCTTTGCCGGTCGCCCTCCTCGCGGAGGGCGTGGATAGAAATTGCGAGAAGTTCGGCGGGGGTGAAGTTCCCGCTTGTCGCCCTCCTCGCGGAGGGCGTGGATAGAAATGGAATCAGCTACGATTCCGTATCTCACCCGGTGCGTCGCCCTCCTCGCGGAGGGCGTGGATAGAAATCGGGAGGACACCCGCTATCTGACCCACTACATCGTCGCCCTCCTCGCGGAGGGCGTGGATAGAAATTCTACCAACTCCGAATCCACCATCTGCCGAGTACAGTCGCCCTCCTCGCGGAGGGCGTGGATAGAAATCACTCTGGAAGCGTCCTACCTCATCATAGAGCGCGTCGCCCTCCTCGCGGAGGGTGTGGATAGAAATCTGTCTGAGCTTCAGCGGATTCCGCACATCGTAAGTCGCCCTCCTCGCGGAGGGTGTGGATAGAAATAGCATCGACTTGAGGTAGGTGCCGGATTCTGCGGTGTCGCCCTCCTCGCGGAGGGTGTGGATAGAAATAGAATGCCTACGGCTACGATGAGATCACCGCCGACGTCGCCCTCCTCGCGGAGGGCGTGGATAGAAATTGAACTTCATCGTCCAGATGGGCATCGATATACTGTCGCCCTCCTCGCGGAGGGTGTGGATAGAAATAGTTCGCCGTTTTCGGGAACCAGCAGAAGCTCACCGTCGCCCTCCTCGCGGAGGGCGTGGATAGAAATCCTGAATGGCTGGCAGTTATCTTTATGATCGCCGGGTCGCCCTCCTCGCGGAGGGCGCAGGTAGAAATCGACACAAAAATATGGTAAACTCTTATTAAGTTGTTGCCATGCGCTCTCTAAGGAACCGAGTATTTTGACCTACAATTCCGTCTCTTAAAGACGTTGGTTGAAATCAGTTTGTGTTCCCCGGTGCATTCTTCGACTTGAAGTCGCTCCTATTTGAGGGGTGTGGATAGAATAACATAATAATCATATCGCGGTTCTCAAAGGCGTAACCAAGACGTCCTCTTCACCGAGGGCGCAGATAGAAATTGTCACAACCACGCCGGTCTTTTCAGCATCAAGGTTGCCCTCCCCGCAAAGGGTACGGATAGAAATCAGTTTCCACCTCGAATCGGGCATCGCCACAATTTTTCCAAAAAGGAGTTTTCCATGCATACCGTTCCCCTTACCCATCAGCTCGTCACCATCCAGGACGACTTTGACCTCGACAAAATCATCGAAAGCGGCCAGTGCTTCCGGCCGCAGAAACTGGCCGACGGGCGCTACCGTTTTCTTTCCGGCGGCGCACTCCTTTATCTGACTCCGCTGGGCGCTGGGCAATACGACGCTGCATGGTATGGCTCAGATTGGGAGTGCTGGGCCAACTACTTTGATTTGGGCCGGAACTATGCCGCGCTGCGGTGCAGCTTGGCGGGACAGAGCAGCTATCTGGACAAATCGCTCGAATTTGGGCAGGGCATCCGAATCCTGCATCAGGACCCATGGGAAATGCTCATCACCTTTCTTATCTCCCAGCGCAAGAGCATTCCGGCCATCCGCACCGCCGTAGAACGCCTTGCCCGGTGCTGCGGCGAACCGCTCAGTGCCGAAGGCGATGAAGTCTTCCTCTTCCCCACCCCGCAGCAGCTCTGCGGCCTCTCTGGAGCGCAGCTGATGGGCTGTGGTCTGGGCTACCGCACCCGTTACATCCAGAACGCTGCCGCACAGGCTTCCAGCGGCACACTCGACCTCGGTGCTCTGGCAGCGCTGCCCGACGACGCTCTCTTTTCCCGCCTCCTCGAGCTGGACGGCGTCGGCAAAAAGGTAGCAAACTGCGTCTGCCTCTTTGGCTATGGCCGTACCGCGATGGCTCCCATTGATGTTTGGATACAGCGACTCATTGATGAGGAATTCGGCGGCCGCGACCCTTTTCCTTCCTATGGTCAGCAGGCTGGCATCGTACAGCAGTACCTGTTCTACTACAAGCGCAGCACCCGCCGCAGCGTCGCTCACAAAAAATAAAAAAGTTATTGACAACTCTCCTTTTGGCTGGTATAATAATATGCGTCGTCAGGAATGACACGCCAGCTATGGGGGATTAGCTCAGCTGGGAGAGCGCTTGCATGGCATGCAAGAGGTCAGCGGTTCGATCCCGCTATTCTCCACCAAAAAAGCACTGTACTTCGCATGAAGTACGGTGTTTTTCTTTTTTCGAGGCCAAATTTTTGGGGATGCATTGAGTTGCCTGCATGTCTTTTGGGCTTTTGCGGAAAACCGGGATGTTCCCTCAGATAAGCGGGTCTGCCTCATAACAAAAGAGACCGCGGTACAGCAAGCTGCTGCACAGCGGTCTCTTCTTCTTTTTTAGCTCCGCGGGATGGCCATTCGTCGCTCTGCTTTCTTTACGAGCCATGCTCCCGCCCATCCACAGGCAGCTCCCAAAATGACACCACCCAGAATATCCGTCGGGTAATGGACACAGAGGTACATCCGCGAGAATGCGATGAGAACACCTACCGGCAGAGCCGCCATCGCCCACTGCTTTTTCCCGGCCAGCCAGAGGGCTGTCACCGAGGCGAAGGACGCCGCCGTATGGCCCGAAGGGAAGGAGAAATCGTCCGGGTGCGGGATAAGCAGCTGTACCTCCGTGAGGATGTCGCATGGACGGACGCGGGCCACCAGCGGCTTGAGAAGAAGATTGCAGAGGACAGCGTCGATGAGGAGCGCCGCTGCCAGCACGCAGCCGACCCGCCGCGTTTTGCGGAACACCAGCAGCAGCGCTGTCAGCGTCACCCAGAGAATACCGGAGTCTCCCAGACGGGTAATAAAGCCCATGCTTCCATCCAGCATGGGGCTGTGCAGGGATTGCAGGGCGGTCAGGAAGGTGAGTTCGGCGTTCATAAGGCTCCCTCTTTCTCGTTTCGTTGTGTACAGGATACCAGAAGTTTATGAACAGAAAAGCACAAAGTCTTAAACAGTAGTTAAAACAGTCAGCCCCGCCGCTGAGTTTTGCAGCATTTCAGTTCCCGGCGTTCCTGATCGATAAGGGAAAAATCAAAAAGAAAAGCCGACTGAGAATACCTCTCGGTCAGCTTTTTCTATGCCGGTGGTGGGGGTCGAACCCACACGTGTTATTAGCACAAGGGATTTTGAGTTTTCGTCACCGTCGCTCATCTGGTGTCATCCAGTGCTATCTAATGATACTCCGTTCCCTGCTCGAATTTCGATTTTCACACATCTTCGTTCAATAAAACATCAAATCTTCGATTTTTCGTTACGTTTTCCCTCTGCTCCAATTCTTTGATTTGGAACGTCAAAAAGAAAATTGGAGGGATATTTAGGAGGGATGCAGAGCTAAACGCCCCTCTGCTTAGGTACAAAACGAAAGGAAAGTCAAGGATGATGAACAAAATTCAAGCAAAAGAGCTTTATGAGAAAATGTTTGCAAGTTATCCCGATGTTCTCACCGTGGAGGATGCAACAAAATTATTGGGCTTCAAAAGCCAGACCGCCGTGATACGGCGGGTGCATCAGCACAGGATTCGCAGTCTAAAAGTTGGCCGTTCCTTCATGATTCCGAAGGAATATCTCATCGACTTTCTCTTGGATGATTGAATCTGGTAACAGTATACTACAGAGCGCACCACTTTTTCAACAGGAAAGGGGGTGTGCTTTTTTTTACCCCATCAACGGCCCAAAATCATATCCATCATCGATTACTTTTTTCACAGCTCCATTCCAAAAGCGCAAGCCTGCATCGGTCACATCATTAGGATACATATAGTTTGAAGGAATATTATCATAATTACTCCACAATCTAAGCAATGTTCTTGGAATAATAAATGTTGCCGCTTGATATGCAGATAGCCTTCCAAGTTCTTTTCGGGAACTTGAAGTTTTCATCATAAATGCCTGTTGAGTATGTGGACGCAAAAAATTTGATGGTTTTTCACGCAAGTCGATAATTTTCACTTTTGTATCATCATTTGGAACGGCAATCACATAAACATAACCGACATCTTCATCAAAGCGTTGTTCTCGATCATCCTTTATGAAAGAGCGGTCATATGCAAACCAAAGGGCCGTTTGAATGTTATCTACTAAATCAATGCAGCGAGTACGTAATCCATAATGTTGGCAAAGCGCTTCCCTTTCGTCATCTGTACCCCTCGGATCAAAATGCGGCCTGAGCATTTCCAACGCATCGTCCAGCTTTTGTTCTATATTCAATGCCTCTACTTCATTATTGACAGAACGGTATAAACTTGGAATAAGTGAATAATCGCGCTCTTGTCCCCGATAAAACACTTTTGTGTTTGTTCCTTTAAGCGAATATCGAATAACGCCAATAGCAAGTGTAAGCGCACGATAATCCGTAATATAGAAGTGTTTGATTCTATCCAATGAGCCTGGGGCAACCGCACCCCAACGATTTTTACTTAATTCGTAGCTAATAGTATTTTTGATACGATCCCGAAGTTGTCTGCGCTCGTCTGTTGTCAGCCAATACATCCATCTCATAAGCAAGCTCCTTTCCACGTTTATTGTACCACTGAACAGCCAAAGTGTATAGATAACGCTCGAACTCTTATTTTCTAATTGGAGGTCTTAGTCTGAAAACTCAAATAAACTTACTACTCAAAAATGCTCATGACCCTTGATCACTTCTACGGAGGCGCCGGAGAGCTTTTTTCATTCTACCGCATCCCGAAAGCACTCTTTTTGGAGTCACGCTTTCAAAATCTGTCAACAGATGCCAAAACACTATATGGCATCCTGCTCGACCGCATGAGCCTTTCCGTCAAGAACGGCTGGCTGGACGAGCAAGGCCGAGTCTTTATCGTCTACACGATTGAGGATGTCAAGAGGGCATTGTGTTGCGCAGACAACAAAGCGACTAAGCTGATGCGGGAACTCGAAAAAATTGGTTTGATTGAACGAAAACGACGAGGCTTGGGCAGGCCAAGTTTGGTGTATGTGAAAAACTTTTCGGCAGAATCTTCAAATTCACGATTCAAGAATCGTGAAAATCACGAATCTGGAGGCTTCAAAACCACGAGTCAAGACCCTGCAAAATCACGATGTAATAAGACTGATGAGAATAATACTGAAATGAGTGAAACTTATCCCTTCCACTCAGAAGAGGCGGACGGGATGAACAAACGCGAACAACTGGAAGAATATTTTTCGCAGTCTTTGGAGGTGGACACCCTGCTCCGGCTCTGCCCGGACGATGAGGACACCATCTGCTGGTGGACACCTGCGCCACCAACCGCAAGATGCTGCGCATCGCTGGAGACGATAAGCCTGCCGAGGTGGTGCGCAGCCGGTTCATGAAGCTGAACGCTGACCACATCCGCTTTGTGCTGACGTGCCTTGCAGAGAACAGCAGCCCAATCCGAAACATGAAACAATATCTGCTTGCCTCTCTGTACAACGCACCGACCACAATGCAGCTAGTCTATCAAAATCGAACAAACCATGACTTTGCGCATGGCTCACCAAGGGGGTGATTTTATCGCAAAGAAATGTACCACGATTGCCATTGTCAACCAGAAAGGCGGCACTGGCAAGACCACGACCTGCGAAAATCTGGGCATCGGCCTTGCTGCCGAGGGCAAAAAAGTCCTGCTTGTAGATGCTGATCCGCAGGGCAGCTTGACTATCAGCATGGGCTGGCAGCAACCGGATGAACTGCCCACCACACTGTCCACCCTGATGGCCAAAGCTATGAATGACCAGAGCATTCCGCCCGGTGAGGGCATCCTGCACCATGACGAGGGTGTTGACCTTATCCCCGCCAACATCGAACTGGCGAGTCTGGAAGTTTCCCTTGTCAACTGCATGAGCCGTGAAAAAGTGCTCATGCAGGTGTTGGAAACAGCGAAGCGCAAGTACGATTACATTTTAATCGACTGTACGCCGTCGCTTGGGATGCTGACCGTGAACGCGCTGGCCGCAGCAGACACCACGCTGATTCCGGTGCAGGCGCAGTACCTTCCTGTCAAGGGTTTGGAACAGTTGCTCCAGACTGTCCAGAAAGTTAGGCGGCAGATAAACCCGCACTTGAAAATCGAGGGCATCCTGCTGACCATGACAGACAGCCGCACCACTTACGACAAGCAGATCAGCAATCTGATCCGCCAAGCCTACGGCGGAAAAATCAAGGTCTTCGAGCCGACTATTCCGCGCTCTGTCCGAGCGGCTGAAATCAGCACGACCGGCGAAAGCATCTTCCAGTATGACCCCAAGGGTAAAGTGGCAGATGCCTATAAGTCTCTCACAAAGGAGGTGCTGGCGGATGCCGAAAAACGGCTTAAACGTAGCGCTGAAAGGAGTCGATGAGATTTTTTCGACCGAAGAATCCCGACATGCAGAGCAGCGGGAGCAGGTACAACAGATTCCTATTGCAGAGTTGTTTCCATTCAAAAACCATCCATTTCGGGTGCAAGATGACGAAGAAATGGAGAACGCTGTCAAAAGCATCTCGCAGTACGGTGTGCTGACGCCGCTCATCGCCCGCCCACGCCCGGAAGGAGGTTATGAAATCATTTCTGGCCATCGCCGCCAGCACGCTGCACAGCTTGCAGGTTTGGAAACAGTGCCGGTCATTGTCCGTGATATGTCGGACGATGCCGCCACCATATTGATGGTGGACTCGAATCTCCAACGAGAAAACATCCTGCCCAGTGAGCGCGCCTTTGCATACAAGATGAAGATGGAAGCAATGAAGCATCAGGGTGCAAGGTCTGATTTGACTTCGACACACGATGTGTCGAAGTTGCGAAGCAATGAAAAGCTCGGCGCTGAAAATAATCAGAGCCGTGAAACAGTTCGCCGCTTTATCCGCTTGACCTATCTTGTTTCCCAGCTTCTGGATATGGTAGACCAAAAGCAGATTTCCTTGAATCCCGCTGTTGAGCTGTCTTATCTCAATGAAGAACAGCAAAAAGCATTTATCGAAGCAATGGATGCCACACAGAATGCTCCCTCATTTTCTCAAGCAAAGAAGCTCAGGAAGCTGGCCGAAGAGGGTCATTTATCATCTGACTCGGCTTACGTCATCATGAACGAAGTCAAGAAAGATGAGTTGGATAAGGTCGTTATCAAAAACGATACCCTGCGCAAATATTTCCCGGAAAACTCCACTCCGCGCGAGATGCAGGAGCAGATCGTCGGCCTGCTGGAGAAGAACAAGTCCACGCAGCTCGTGTTCGCAAACGACGCTCTGAAAAAGTATTTTCCGAAAGGCTATACGCCCGAGCAGATGGAGAACATCGTCGTTCGACTGCTGACTCAGTGGCAGAAAAAGCACCAGCACAGCGAAGAACGCTGATCACATCGTACCGAAAGACCCACCCCGGGTCTTTTTCTTTTACCAAAAAGGAGAAAATGCCTATGAATAACACTACCATCCGTTCCGAAAAAGTCACCATCGATATGCACATCTGCTCGACGCTGGCAGAGCGCCGCACTTCCGGTGAAGTCTATCTCGCCGCCATCGCCCCGGACATGGAGCTTACCGTCATCACGCTGGATGAGGTGTCCGACATTCTGCCCTGCTTCGATGAGGACGACGCCTATTTGAACATTCCTGCCACCTCTCTGCTGCTCAGCTATAACCCCAAGCAGGTGCTGGAACTGGGCGGCAGACGCTATCTGACCGGCCCGGTCATTCTGGTGCGCGCCGACATGGACGGCAACATCATCTCGCTGACCATCGACGAGGTGTACATCTTCCAGAAATATCTGGAAAGTCACAGCGTCACCCTGATGGTTGGCGGTCAGAAGATGCCCTGCATCTGCATGGAGTGAGGCAGACTATGCAGGTATATTTTGAAAATCCGTTCTGCTCTCTCTTTGCACTGGCCATCGCGGTGGCTGAAATCCTGCTGGCTGCTCTGAACGCACGGCACCGCAGCCACAACTGCACGCTGTCCGATGCCATCCACGAGCCGCTTCCCGCAGGTGATGCATCGTGGCTCACGTCCGACTGCCTTTTTGAGCGCAAGATGGTCTGCGTTCCCCGGCCTCGTGCTCCCTGCAAAATCTGAGAGCTGACATTATTTCATACAGGAGATTCAACATGAAGAGTTTTGATATAGAAATCACCGAGACACTTCAGCGCACGGTGTCCGTCATAGCCGATTCGCGGGAGGAAGCGGAGCAGATGGTGGATGATGGATGGCACAACGGAGATTATGTCCTCGACTCTGAGGATTTCATCGATGTCGATTTCAAGACGGTAGGAGAAAAAGAAATGTCCAAAGACAAAAAGGAGCTGGATGTGCTTCTCGTGAAGCCCAACGAATACCCCCAGAAAGTCACCATCGGCGCAGAGCTGAAGGACTTGCAGGAGGCCGTCGGCGGCACGATCACGGCTACTTATCCCTTTACTGACCCTGTGGCCATCGTGTGCAACGACGAGGGCAAGCTGCTGGGCCTGCCCATGAACCGTGCCCTGCGGGATGAACACGGCCAGACCTACGATGTCCTCACCGGAAACTTTCTGGTGGTCGGTCTAGGCAAGGAGGATTTTGCATCGCTCTCCCCGGAGCTGGCACAGAAGTATGAGCAGCACTTTCACCAGCCTGAAACTTTCATCCGGCTGGGCGGGCATCTGGTCATCTTGCCCACCCCAGATGAAGCCGTCCAGCCGTCAGAAGAAAAGCCCCGTGCCAAGCCCCCGGCAGAGCATAACCGTTAAAATAATCCTGCTGCATAGGAGGTGGTAACGATGCAGGAAGAAATCGAGCATAAGACGGTCAACTTTGCCATCTCGACCACAAAACTCTCTGCCCGCACCCTGCTGCGCGGAACGCAGTTTTTTCTGCGGCAGTACGATAAGTACGCTTCGCAGGGCAAGCAGAGTATGAAGCGGCTCATGCAGCAGAACCGTGGTGTGACCAATGTCGAGATTCAGAAAACCGGCATCAAGGACTTTGACCGCTATGCCAAGCGGTATCACATCGACTACGCCATCCAGAAAGACCTGTCCTGCACTCCGCCTCGCTACATGATCTACTTCAAGGCGCAGGACACGGACGCCTTGAGTGCAGCGTTCAAGGAATATTCGGCGTCGGTCTTAGATAAGTCCAAGCGCCCCTCTGTTCTGGCAAAGCTGCATGATTTGGCGCAGACCATCGCCAACCTGCCCGACAAAGTGCGGCACAAGGAAGAGGGGCGCGGCTTATGAACAAAAAGAAATTCACCAAGCTGCTGGTGCTCTACCTGCCCTATGTGGTGATTGGTCTGCTGGCGACCAATCTGGGCGAAGCATGGCGGCTGACCACAGGAAAAGAGCTGGGGGACAAAATCCTGTCCTTGATGAGCACCGTCCTTGCTGCATTTGCAAACCCTCTGCCCAGCCTGCACCCGTTTGACCTCTTTGTGGGCCTGTGCTGCGGTGCCTGGATGCGGCTGGCGGTCTACCTCAAAGGCAAGAATGCCAAGAAGTATCGCCACGGCATGGAGTACGGCTCTGCCCGCTGGGGTACAGCCAAAGACATCGAGCCGTTCATGGCTCCGAAGTTTGAGGACAACATCATCCTCACCAAGACGGAACGACTGATGATGAGCAACCGCCCAACAGACCCGAAGAACGCCCGCAACAAAAACGTGCTGATCGTCGGCGGCTCCGGCTCCGGTAAAACGCGATTCTGGTTAAAGCCGAACTTGCTCCAATGTCACTCCTCCTATGTCGTTACTGACCCGAAAGGTAGTATCGTGGTCGAGTGTGGGAACGCACTTCTGAAAAACGGTTACAAGCTGAAGATCCTGAACACCATAAACTTCAAAAAGTCCATGCACTACAATCCCTTCGCCTATGTCCACAGTGAAAAGGACATTCTGAAACTTGTTACGACCCTGATGACCAACACCAAGGGCGAAGGGTCCGGCGGGGACCCATTCTGGGAAAAATCGGAGCGTCTTTTGCTCACTGCCCTGATCGCCTACCTTCACTATGAAGCCCCGATGGAGGAGCAAAACTTCGCTACTCTGCTGGAAATGCTGAACACCATGCAGGTGCTGGAGGACGACGAGGAATACCAGAACCCTGTGGACTTGCTGTTTGAGGAACTGGCAAAAAAGAAGCCCAACAGCTTTGCCGGGCGGCAGTACAAACTTTACAAGCTGGCTGCCGGAAAGACCGCAAAATCCATCCTTATTTCCTGTGGTGCCAGATTAGCCCCCTTCGACATCCAAGAGTTGCGGGACCTTACCATGTACGATGAACTGCAACTGGACACGCTGGGCGATAAGAAAACGGCGCTGTTCCTCATTATGTCGGACACGGATTCCACCTTCAATTTCCTGATTTCGATGGTCTACACCCAGCTTTTCAATTTGCTTTGCGACAAGGCAGACGATGTGTACGGCGGAAAGCTGCCCATCCATGTGCGGTGCCTTATTGACGAGTGCGCCAATATCGGGCAGATCCCCAATCTGGAAAAGCTGGTGGCGACCATTCGCAGCCGTGAAATCTCCGCCTGCCTTGTTTTGCAGGCGAGAAGTCAGTTGAAAGCCATCTACAAGGACAATGCGGACACCATCATCGGCAATATGGACAGTCAGATTTTTCTCGGCGGCTCCGAACCCACCACCCTAAAAGACCTGTCTGAAATGCTGGGAAAAGAAACGATTGATTCTTTTAACACTTCGGACACGCGCGGTAATTCGCCATCCTACGGAACATCGTTCCAAAAACTTGGTCACGAATTATTGAGCCGGGACGAGCTGGCGGTGCTGGACGGCGGCAAGTGCATTTTGCAGCTGCGGGGTGTACGCCCGTTTTTGAGTGACAAGTACGACCTGACCCAACACCCTAACTACAAGCTGACCTCGGACTACGACCCCAAAAACACCTTCGATATTGAAAAATATCTGAACCGAAAAGAAAAAATCAATCCCAATGATGA
>OHAN01000627.1_pt1 | contig 34454 bp, 42 predicted proteins | sample 1577121 | NCBI WGS metagenome assembly OHAN01 (sample SAMEA3541554, study PRJEB24748) | human gut metagenome | biome: human gut; feature: human-associated habitat; material: faeces | place: China | collected 2012 | reverse complement strand
CGAATTCAATCATACTATTTGAAAGAATTTGTTTCACATCATTGACATATATACACCTACACTCATACATATTGTAAAATCAAATTGACAATTGATGTAAAGTATGCTATTATATAAGATGATAATTAATTAGTAGTTATAACTCTACTATAAATATAGGAGGATACAAAAGATGAAATTAAGAAGTGCAGAATTAAACAAAAAGGATTTTAAAGCATTTAACCGGTTATATCATGAAATAGATTATAGCCATGAAGTTGGAAGGAAAAGTTTAGAGAAGCCAAACTTGAATGATCCTAGGGATCCAGCTTATACATATGAAGAGTATAGCAATATTTTAGAAAGAGGATTTCCAGAATATTTTATGTTTGAAATTAATGGAAAAATAGTAGGAAGCGTTAGTTTAGAAATGGATGAAAATGAAATTTCAGAGTTTATAATTGAACCGAAATTCCAACAAAAAGGTTATGGAAAGAAGATGTATAAATTAACAGAAAAACTAATGAGAGATAGAGAAAAAGATGAAATATATTTGACATGTTTTTTTCCTGGTGCAATGGCTTTTTGGCGAAAAATGGGCTTCATAAACAATGGGATTTTATTTATAAAAAGAATAAAGTCTTTATAAGGAAAGAGATAAAAATTAATTTTATTTCTTAAATATTTATAGAAAGTGGAACAAAAAGTGATGTTCTAAACTAAGCGGCTAGAATGTATTTCGTTACCGTTGTATACAGAAGTTAAAAAAGTCCTACAAAAAAATAAGGACGAAAGAGCTGAACGTGGAGGTGCAGCTAAACAAAGGAAGTATTTAGAGATGAAAAAAAACTAGATATTTCTTATCATGTAAAGGTAGCATTTTAATGTTACCTTTATTTTTTATAAAATTATCTGGCAAATTAATAAATAATATGATAGAATTTGAATATAAAAAATGAAGGAACGAGAGTGTCTTTTAAGGAAGTGGAGGAAAGTAAAATGGATGAACAATACAATTGGAATTTACAAGATATCTTCGAAAATGAAGAACAATTTAAAAAAGAAAAAAGTGAAATAATGAATTTACTAGAAGAGGTAAAAACATATCAAGGAGTATTATGTGATTCATCAGATAATTTATATAATTGTTATAGACTAAATGAAGAAATATTAAAAAAATTTGAAAAGGTCTATGCCTATGGAATGCTAACATATCATTTAGATATGTCAAATCAAGATGGAATAAAAATATTTAAAGAAGTAGAGAATTTAGGAACAGAATTTAATGTAGCAACATCATTTATAATTCCAGAAATAACATATGCTAATGAAGATAGAATAAAAGAATATATAAAAGAAAAAAGATTTAAAGAATATAAAAGAGATATAAATGATATACTTGAAGATAAAAAACATGTATTAAGTAAAGAAGAAGAAAGTATACTTGCAAATTTTTCAGAGATAATATCAGCTCCAGAAAATACATTTGATACATTGACAAATGCTGAATTGAAATTTGGAAATTTAATTAATGAAGAAGGCAAAGAAGTAGAAATGACAGATAGTACATATACATTATTCATAAAAAATAAGGATAGAAATGTAAGAAAACAAGCTTTTGATTTAATGTACAAAAAATATAGTGAATTTATAAATACAATTACAGAAATGTATATTTCAAATGTAAAAGCAAAAGCAACAACAGCAAAATTAAGAAAGTATAATTCAAGTTTAGAAGTTGCTGTTGAACATGATGATGCAAGTTTAAAAGTGTATAATAGTTTGATAGAAGCGGTTAATGAAAATATTTCTGTAAATTATGATTTTATAAAATTAAAGAAACAAATGTTAAAATTAAATGAGATGCATATGTATGATTTATATGTAAATCCATGTGAACAAGGAAAAGATGAAATAACATTTGAAGAAGCTAAACAAGAAGTTTTAAATGCATTACAAATATTAGGTAAAGAGTACATAAGCAAGTTAGAAGAGGCTTTTGATAATAGATGGATAGATGTATATGCAAAACCAAATAAAAGAGGTGGAGCATATAATATGGGAGTATATGGAGTTCATCCATTTGTATTAACTAATTTTGTAAATAGTAAAAGAGATGTAAGTACAATAGCACATGAATTAGGACATAGTATGCATTCATATTATTCAAATAAAGAACAAAATGTAATAAATGCTGATTATACTATAATGGTAGCAGAAGTAGCATCAACTGTTAATGAAATACTATTGAGTGATTATCAAATTAAAACTGAAAAAGATAATAAGAAAAAAGCAGAACTTATATATGAATTGTTGGAAATGATAAGAGCTACATTTTTTAGACAAGCTATGTTTGCTGAATTTGAAAAAATTGTTCATGAAAAAATTGAAAATAGTGTTATGCTTTCAGCTGATGATTTAAATGATATATATTATAAATTAAATCAAAAATACTTTGGAAATGATATTGTTATTGATGAACAAATTAAATATGAATGGGCTAGAATTCCTCACTTTTATAGTGATTTTTATGTATATAAATATTCTACAGGAGTTTCTTCTGCCATAGCTATTGCAACTAAAATTTTGAATAAAGAACCAGGTTTTGTTGAAAAATATATAGAGATGTTGAAACAAGGATGTTCTAAAAAATCAATTGATTTACTAAAAATGGTTGATGTTGATTTAGAGAGTAAAGATACATATAAGAGTGCTATTGAATTTTATAATCAAAAGATTAAAGAACTGAAAGAACTTTTATAAATGCTATAAAAGAGATACATAATGGAAAAAACTAAAAAATGTATATTGAGGAAGGAAAGAGATAAAACATGGCAGAAAATGAAATAGAAAATACAATAAAGAAAAACAAAAAAGAAGCGGAAACAAATGAAAATATTAACAAAAAGAAAAAAATTACAATTATGGGATTATCAGTATGGAGGATAATGGCTTATTTTGTAATTTATAGTGTAGTTGGGTATATAATAGAAACAATATTCGGTATTATTACTAAAGGAGTTTGGGAGAGCAGACAAAGCTTTTTATATGGCCCATTTTGTGCAATATATGGGCTTGGAGCTAGCATAATGATAATGTTCTTGCACAAATATTCTAAAAATTATACAAGATTATTTATAGGAGGATTTATTGTTGGCTCTATTGTTGAATATTTAGTTAGTTGGATAGGGGAGTTACTATTAGGTGTAAAATGGTGGGATTATTCAGATATGCCACTTAATATAAATGGAAGAATATGTGTTTATTTTTCTATATTCTGGGGATTTTTGGCATTATACTTAATTGCATCATTTAATCCTAGAATAGATAGACTAATTAATTGGATAAAAAGCAAGCTTTCAGTAAAGGCTTTAAAAGCACTTACAACTACAGTGACATTTGTATTACTTACAGATTGTATTGTAACAGGAATTGCTTTGTCATTTTTCTTAATTAGAATGGTTAATGATTATGATTTAAATGTACCAAACAAAGAAATAATTGTACATAAATATGAAGATATTTATAAAGATGAAAAGTTATCTAATTTTATTTATAAATATTGGGGAGATAAAAAAATGCTTAGAACATTTCCTAATTTAAAAGTTCAAGATATAGACGGTAATATGATTTACATGGACAGTTTATTAAGTGATATTCAACCATATTATTATAAATTTCATTTTAAAAAATAAAAAAGAAAATACGAACATTTTTTCTAAAAACTATTGACAAAGAATAAATGTTCGTATATAATTATCTCGCAAAGCAAACAAATATTCTTTATAAAAATAGGAGGTAATTATAATGAAAATAGTAAATAAAGGAAAATTTATAAAAACAAATTTAATATTAATAATAATAGTAGGGGCAATTATAGGTTTTACAACAAATACATATTCAAAAGTAGAAACAAAATATAAAGAAGAATATGTGTATTCAGGAGATACACTATGGTCAATAGCACAAAACGAATTAGAAAATAATAAATATTTTGAAGGCAAAGATATAAGGTATGTTATAGAAGAATTAAAGAAAGTTAATAATTTATCAAATTCTAATTTAACTGAAGGTGATAAAATAAGAATCCCCAATTACTAAAGAAAAATAAATTTTGGAATAATAAAACAGTATTTATAATGAACTATTTAAATACAATAGAGTTCATTATAAATACTGTTTAAAAATCTGATAGAGGATTGTTTTCGATAGCATCTCTAGCTTGTTTGTTAGCAACATGTGTATAAATTTCTGTGGTAGAAATACTTTCGTGACCTAAAACTTCTTGCAAAGCTCTAATATCAACATTTCCATATTGATACATTAAAGTGGCAGCAGTATGTCTTAATTTGTGTGTTGAATATTTTTTTGTATCAAGCCCAGCAGCTGTAAGTTCTTTATCAACAATATGTTGTACAGTTCTTTTGCTAATACGTTCTCGACGTTCACTTAAAAATAAAGCTTTTCTTGAATTAAGTTTATCTGTTTTAATTCCATCTTTAGGGCGAACATCTAAATACTCATGTATAGCTCGTACGCAAGCTTTGTTTAAATATATTGTTCTTTCTTTATTACCTTTTCCAATAACGGTCATTTTATTTTCTGAAAAATCTATATCATTAATATTTATTCCAACTAATTCAGATAAACGCATACCACAATTTAAAAATAGAGTAATTATTGCATAATCTCTTTCCATATTTCTGTTGTCTTCATTTTGGGTTGCATTTAGAAGTTTTTTACTATCTTCTAAACTTAGATATTTTGGTAGTCTTTTATCTAGTTTAGGCGTTTCTAAATTTTGAGCAGGATTTTGTTCTATTAAATTGGCTTTTGCACATAAATAATTAAAGAATACTCTAATACTAGATGCTTTTCTGGCACGTGTTGCAGCTTTACTGTGGTAAGTAGTGGTTAGGTAGCTTAAAAAAGCATGAATATCATCTAGAGTTATTTTTTTAATTGTATTTATATCTATATCTTTTATTGTAATTAATGAAAAATCATCTTCTTGTGTTAAATTAAATCGAATTTTTATAAATTTTAAAAATGTTGCTAAGTCATAATTATATTCTTTTACTGTATTTGGTGATTTATTTAAAATTGTCATTGTATAGTCTAGAAATGAATTTAAGTATTCTGGATTATCTTCATGATTTATCATATGTTTCACTCTCCAATCTTTTGCTATTATATAATAAAATCTTATAAAATGAAAGTGTTTAAGATGGTTTTTATTGAAATATTGGTAATTATAGTATATAATATATGCATATAAAATAAACAAGAAAAATTAAAAGCTGTATAATCAAGAATATAAATAAAAAATCAAAAAAATTAAAATGTGAATATGATTTTAAATTTTTAAGAGAAGGAATATAAATGAAAGATAAAAAAAGTAAGCATTTAAAAGAAAATTCAATATCTAAGAAAAGTAAAAAACAAAATGAAAAGAAAAAAGAAAAAACACAAGAACAAATAAAAAGAAAGAAAAAAAGAATAATTATAATACTATTATTACTAATATTAGTAATAATAGGTTTAGGAATATATACTGCAATATCTATAAATAATTGGAAAAAAATAGTACAAGAGATGTCAAAAAACGAAACTTCTATTGTAAAAGATACAGATGGTAATACAATTGCAGAAATAGGTGGAGAAAAGGCTAAAAATAAGATTTCTGCATCTGAGATTCCTAATAATTTAAAAAATGCATATGTAGCAATAGAAGATGAAAGATTTTACAAACATCATGGTGTAGATATAAAAAGGACTGGAGCGGCGATAGGTTCATATGTATTTCATCGTGGTTCTTCATCTTTTGGAGGAAGTACTATAACCCAACAAGTTGTTAAAAATTTAACTGGTGACTCCTCAAATAAAATAACTAGAAAAGTTAAAGAATGGGGTAAAGCAGCAACTTTAGAAAGTTTTATGAGCAAAGATGAAATATTATCATTATATTTAAATATTATTTATGTGGGACCGAATGTGTATGGAATAGAAACAGGAGCAAATTATTATTTTAATAAATCTGTAAAAGATTTATCGTTAGAAGAATGTGCATTTTTAGCAGGTATAAATAATTCACCAAATTCTTATAATCCATATGGTGACACGAATAATACAGAAAAAATCAAAGCAAGAACAAAAACTGTATTGTCAAAAATGCTAGAACTTAAATATATTAATGAAGATGAATATAATACGGCTGTTGCAAATGTAGATAATGGTTTAAAATTTAAAAAAGGAAAAATTGAAACAGATGATGCTATATATTCATATCATACGGATGCATTAATATCACAATTGATTGATGATATTGCAAATAAGAAAAAAATAACAAAAACATTTGCTACAAACTACATAAATATGGCAGGACTTACAATTTATAGTACACAAAAAACATCTATTCAAAATCAAATGGAAAAAGAATTTGAAAAAACAAAGTATCAACTTGCTTCAAAAACTGGTGGAGATTCTTCACAAGCAGCCATGGTAATAATAGATCATAAAACAGGGCAAGTTGTTGGATGTGTAGGTGCACTTGGTAAAAAAACAACATCACGTGGATTAAACCGTGCAACACAATCAATTAGGCAAACAGGCTCATGTATAAAGCCAATAGCTGTTTTAGTGCCTGGAATAGCAAAAAAAGAATTTACAGGTGCTACAATATTTGAAGATGAACAAACAATATTTGATGATGGATACAAACCAGAAAATTATAGTAATTATTTAGGAAAAATAACTGTGAGAAGAGCATTAGAGTCTTCCCAAAATATTCCATTTGTAGAGATGATGGAAAAAATAGGCCCTAAAACATCTATGAATTATTTAGAAAAAATGGGGATAACTACTCTTAGTAAAAAAGATGAAAATTTAGCATTAGCTTTAGGAGGATTAGATAGAGGAATAAGTCCACTACAAATGGCAGGAGCGTATGCTACAATAGCAAATGATGGAGAGTATATAGAACCAACATTCTATACAAAAGCAGAAACATCAAATAAAAAAGTTATTGTTGAAGTAAAACAAAAGAAAAAGAAGGTATTTTCTAAAGAAGTAGCATATATTGTAAAAGAATTATTAACTGAACCAGTAAAAGGAATTCATGGAACTGCTACGTATTGCTCAATTTCAGGAATGGATGTTGCAGCTAAAACTGGAACAACAGATGATAATTATGATAGATGGCTTTGTGGCTTTACACCATATTATACAGGAGTTACATGGTATGGATATGACAAAAATGAATCAATTAATTACAATGGTAAGAAAAACCCAGCAGGAATATTATGGGCAAATATTATGAATAATGTGCATTCAAATTTACCAAATGCCAAATTTGATAAACCAACAGGAGTTAGTAAAGTAACTGTTTGTGCAGAAACTGGTAGAAAAGCAAATACTGGATGCCCTAATACATATGATGAATATTTCTTAATTGGAACAATACCAACTTCTTGTAATAAACATTCAGGAAGCGAATTAAAAGATAATAATTCATCATCTACAAATACAAATAAAACAAATACTGTTACTAATTCGTTTGATACTACAACTAAGGAGGATTTAGATATACCGACTGTTACTAACAAAGAAAAAAACACAAAAATAGATGAAAATTTAAATAATAAGAATAGTGCTTCTATTGATAAAAAAGATAATAGTAGTAATTTGAGTAATTCTGTTAATAAACAAAATACAACTGAATCAAATAGTAATAAACAAAATTCTACATCAACTAATACTAATAAAGATAGTAAAAATACAATAATATCTACACCAAATTCAAACAAAAATAATGAAAGCACAGCTTCTTCTAAAAATAGTGTGAGTAAAAATAAAATTACGGTTGATGTTTCTAATAAAAGTACATCAGAATAATCTAATTAATATAAATGAAAGCAAGATTTAGAATTAATAAATGTTATAATAAATTTTGCTTTCATACTAATTTATATATGGAAAGGAAAAAATAAAATGGAAGTTATAAAAACAATTATAAATAGTTTTGAATTTCAAACAATAGTGAAACTACTGCTAGGTATTTTTCTAGCAGGAATTATCGGCTTAGAAAGATCATCTTGGAGTAAACCTGCAGGATTTAGAACACATGCTTTAGTTGGAATAAGTGCTGTTTTGGTTATGATATGTGGCGAATATATGTCAAAATCGTTTGGAGTAGATTCATCAAGAATACCAGCTCAGTTATTATCTGGAATAGGATTTTTAGGTGCTGGTACAATATTAAGGGATGGTTTTAATGTAAAGGGATTAACAACAGCTTCAACATTATTAGCTGTTACTTGTATCGGGCTATGCATAGGAGCAGGATATTATTTGTGTGGAATAATTTCAACTGCATTAGTTTATATAATTTTGTCTTATTCATATTTAATTTCAGATAAAATTGAACATTATAATATGTTAGAACTAGAAATTGAACTTGAAAAGCAAGATCAAGATACTTTACAAAAAATTAAAAAAATGCTTGAGGATAATGAAATTATTGTTACAGAATTAGATATGTCTAAGTATAAAAATAATATAATTAAAATTATTGGTAAAGATAAAAAGAAATCTGAACATTCTTTTGTTACTGATTTAATCAGTTTTGATAATGTTATTAAAGTTGAACAAAATTAGTTTATTTTGTAATAGAAATAAATATTCTAAAATTATATTGTATTTGAAATTTTAAAATTAATAAATTAGAGATTTTAATATAGAAAATGCATAAATGATGATTGCGAACTAATGATAGATCGTAACTTTACAATATTTGCAAATTGTCAAAATGAGGGAATTGTTTGGTTTAAAACTTGTGGACTTTGGCAAGATAATGGCTATATTCCTAAATCTCGGAGAAATAATATTTTTTGACTGGGAAAATGATGGAATATCAGATCATGTTCGGAATTGTAGAAAAAGTCGAAAACGGAAAAGTCTATACTAATGTCCTGTATAATATCAATTTGTGATATTATACAGGACTTTTTTCTTTTTTTATTTATATTTTTTATTATTTATGTTATAATCACAAGCATAAAGAAAAAACGATAAAAAACCTCTTATATAGAAAGTGAGGACTATAATGATAAAAGTAATGTTTGTATGTTTAGGTAATATATGTCGTTCTCCAATGGCAGAATTTGTACTCAAAGATATGGTAAAAAAGCAAGGATTAGAAAAAGAATTTTATATAAAATCTTCAGCAACTTCTAGTGAGGAAATAGGAAATGATATTCATTATGGTACTCGTGATAAACTAATACAAAAGGGAATCTCTTTTACAAAAAGAAAAGCAGTAAAATTAAGAGCAGAAGATTATAAAAAATATGACTATATTATTGGAATGGAAAAATCAAATGTTATAAATATAAAAAGAATAGTAGGGGAAGATGTTGACGATAAGATTTATAGATTGTTAGATTTTTCAGATACCCCTAGAGATATTGCTGATCCGTGGTATACTGGAAATTTTGAAATTACATTTAATGATATAGTTGAAGGTTGTAATGGATTTTTGAAATGTTTAAAAGATAAGAATATAATAGATAAATAACAAATTTAGGGAGTGTGTTATGGAAAATCAAGAAAGAAAAGCATATTTTACAATTGGCTCTGTACGAGCATTAGATATAAGAGTTATATTTGAAGATACAGAAATTTTATATGAGGGTGTAGTGGAAGATGCTCCGGAAGAAATCAAAAGATTAAGGTATTCTAAAGTTAAAAATTCAGATAAGATGAATTTTTATGTTTATAACACTAATTAAAAATTAAAAACTTTTTAGGAGAAATTTGATGAATAAAGAAGAAATAATAAAGTATTGTTTAACATTAGAAAATACATATAAGGATTGCCCTTTTCCTGATGATTTTGAATCTGTAACAATGAAACATTTGAAAAATAAAAAGTGGTTTGCTTTAATTATGAATGTAAATAATAAGTTATACCTTAATGTTAAGACAGATCCAAATTATTCTGATATATTGAGAAATACTTATGATTATATAATACCTGCTTATCACATGAATAAGGAACATTGGAATACAATTATTATAGATGAAAAAGTAGACAAAGTATTAGTAAAAGAATTGATAGAGCAAAGCTATCAATTAACAAAGTAAAGTTAAATACAAATAGTAATTTAGAGGTGTAAGATGGAATATAAAGAATATGGATCAAAGAATAATGATATTATAATTTTATTACACGGTGGAGGTCTTTCTTGGTGGAATTATATAGATGAAATATCCTTGCTTGAAAATGAATTTCACATAGTTATTCCTATATTAGATGGACATTCAGGAAGCAATACAAATTTTACTTCTATTGAAAGCAATGCTCTAGAAATAATAAATTTTATAAATAAAAATTATAATGGAAAAGTAAAACTAATTGTAGGTTTATCATTAGGAGGACAAATTTTATTAGAAATATTATCTAAAAATCCTAACATATGTGAATGTGCTATTATTGAAAGTGCTTTGGTAATTCCAATGGACTTTACCTATAAAATGATAGAGCCAATATTTAATTTATCATATTGTTTGATAAGTAAAAAGTGGTTTTCAAAACTACAATTTAAAAGTTTGAAACTTAAAAAAAGCTTGTTTGCTCTATATTATGAAGATACTTGTAAAATTACAAAAGATAATTTAATTGCTTTTATGAAGTCAAATTCTAATTATGAAGTAAAAAACACTTTATCGCATACTAAAGCAAAGATCCTCGTATTAGTTGGAAGTAAAGAAAGACCTATTATGAAAAAATCAGCAACTAAAATTGTTCATTTAATACCAAATAGTGAACTTGAAGTATTACAAGGATATTATCACGGAGATATTAGCATAAATCATGCAGATGATTATGTTGAAAGAGTAAAGAGGTTAGTTCGTTAAATTACAATTATTGATAATAAAGAGAAAGGAGATTATGTATTATGAAAAGAGAAAGATATTCAATAATTTATAGTAGTAAAACAGGAAATACAAAAAAACTTGCAGAGGCAATCTATAATACTTTACCTCAAAATAAGTGTGATTATTATGGTACAGTGGATAAAATTGATGATGTATTAAGTAATGTAATTTATATTGGTTTTTGGACAGAAAAAGGAAATGCTGATCATCTAACAATAGATTTTTTAAATAAATTAAAAAACAAAAAAATATTTTTATTTGGGACAGCAGGATATGGCGAAAGTGAAAAATATTTTGAGGGAATTATTAATAATGTAAAAAAGAATATTGATAGTAGCAATACAATAATAGGTACTTTTATGTGTCAAGGTAAAATGCCATTATCAGTTAGAGAAAGATATGAAAAAATGAGAGAACAAAATAATATTTCACTTAACATTGATAAATTAATTGCTAACTTTGATAAAGCATTATCACATCCAAATAAAGAAGATTTAAAAGCATTAGAACAAATTGTAATATTATACGAGGAGGAATAAAATTGGGAGTACGATAAGTATTGGAAAAAATATAATATTTAAAAATATCGAGTTGATTAAGGAAACAAAAAGTAAATATGTTATAATGGAATTTTGAGGAAACGACTGTGATTATAATTGGAGAGAAATATCAGAAGATCCAGACAAAGAACATTATTCTAAAAGTTCAATAACACAGTTCATTGAAATATATTCAAATCTACTATGTGATGATATAATACACCCAAATGAAAAAGAACACAAAATTATTGCAGAAGCTATAAAGGAATATATAGAAAAAAGAAAAATTGGATTAATAGGTTAACTACAACTTACAAGTTATAGGAGAAATAAATGATAAGAAAATTTGAAAAAAATGATATAAATCCTGTAATGCAAATATGGAAAAATGAAAATATAAAAGCTCATAAATTTATATCAAAAGAATATTGGAAAAATAATTATAATTATGTAAAAGAAATTCTACCAAATGCAGAAATATACGTTTATGTTTTAAAAGAAAATATTGTAGGATTTATAGGAATAAATGAGAATTATATTGAAGGAATTTTTATTGATACAAATAATCAATGTAAAGGAATAGGAACATCTCTATTGAATAAAGTAAAAGAAAACAGAGATAATTTGACATTAAGTGTATATAAGAAAAATATAAATGCTATCAATTTTTATAAAAAGAATGATTTTATAATTACAAGCGAAAATATAGATAAAGATACAGCTGAAATAGAATACACAATGACTTGGAATAAGTAAGAGCCAAATTACAATAAGTAGGGTAGATAACCAGTTGAAATTATCTACCTTTTATTATATAATCCTAACAAGAATTAGTAATTTGAAAGAGAGTTATATAAAAGATAAGAAATAGTATTAGAAAGAAGGGAAAGAATATGTGTACAGCAGCAACTTATAAAACGAAAGATTTTTATTTTGGAAGAACATTGGATTATGAATTTTCATATGGAGATGAAGTAACAATAACACCAAGAAACTTTGAATTTAAATTTAGAGAAGTAGATGACATTAAGAGTCATTATGCGATAATTGGAATGGCTTTTGTTACTGAAGATTATCCATTATATTACGATGCAATAAACGAAAAAGGGTTAGCAATAGCAGGTTTAAATTTTGTTGGAAATGCTCATTATAAAGAAAAACAGGAAGGAAAAGATAATGTTGCTCAATTTGAACTGATACCATGGATTTTAAGCCAATGTTCAAATGTAAATGAAGCTAGAAATTTGATTGAAAAAATGAATGTGTTAAATACTCCATTTAGTGATAAATTACCATTAGCTAGCTTACATTGGATTATTTCCGATAGCACACAATCAATAACTGTAGAGTCTGTTATTGATGGAATAAAAATATATGATAATCCAGTAGGGGTATTAACTAATAATCCATCTTTTGATAAGCAAATGTTTGCCTTAAATAATTATATGTATTTATCACCTAAATCTCCAGAGAATAAATTTAGTAAAGAATTAGATCTAAGTTTATATAGTAGAGGAATGGGAGCAATAGGTCTACCAGGTGATTTATCATCGCAATCAAGATTCATAAGAGTAGCATATACTAAATTAAATTCTTTTTCTAAAGAAGATGAAAAATCAAGTGTTAGTCAATTTTTTCACATTTTAGGTAGCGTTGATCAACAAAGAGGATGCTGTGATTTAGGTGATGATAAATTTGAAATAACAATTTATACATCTTGCTGTAATGTAAATAAGGGAATTTATTATTATACAACATATGATAATCATCAAATAACAGCAGTTGATATGCACAAAGAAAATCTAGATAGTAATGTACTTATTCGTTATCCTTTGATAAAGGAAGAACAGATAAGAACTCAAAATTAATGTTTATTTATAAAGAAGATAAAAGTATTACATATAAAAATGAATTAGTATGAGGAGAAAAAATATGTGGATGGCAGTAAAAAGAGGAATTGTTGTAGCAATAGGTTTATTAATACAAATTCTATTAACATTATTTATATATTTAAAATTTGGAGAATTTATAAGTATTATTCAAGTAGTTTATGGTTTACTTAGTATTATAATTGTTTTAATGATTATCAAGTATAGTAAAAGATTAAGTAGCGATTTAATATGGATATTACTGATTATGCTTTTTCCATTAATTGGAACACTTCTATATATCATACTTAGTAATAATATGAAAAGAAGTAAAGTTTTAAAGAATATTAATGAAAATATAGAAAATGGTCAAAAATACTTAATACAAGATGAATTTATAAAAAAAGAAATCGATACTAAAAATTTAGGACAATTAAAATATATAAGTGAATTTGCAGGATTTCCTGTAACGAAAAACAATGAGATAAACTATTATTCTCTTGGTGATGACGTTTATCCTGTTATGTTAGAAGAACTAAAAAAAGCCAAAAAATTTATTTTTATAGAATATTTCATTATTAATAATGGTACTATGTGGCAAGAAATTTTAGATATATTAAAAGAAAAAGCAAATTCAGGACTAGATGTAAGAGTATTATATGATGATATGGGTTCTTTTGCTATGCTACCTAGTAATTATCCAAAGTTACTGGGAAAATATGGAATAAAATGTATGCAATTTAATAAATTATCGCCATTTGCAGGTATTATTATGAATAATAGAGATCATAGAAAAATGATGATAATTGATGGACATACTGCTTTTTCTGGTGGAATTAATATTTCAGATGAATATATAAATATAAATAGTAAATTAGGAGTATGGAAAGATAATGGAATTAGGATAAAAGGTGAAGCTGTTTGGAATTTTACTGTTATGTTTCTAGAAATGTGGAATTCATTTAAAAAAGAAGATAATGATTATAATAAATACAAATATAATTTTACTGAAAAGTATAAGGAAAATGGTTTCGTTGTACCTTATGGGGAAAGTCCATTAGATGATGTTATAACCGGCGAAGATATTTATCTAAATATTATCAATCAAGCGAAAAAGTATGTTTATATTTATACACCTTATTTAATTATTGATACAGATATGATAAATAGTTTAATCTTAGCTGCAAGAAGAGGAGTAGATGTCAGAATTGTTGTTCCTGGAATACCCGATAAAAAAATTGTATATGATTTAACCTCTTCTTATTTTTATACATTAATTAAAGGTGGAGTAAAAATTTATACTTATACGAATGGTTTTGTACATAGCAAAGTATTTTTATCCGATGATGAAATAGCAACTGTAGGAACAATAAACTTAGATTATAGAAGTTTATATTTACATTTTGAATGTGGTATTTATATGAAGGATACAAATGTAATAAAAGATATCAAAAAAGATTTTGAGGATTCCTTTAAAGAATCACATAAAGTAGATGAAAAAGAAGCAAAAAATGGTTTATTTAAAGGACTATGGCAAGCTATTTTAAGATTATTTGCTCCAATGATGTAAACGATATAATAAAATTAGATAAATAGAAAATTATAATTTGTTGAGAAAGCCGTTAAAATGATTTGCTTTTTTCATGATATAATATATGGTGTAAACAAAGCAAAAAATAGTAAGTTGTAGGGAAGATATAAAAAATGAAAGTAATAACAATATGTGGAAGTTTAAAATTTCAAAAAGAAATGATGATAGTAGCAGAAAATTGGCTTTAGAAGGTAATTGCGTTCTTACACCAGTTTATCCAATATCAGAAAATTTAGAAAAGACAGAGAAACAACTGGGAAAATTAAAAGAAGCAAATTTTAAAAGAATAGAATTATCAAACTCAATAAGAGTAAAAAATAATTTATCTGAACAAGATACTGATAAATTTTTATCTTTGACACGTACTAAATTAGAAAATAAAAATTATAAAGTTTATTTTTCTCATGCAAGATTTACATATAAAAATGCAAATATGATGGTACAACCAAATGAATTGATAATAGCTATAAAAGAAGAATAATTTGTTTTGTATATTTATTTATATTATAATATCTAAAAATGGAGGTAGTAGAAATGATAAATATTCTTGATAATATAGAGGTTTTATACCATAGTTGTATAAAAATAAATAAAGAAAAAATTATTTATATAGATCCATATCATATAGATAAAAATTATAATGATGCAGATATAATTTTTATAACACATGACCATTATGACCATTATTCTGAAGATGATATAGATAAAGTAAGAAAATTTAATTCTATTTTTGTTATTCCTGATGATTTATTACCTAAATTACTTGAAAAAGGAATAAATCAAGAAAACATTTTTACGCTTGATTCAGGAGATACAGAAATTATTGATGGAATAAAAGTTGAGGCAGTTCCAGCATATAATACAAATAAGCCTTTTCACCCAAAAGAAAATAATTGGCTAGGCTATATTATAGAAATAAAGGGTGTTAGGTATTATATAGCAGGAGATACTGATATTACTGAAGAAAATAAAAAAGTAAAATGTGATGTTGCATTTGTTCCAGTTGGTGGGACATATACAATGGATTTTAAAGAGGCAGCACAATTAATAAATATTATAAAACCTAAATTTGCTATACCAGTTCATTATGGGAGTGTTGTTGGCTCAAAACAAGATGCAACAGATTTTATAAAGTTACTGTATCCAACAATCAAAGGGATAATTTTGATTAATCAATAATATGGACAGATATGTTAATGGTGAATGGGAAAATAGAAAAGTTAAATGTGAAATTTATGTGAATATTTAGCACTTTGAATTGACAACTGCTAAAAATAGGTATAAAATATTAGCAGTCATTTTTACAGAGTGCTAATTTTTTTTGTAAATATTAGCCATAATTTTTGCGAGAAAGAAGGTATTTTATGCAAAAAATAACACGTAAAAGTATATTTTCTAATTTATTAAAGTTGGTTTTTATTACATTATTTGTAGGCGTATTTTCACAAATATTTGGTACAAATAATTCTTTGACATGGGTATGTGTATTAATTGGAACTATGATGTATTGGTATATGGATATAGGAATTAATATAAAACAAGCACCATTTGTTATTGTTTTGATGTTTTTACAAATAGGATTTTCAAATAAGTTGGCTCAAATAAATCCAGTAATAGGTTTGATTGTAAACTTTATTACAATATTCTTAATTATGTACATTCCATCAGCAAAACCAGAATATAAGGCATATATGCCATTTATTTTATGTTACATTTTTAATCAGTCAAATCCCGCAGAGGGTCATGATTTTGTAACTAGAATGTTAAGTTTGCTTATAGGTGGAGTAATAGTGTCATTAGTATATTATTTTAAAAATAAAAATTCAAATAAGGAGCATGATACAATTAAGCAAGCATTTAAGAGTATGAGTATAACATCAAATAGGTTTATTATAGCTTTAAAGATGGCTATTGGTGTAAGTATTGCGATGTTGATTGGTACATTGTTTGGTGTTAAAAAGACTATGTGGATTTCAATGTCTGTTATGTCTTTAACACAAATTGATTTTTCTAATACTCAAAAAAGATTTATAAGTAGAATAATTTCAACAATAATTGGTTCAATTGTTTTTGCTATATTATTCCAAGCATTGGTACCAGAAAAATATGATGTGATTGTTACAATAATTTTAAATTATATTTATACGTTTATAAATGATTATAAGTATCAAGTAATATTTATTACTGTAAATGCAATTAGTTCTGCTTCGGCTTTATTTGATACAAGTACTGCAATAGAATTGAGAATTTTATTAATTATATTTGGATGTGTATTAGGATATATTATAAATAAAATTAATTTTAGAAAATATTTTACTTTGCTAAAAAGAAAGTTCAGGAGAATGGGAAAATTAGGTACTCATAATTTAAGTTATGAGAATGGTTAGTTATAAGGGAGAGATAGAAATGAAGAATATTTTAACAAATGATTTTGCAAGTGAGCTATTTGACTTAAGTGAAGATAGTATTTATAACATATTAGAGGAATTTAATGAAAACCAAAACATTGATAAAACATTAACTTATGTTTTTATAAAAGCATTTTACATTCATATTGCCAAAGTTATTTTAGACAAAGAAAATATTAGTCTAAACTTTGATGAAGTATATTCAAAATATAGAATGTATTTAAGCATTTACTACAAAAGTAACAACTCTCAAATAAGCCAAGAACTCTTGAACGAAATATTAGATGCATTTGATAAATCTTTTGCGATTATAGAATCATTAGAGTTTAATAGAATAGAAGATAGTTATGAATTTAGGCATCATATCATAGACTCATTTGAACTATTAAGAAAAATTTTAGAAAAAAAGTCTAAATGTAATATAAGAACAGATATATTTGATAAATACATTGCAGATATTCAGGAACAATCTGAAAAAATAAACAACTATATTATAGGCTTAAAATAAATTAAAATCATATAAATCAAAAATATATGTAACATATTATAATTACAAACAAAATATAAAATTACATTATATTAAAGGGAGTACAAATTTGAGTGAAAATAAAATAAATAGAATAAAAGAGTATTGTAAAGAAAATATTAAAGAAAATAAAAAAGACAAATTACAATTTGGTGATTTTTTATAGAGAAAAATAAATTATTATAATTATGAAAAATACGAATAAAGACAGCTTTTTGCTGTCTTTTAATTATAACTTTCTATATATAAAGCTTTTGCGATATAAGGAGTTATCTCTTTGGATTTGTACCAACCTGAACTTTTACTATCATTTTTTCCACCATTAGGATTAGAAATATAAACCATATCATTATCATCTGTTGCCAGTAAAACCATATAATGTGAGCTCGTTGTCCAGCGATTATCATGAGGCTGATTCCATACACAAACTAAAATAGGTCGGTTTGTTTCTAAATGCTCTTGCAATTTTTCTTTAGATAAATGAACACTATCATAGTAAAAATCTGTATTTTTAATATTAAATGTATTAGATAACTCTTTTGAAAGTATGTCATAATTTAATTTAGGATAATATTGTTGTCTAAGATCTTCTGGAGTATAATTTTTATTATATCCACTTAAAATAGTTGCAAGTGCAGTAATGCCACAGCCATTTTCTGCCATAGTACCACCCCAATATTGATTATTACTCCAAGAAGAATCAGCATTTTGTTTATATTCAATATAAGTTTTTTTATGATTTTCAATAGTAGTAAATGTAGTAAAATAACCATCTTTATTTTTTACTTTTTCTTGACCAATTCCAGAATAATTTTTATATCTTGCTTTATTGTTTTATATTCCGAAGTATTAGTTATTTTAGAAACAAATTTATTTAATCTATAAGAGATATTATTAAACGAGATATTTCTAAAAAATATAAACATTCCTAAAATTATTATTAATAACATTAATATTTTTCTTTTCTTCATTTGACTTTCTCCTTTTTCTTTTAATATATTTCTAGTATAAAACTCAGAATAAAAATAAGTTTTAAGAAATAATTAAATAAATCTTAACATTTCCTTAAAAGCAATAAGAGTGTTGGAAATATTAAAAAAATATGATAAAATATTGAAACAGAAATGAGGAAGAAAATGAATATTTTAGTATTAGATGATGAAAAAGAAATTGCAGATTTGGTGGAAGTTTATCTGAAGAATGAAAACTATAATGTTTTTAAATTTTATGATTCTAAAGAAGCAATAAAATGTATCGAAAATCAAAAATTAGATTTTGCAATTTTAGATGTAATGATAAAAGATGTAGATGGATTTGAAATATGTAAAATGATAAGAGATAAAGGACTAAACTTTCCAGTAATAATGCTAACTGCCAAAATTGAAGATAAAGATAAAATACAAGGACTAACTTTAGGAGCAGATGACTATATTACAAAACCATTTAATCCATTGGAATTAATCGCAAGAGTAAAGTCCGCCTATAGAAGATATACAAAATATAACGAAAAAAATGAAGAAAATATTATCTATATAAATGGATTAGAAATAGATCAAGACAAACACATTTGTAAATTATACGATAAACAAGTTGAATTAACACCTATGGAATTTGATATATTATTATATTTGGCACAAAAAAGAGGAAATGTAGTAAGTTCAGAAGAATTATTTGAAAAAGTATGGAAAGAAAAATATTTAGAAAATAATAATACAGTAATGGTACATATCAGAAGAATACGAGAAAAATTAAATGAAGATACAAAAAAACCAAAATTTATAAAAACAGTATGGGGAGTTGGATATAAAATTGAAAAATAAAGAATTGTTTAATGAAAAAATGAAATTGATAGGTAGTCTGATCCTTAGAATTATCATCTACTACATTGTAGCAGTAATTTTTTACATTGTAGTTTTAGATAATCTTTTAGGAAACTTTTTAGGAAATACTTTATATAGGTTTAATTATAACTTATATGAGTGGTGTGTTTATAATAAAGAACCTATTTTTTTATTTTATATGATAATTATTCTAGTAATTGCTTTATATCGATTTTTTTCTAAAAAAGTTGATAATATAGAAAAATTATATAAATCATTTGATAACATTTTAAATGAAGAAACTCAAAACATAGAATTACCAAATGAGATGACAAGATTTTCAGAAAAATTAAATAAAATTAAATATGAGTATATTTTAAGTACAAAAAGAGCAAAAGAAGCTGAACAAAAGAAAAATGATTTAATTATGTATATGGCACATGACTTAAAAACACCGCTTACGTCAGTAATAGGATATTTATCGTTATTAAATGAAGAACAAGAAATATCAAAAAAATTACAAAATAAGTATATAAAAATAGCACTTGATAAAGCATTAAGAGTTGAAGAACTTACTAATCAATTTTTTGAAATTACTAGATATAATTTGAATGATATACCTCTAAATAAAACAAATATTGATTTGGTAATGCTATTAGACCAATTAGTAGAAGAATTTTATCCAATGTTAGAAGAAAGAAATTTAAAATTGAATATAACTAAACCTAATATTTTAATGTATAATGCCGATGGAGATAAATTGGCAAGAGCTTTTGGAAATTTGCTGAAAAATGCAATTAGCTATAGCTATGAAAATACTACTATTACAATAAATATGATAGAAAATGAAGAAAATATTGAAATTACATTTAAAAATAAAGGAGCTACAATTCCTGAATATAAACTGGAAAGAATATTTGATAAATTTTATAGAGCAGATGAATCAAGACAAACAAATAATGGTGGAGCTGGATTAGGACTTGCTATTACAAAAGAAATAATAGAATTACATAATGGAAAAATTTGTGCAAAAAGTAATGATGAATTTATAGAATTTCAAATTGAATTGAAAAAATAATATTATAAGGTGAAAAATGAATTACAAGTTATTAGTTAGATTAGTTTAAAATATAACTAATCTTATTTTTTATAGAAATCTTACAAAAAATGTAAGGTACATATTAAACAAAATATGATATAATGCTAATGGAGGTTAGTAAAATGCAAAAAATACTAATAATAGAAGATGACGAAAAATTAAGAGAAGAATTAGAAACATTTTTAAACAGAAATGGATTTATAGCAACAAGCTTAAAAAAATTTGACAATGCAGTGGCAGACATATTAGAAATAAAAGCAGACTTATTATTAATTGATATAAACTTACCATATGCAGATGGAGAATTTATTTGTAAAGAAATAAGAAAAACATCTAATGTACCAATTATAATGGTAACAAGCAGAGATAATGAAATGGATGAATTACTATCACTAAATTATGGTGCAGATCAATATGTAACAAAACCATATAATATTCAAATATTACTTGCAAAAATAGTTGGACTATTAAAAAGAAATCAAAATGCAGGAAATAATCCAGATAAAATAGACTGTGGGAGCTTTATATTAAATACAGCAGGAAGAATTATAGAAAAAGAAGATAAGAAAATAGAATTAACAAAAAATGAATATAAAATATTAGAATATTTAGTATTACATAGACAACAAGTAATATCAAGAGATGAAATAATGGACTACTTATGGGAAAGTGAAGAATTTGTCGATGATAATACTTTAAATGTTAATATTAAAAGACTAAGGACAAAACTAGAAGAACTAGGAATAATAAATCAAATTGAAACAAGAAGGGGACAAGGGTATATATTAAAATGAAGTTTGGAGAATTTATAAAAGAGAAAATATTATTGATTTTTTTAGTATTATTTATAATAGCAAGTTCGGAAATATTATTATTACCATATCCACAAATAGAAATATTTGTGAGGCTTTATATTGCAATATGTCCAGTAATAATTATAGGTATTGATATTGTTGTAGAATATAGAAAAAAGAGCAATTTTTATAATGAATTAAAAAATAATTTAGAAAAATTAGATACTAAGTATCTAATATCAGAAATAATAAACACTCCAGATTTTATTGAAGGTAAAATATTAAAAAACACTATACAAGAAACTGGAAAATCTATGCTAGAAAATGTAAATTCATATAAACAATTACAAGAAGACTATAAGGAATATATAGAATTATGGATTCATGAAATAAAAATTCCTATTGCTACTAGCAAACTAATTATTGAAAATAATAAAAATGAAATAACTAAAAGTATTGATGAAGAACTAGATGAAATTGAAAATTATACAGAGCAAGCATTGTTTTATGCTAGAAGTAATACAGTAAATAAAGATTATGTTGTAACAAAATCAAATTTAAAAGAGATTGTAAATGGAGCAATACTAAAAAGTAAAAGAGCATTGCTTTCAAATAAGATAAGTATAGAATTGAATGATTTAGAAAAAGAAGTTTTTACAGATAGCAAATGGGCTACTTTTATAATAAATCAAATTATACAAAATTCAATTAAATATTCTAAAAAAGAAGATAAAAAGATACAATTATATGCTAAATCAAATAATGAAAACATTATTTTATATATAAAAGATAATGGTATTGGAATAAAAAAAGGAGAAATTACAAGAGTTTTTGAGAAAGGCTTTACGGGTGAAAATGGGAGAATTATAAATAAGAAATCTACGGGAATAGGATTGTATTTATGTCAAAAATTATGTAATAAATTAGGTTTAGGAATAGAATTAAACTCAAAAAAGGATGTTGGTACAGAGGTTAGAATTATATTTCCAAAAAGTAGTTATATAAATTTGTAAGTCCATTGTAGGGACTTATTTTTTTAAAAAGAGAAATCTTACAAAAAATGTAATGTTATTGTAATGTAAATCGATGGCAACTATTTTTTAATAAATTTATAATGTAGATATACAAAAACAGAAAGGAGTTTTTTGAATGGAAAATGTATTAGAAGTAAAAAACATAGAAAAATACTATGGAAACAAATCTAATTTAACAAAAGCAATAGATAATATTAGCTTTAATGTAAAAAATGGAGAATTTGTAGGAATTATGGGAGCAAGTGGCTCTGGTAAAACTACACTTTTAAATTGTGTATCTACTATTGATAGAGTAACAGCAGGTCATATCATTATAAATGGAGAAGATATTACAAAACTAAAAGGAAACAAATTAAATAAATTTAGGAGAGAAGAATTAGGATTTATATTTCAAGATTTCAATTTATTAGATACTTTAACAATTTATGAAAATATAGCTTTAGCATTAACAATTCAAAAAGTAAGTGCATCAGAAATAAATAATCGAGTTCATGAAATAGCTAAAAAGTTAGATATTTCAGGAATAATGAATAAATATCCTTATCAAGTGTCAGGAGGACAAAAACAAAGATGTGCAGCAGCGAGAGCAATAATTACAAATCCCGAAATAGTATTAGCAGATGAACCGACTGGAGCATTAGATAGTAAATCAGCAAAACAATTGTTAATGACTTTTGACTATTTACATCAAAAACTAAATGCAACAATTTTAATGGTAACACATGATGCATTTACAGCTAGTTATGCAGATAGAATTATATTTATAAAAGATGGAAAGATTTTTAATGAATTAGTCAAGGGAAATGATACAAGAAAACAATTTTTTGAAAAAATAATAGAGGTACAAACACTTCTTGGAGGTGATTTGAACGATGTTATTTAAGTTATCTATAAGAAATATGAAAAAAAGCTTCAAAGATTATGCAATTTATTTTCTAACACTAGTATTAGGTGTAGCGATATTTTATATGTTTAACTCAATAGACAGTCAACAAGCAATGCTGGAGGTATCACAATCAACAAGAGATATTATAAAACTTATGATAAATATGTTAGGGTATATATCAGTATTTGTTGCAGTAGTATTAGGGTTATTGATTGTATATGCAAATAATTTTTTAATTAATAGAAGGAAAAAAGAATTTGGAATATATATGACCTTAGGAATGGAAAAAAGGCAAATATCAAAAATAATACTTATGGAAACAATATTAGTAGGAATTATATCATTAATTGTAGGCTTAATTATAGGTGTATTCACATCGCAATTCATGTCTATATTAGTTGCTAAAATGTTTGAAGCAGATATGAGCAAATTTCAATTTGTATTTTCAAAAGATGCCTGTATAAAAACTTGTATTTATTTTGCGGTAATGTACGTAGCAGTAATGTTCTTCAATACATTTACAGTTTCAAGATATAAATTAATTAATTTATTAAATGCTAGTAAGAAAAATGAGAATGTAAAAATAAAAAATCCTATTATATGTATTTTAGTATTTTTAGGAGCTGTAGTTATACTTGGATATGCTTATTGGAAAGTAACAGGAGATGTTAGTAGTTTAACAACAGCAGATAAAATTTTAGCACCTATTTTAATGGGAATTGTTGGAACAGTAGCAGTTTTTTGGTCTTTATCAGGGTTTATAATACAAATAGTTCAAAAAATGAAGAATATTTATTTTAAAAATACCAATATGTTTATATTAAGACAGATAAACAACAAGATCAATACAATGGTTATAAGCATGAGTGTAATATGTTTAATGCTATTTATGACGATTTCAATACTTTCTTCAAGTTTAGCATTAAGAAATACAATGCAAAGAGAATTAATTGAGATGACACCTGTAGATTTGAATTTGTATAAAACTGCAAATTTACCAGAAAAATATTTACAATATGGAACTTATGGAAAAGAGATAACATCAACACCAGAAGCAATGTCGGATTCAAAAATACCTATTGCTGAAACTTTAAAAAATAATGGTTTAGATATGAATGTCCTAAAAGACATTGTGGAAATAACAGTATATTCCACTGATGATTTGACTTGGAAAGATTTTTTTGGAGAAGATTATGGAAAAGTAAAAGCACAATTTCCAAAACTTGACTATGGTGCAGCAGAAGCAATAGTGAAAATATCAGATTATAATAAAATAGCAAAATTATATGGAACAGAGCAATATGAACTAAAAGATGATGAATATATAGTTCTTTGTGATTATGATAATATGGCAGAAATAAGAAATCAAGTATTAAATGAAGGAGGACATAAACTAACAATAGCAGGAAGAGAATATAAATCTAAATATGCAAACTGTAAAAATGGATATATAGAAATGGCAGCAAGCCATATCAATACAGGTATTATTTTAGTTCCAGATAATTGCCCATTAACAGAAGATATGAAAGAAAAAACAGTTTTTGTAGCAAATTACAATGTAGAAACAGAGGAAGAAAAAGAAGAAATCGAAAAAAATTTTGCTGATAACAATAATTCTATTCTTTTACAAAATTTAGATAACAAAGGAATAGACTTAGATGGAATTACAAAAATTGTTATTATACAATCAAGTGTAGGAGTGGCATCAATAGTAACCTTTATAGCAATATATTTAGGGATAATATTCTTAATTGCAAGTGCAGCTATTTTAGCACTAAAACAATTAACAGAAAGTTCAGACAACAAACAGAGATATTTGGTTTTAAGAAAAATTGGTTGTGATGAAAAGATGATAAATAGGGCATTATTTAGACAAATAATAATATTCTTTGGGTTACCATTAATTTTAGCAATTATCCACTCAATATTTGGAATACAATTTGCTATGACAATAATGGCAGGATTAGCAAAATCAGAAGATTTATTACCATCTATTATAGCAACAGTTATTATTATTGGTATAATTTATGGTGCATATTTCTTGGCTACATACTTTGGAAGTAAAAATATCATTAAAGAGGAGGAATAGTCTATGTTTATATTCGGATTCTTTAAATGGATTTTAATTGGAATTATAGCATTTATCATAGTTATAATGTCAAGTATTCGTACAAGCGATTGGAACTTTCCAAAAGATGAAATTATAAATGCTTATAATACATTTTTACAAAATTTTTGTGTAGCAGGATTATCAAAAGACAAAGATATAGAAGGAAAAAGAGTTTTTGGAACAGATAAATATGTTGGAACATATAAAGCAGAATATGATAATGTAACATCAGAAGAAACAATTTTTGGAGGAACTGCTTTATATAGAGAAAACGGAGATCATATAAGATTAAAAATAAAAGTAGAAAAACAAAGTGGTAACATCAATGTAATTGCTAAACTAGGATATAATGAAAAAACTTTAATAGATGATACAGGAGAATATGAAGATAATATTTATATTGAAGGTGTGAGCTATTATTTAACTATAAAATTAGATGATTTCAAGGGAAATATTGATATTATATCAGAATAGGAGAAAATGATATGGAAAGTTTAAAAGAAAAAATACCTATGATTATAGCAGTTGTTGTAGCAATAGCAATTTGTGTAGCAATATTGTACTTTTTTGAAAATTATGAATCAGCTTACTTTACTCAAATAGACAATACTAAAATAGAAAAACTATCTAGTACAGATGATATGAAATATAAATATACTTTAGAGTGCTATAATGAAAAAGGAAAGAAAAAAGAATTAAAATTTAAAACAAGTAGAGAACTAAAAGAAGATGCTTTTCTAAAGTTAGAAGTAAAAACTCTAGGAGTACATTCTTGGGAAGAAGTGCAATATGATGAACTTCCTAAAAAAGTTCAAACAAATTATACAAAATAAGTAATGCCACAAAAAAAGAGGTGGTTAAAATGAAAGTAATAAAAAATATAATATTTGTAGCAATAGTATTTTTAATAAGTATAGTATTATTAGTAGTAGGTAATGGATATGATATGTATAAGGATGCAATTTCTAAAATACCTCTTACAGAAAAAGTAGAAACTATTAAAGAAAAAGAAAACTATACTAAAATTGAAGAAGTACCAGAAATATATATAAAAGCAGTAATTTCGGTTGAAGATCATAGATTTTATAAACATAATGGAATAGATATAATAGCAATTGGTAGAGCCACTATAAATGATATAAAAGCAATGAGCTTTGTAGAAGGTGGAAGTACTATTACACAACAATTATCAAAAAATATCTATTTTACACAAGAAAAGAAAATAACAAGAAAAATTGCTGAAGTATTTATGTCTTTTGAAATAGAAAAGAACTATAATAAAGATGAAATACTGGAATTATATTTGAATACAAGCTATTTTGGAGAGGGGTGTTATACAGTAAAAGAAGCAAGTAGAAAATATTTTGGAAAAGAACCCAAAAAAATGACAGATTATGAAGCAATTATGCTTGCAGGAATACCTAATGCACCATCAGTATATTCTCTAACCAAGAATCCAGAACTTGCAAAACAAAGACAGAAACAGGTAATAAATAAAATGATAGAATATAAATATCTTACACAAAGTGAGGCAGATAAAATATTGGAGCAATAATTATAGTGCTAATTGTAGTTAAACAATTAGCACACATCCCCTTTTATTTTCGAGAGTCTATATGAAAATGTAGGCTCTTTATTAGAATAAAAATTTCTAAAAACTAATGTAATTTTTCAAAAAGTGTGGTAAAATCAATAGAAAACAAATTTTGGGAAGTGAAACAAATGACAGAAACAGAATTAAAAAGATTTACTATTAGTCTAATTAAAAGCAAAGAAAAAGAAAACGAAGATTATATAAGATATTCATATTATGAGCTAAAAGTAAAAGACAACTTGTCAGAAGAAGAAATTGATGAGGTATTAAGAATAAGTAGAGATTATTTTGAAAACAAAGGATATAAAGTTTATTTTACAAATGCAGAATTTGAATATCAAAATGCAAAAAGAAAAGTAGAAATTAATGAATATATGATAGCTTTTAAAGAATGAGAGGAAAGTAAAATGAATCAATACACATATTTTGCATTAGGTATAGTATTAGGAATTAGTTTAGCAGTTTATTATTTTATGAATAGGGAAGAAAAGATAGAAAGTCGAATTAAACTTGATCAGAAAATATATTCTACTAAACTATTAGATATAACAATGGAAAGTGTTGTTAAGAAAATAAATGAGAAAATCAAAGAAGTAAAAAGAGAACTAACAGAAGATGAAAAAAATGAAATTATAAAAGAATGCTATAAAGAACAATTTTAATAAAAATAAAGAAAAGTAATAGAATTAAATTTTTATTACTTTTCTTTATTTCTTTTAAGCCAATGTTTAGCTTCAGATTCATTAAATCTCTCATCAGCAAAAAATTGTGATAAATTAGTTCCTAGAGCTTCACAAATATATAACAAGTTTTCAAGTCTTATTGTTTTTGTTTTTCTGTTAAGGAATAAAGTAATAGTTGAACTATATACTCCAGTTAGACTTTCAAGTCCATAAGTAGAAATATTTTTTTCTTGCATTAATTCTTTTATTTTCAAAGCGACAACATCTGAAAATTCCATAGTTTCACGACCTTTCTAAACTAGAATAATTTTACCAAACTTATGTACTAAAACCTCTCAATAAATTGAGAGAATTTAAAAAATAGTTCAATATTTTGAGAGAATATGCTATAATGGAAAAAAGAAAAAATAGATGTACTAAATAGATGCAATAAAAAACGAAAAAATTGATGGGAAGGAGGAAAATAAAAAAAGAATATGGAAAATCACATATTCTATATAAGCATTTGATTAAAATAATCAAAAATATTATAATTAATATAATTGTAAAAACTAGCAAATAACTAATCAAATATATTATCGGTATTTTCAAATAATTGTTCATAAGTTATATTTAAAGCTTTGCAAATGGCTATAATTTCAAAATCTTTTAGTAGCAATTTTTGATTTTCAATTTGAGAAATATCAGAATGATAAATGTCTACACCTAAAAGAGCTATTTTATCAGACAATTCTCTTTGGGTTAGATGTCTTAATTCTCTATATTTCTTAACATTTTTACCTAATACATTTGATTTTCCATTTAATTTTTTTACTTTCATAATAAATTAAATCCTTTCACAATAGTTATTATGCTATATTTTACAATATTTATTTGCTAATCTTGGTAGACTATTTAAACCAAAAAGAAAAAAGTAGGTAAAGTAGGGGAAAATGGAAGAAATAAAATTTGATTTAATAGAAAAAGTTTGTGAAAAACAAAATTTTGATGAATTATTATTACAAATAGTAAAGAGTAATAAAGAAAATAGAATAAATAGAATATTACAAAATATTGAAGAAAATAAAAAGTTTGATAAAAAATTGAAAAGACAAATATATGAAGGAATCTTTGATTATGTGGCTGACGTGAATAAATACTTAAAAAATAACTTAAAGAAAATCTTTTCAATTGCAGCTAAAGAAACAATAATACAAATAAATAGCGAATTAAATGGAGGGAATGTTGATATGTGGAGAAAAATTAAAGTAATAATTGCAGATGATAATGTTCATTTTTGCAAATTTATAAGAGAATATCTAGAAAAATATAATGATATTGAAATACTAGGAGTAGCAAATAGTGATGAAGATGAAATAAAAATGATAGAGGAACTAAAACCAGAAATAGTTATAACAGACTTAATGAGAAACCATAGATATACTGGATTAGATATAATTAAGAAGTACAATGATGCCAATAGCAAAATAAAATTCTTAGTAATATCAGCAGACTACAAAAAAGATGTTATAACAGATGAATTAAATGTTGCAGGATATATAAAGAAACCTTTTAATGATTATAAAGTCATATATGATGAACTAAAAAGAATAAAAAAAGGAATAAATGAGAATGAATATAAAGACTGGTTTGAAAAATACCATAATTTAGAAGTTAGAGATATTAATGATTATTTTGAAGAAGAAGATAAGAAAATATTTGAAAGACTGGGAATAAAATTAAAAAATAAAATATATACGGAATTTGAATGTGAATGTTTATATATGGATTATCTAACTTATTATGATGATCCAGAATGTGATTTATCAGAAGAAGAGAAAAAATTTCAAAAGAGCTTAGATGGAACAGGGGTAACTAGAGATGAATATAATAAAATCTTAAAAAAATTAGAAACTTTAAATGAACACTTTTAAAATTTAAATTTTCTATAATAACTATTTTAAATGCGGAAAGTATTTTTTACTTTTTTGCATTTTTTTGTTTTGTTTACAAGGTTCGACAAATTTTGCAAATAAAATGTGTTATATTAAAATAGAAAAATACAAAAAGAAAGCAAAATATCATAGAAAACTATAATTTGTCAGAAATTATCATTATAAAATATCAATAAAAGCTACATTTTAATGGTTATAATCATTATATGTAATTAAAACAAAAGAAAAATCCATCAAATTACCAATGAGGTTATTTAAAAGCAGGGAGGAGTAAGATGGATTTTTATTTAATATATAAAAATAATTTAGATAGCATACAATAATTTTTAAAGGTTATTTGTGTGCTTTTTATTTTTATATATAACACAATTCCATTCTATATACGAATTAAGCATAAACATGCTAAAAGAAAAAAATATGAGAGATTTTTGGCGTAGTTTTTAGAAATGTTTATGTTTATGTTCTTGAAATCTACGCATTTAGAGGTGTGTAGATTTGAGAATTGTCTTGAATGGAGTCAAAATAATTTCATATTTTGTAAAGAGCAGAAAAAAGATTATGGGCATTTCTGCTCTTTTAACATTTTTATATACAAAATGTAGAGGACCTCCTGTTACTCAAATTGTTTGAAATTTGAGTAAATAGGAGGTTTTTTATTATGTCTAATGAAGAATTAGAAGATGATATTGTATTAGCAAAATTTATAAATTATATGCAGAAAGCTCTTTATCACAAGAGATTAAATTATTATAGAGATTTTGAAAGAATGAGGGAATGTGAAGTTAGTATTAATGAAATAGAAGATTATAGAATAAAAGAACCAGTAGTTGAAGACATTTCCAATATAGGAATATTAAATCATAAAGATATTTATTTACTTAATTTACATTACAAGTATGGATTAAGTTATATAGAAATTTCAAAAATTACAGGCGAAAAAGTATGTACATTAAAGCAAAGAAGAAATCGTGCTTTAGCAAAATTAAAAAAGAAATTGGAGGATTAAATTATGGAATACGAAACAGAGTTTTATAAATTATTAAAATTAGCAGTAACTGATGATGTAGCTTTAATAAGAGTTTTAGACAAAATAATGAAACTTATAAATAATAATTCTAAAGATATGCGAGGTATTATAGATGAGGATTTAAAGAGTGAATTGATTACATATTCAGTCGAATTAATAAGAAATAAAAAAATTTATAAAAAATTTAAAAATTAAATGTATCCTTTTTCAAAATTTTTGTGCTGTTCATAGTAGAAGAATTAAAAAATCTTCTATTATGGATTGCACATTGAAAATCAAATAAAATTTTTGTTAGATCATATAAGAACTGTGTTCTGGGTAGGTCAGCAACTATTCAGATTACCAATAAGAATGTTATCTTATTGAGAATGCGGTTTAAGATACTTTTGTATAGTCATAGAACGAGCGTAAAGTTATGAAGGTAGTCCATAATACTTTTATAATGGTGCGTCCCATGCAATGAGTACAAGCCAGAATTCTGGTTGGTGAAATTCCAATGTTGCTAGAAACAATAGCAGTCTAACAAAGAATAAAAACAAAAAGATACAATTTATTGGAGGCAAATAAAATGTTAGATATTATTTCAATGATTACATTTTTGTTTATATTTATTGGACTACCTATGATTTTAATAATTATTGGTGGTAACGATAAAACAGAAGAAGAACAAAGGTTAGAAGATAAAGAACAAATGGAATACTTAAGACAATATAGAGAGAAAAAATTAAATAAAAAAAGAAAATTTTGGAGGTAGGTATATGGAAAAAGAATTATATTCTTGGGAACAAGTTAGAGCTTATAGTATAATAGCACTACATAATTTACTTAATTCAGCTAATGATATCAATTTAAAGAACATGAAATTATTTATAGATCCTTTACAAACTTTATATGGCAAAGACGGAATTGTAGGAGTAGCTGAAAGATTGATAAATAATGAATAAAATATTTTTATAAACATTTGGGTTAGTATTTTAGTTTGTCAACTTATACTAACTCTTTTCTTTTGTCAAATGTGTAAATTTAAAATTTGTACCTTTGTAGCTAATAATTTCATGTGCTAGACTCCAGATATAAACAAAATTGCATTTTGCTTATACGAAATGGAGGTAATAATGTCATTTTTGAAATATCAAAAGCAAACACCAGAGTTTTTAAATAATTACTTAAAATATAAAGCTTTCATTGAGTTTAAATCAAAAACAACAATAGATGGAACATATTTTGATTTAAGAACTTTGTTAAGATATATTAAATTACTAAAAACAGATAAAAATAAAATATATACAATAACTATAGATGAATTCAAAAAAATATCTATTATAGATATAACTCTAGAAGATTTAAACAATATAACACCAAATAATCTAGAAAAATATATTATCTTTTTAAATAATATACTAGACAATGATATTAAAACTAGAAACAGAAAGTTAGCATCATTAAAGAAATTCTTTGAATATTTAGAAACCAATAATTTTATTAGTTTAAATCCAGCAAGAAATATGACATCAGGCAGAGTAGAAAAAAGAATTCCTAAACATTTAAGTTTAATAGAAAGTAAGCAATTACTTTCTAATATAATAAAATCTAATAATAGATTTAAAATAAGAAATTATGCAATTACTTGTGTATTTCTTAATTGTAGCTTGAGATTATCAGAACTAACATCTATTGATTTATCAGACTTAAAATTAGATGATAGTGAACAAACATTAAGGGTACATGGTAAAGGTAATAAGGAAAGATTAATTTATCTTAATGCAGCAGTTTGTGAGGCTATAATTTGTTATTTACAGGTTAGACCTTGTTTAGGAAAAGACAACAAAGACCATGATGCCTTGTTTATTAGTGGTCAAAATAAAAGAATTTCTAATAGAACAGTTCAAACTATAATAAAAGATGAACTTCTTGCTTTACTTGATGAAAATCCTTATAAAGAAAAATATCATACTCATACTTTAAGACACACAGGAGCTACATTACTTTATAATGAAAAAGATATAAATATATTTGTATTAAAACGAATACTTGGTCATGAATGTTTAGATGCAACTGAAATTTATACTCATATTTCAGATAAGAAATTAAAATATATAATGGAAAATTGTACTATATCAAGTATTTTAGAACGAAACGGAGGTCAAAGATAGATGAACGAAGAAAATAAAATCCCTAAATTTGTTACAGATTTAACAAATTATTTAATTGCTATAAAGAATCTATCACAAGTATATGTTAAAAATATGACAATAACAATAGGACAATTCTTAGAATTTATAAATATTCACAAACTAAAAAATAAATACGAATCTATACAAGAACTTACTTTAAATGATATAAGATCTTTAAATAATAGCGATATTTACAGTTTTATATATTTCTTGGCAGAATCACAGTACAAGATAAATTCAAGAGTTGTAAAAACAGAACATTTAAGAACATTTTTTGAATACCTATTTACTATACAACATACTATATTTAAAGAACCATTTAAGAAAATAAAAGCTGATAGAAAAATCGTTAAAAAGCTACCTAACTACTTATCATTAGACGAGGCTAAGAAGATGATAAATGTATATGCTAATAGTAAATATGGTTTAGAAATAAGGGATAATGCTGTAATACATTTATTCTTAAATAGTGGACTCCGTTTGTCAGAATTAAAAAACTTATCCATTGATGATTTAGACTTGGATAATGGCAAATTTTCTATAATTGGTAAAGGCAATAAGGAAAGAACTGGATATATTAACAAAATGACTAAAAAAGCAATAGAAGAATACTTAAGAATAAGAGATAATTTTAATCCTAAAACTAAAACCTTATTGGTAAGTAAATATGGGTCAAAAATGAGTTCTACAGCTATCGAAAAGATTATAAAAAAAGCTTATAAATTATCTGGAATTAATGATGAAAACTATTGTGTTCATACTCTACGACATACTTGTGCAACACTATTATATAGAAATGGTACTGATATTAGAACTATTCAAGAATTATTAGGACATGTTCAAATTGACACAACTGAAATATATACACATTTACATGACCAAGAAGTTATGGATGCAATGTTGGATCATCCTTTATCACAATATAAAATGGCAAATGCAGAGGCTTTTTGTGCATAATTTATTATAAAAAGGAGCTGATAAAACAATGGAAGATTATGAAAGAAAATTTGATAAAAATAAAATTCATTCTGTAGAATTAAATCTATTAGATGGACAAGTTGAACTTATTTTGAGAGCATTAGAATTATATGGTTATAATCTTGAATATATGCTTAACAGTAATGATGCTACAGATGAGCAAAAACAAGAGAAAATATCAATGTTAAAGTATACTTATGAACAAGTTTTAGCATCACAAGCTGAACAAATTGATACAAAAGCTAATAATATTGATAATTTGAATAGTTTGGGCAAGTTATTAAGTAATAATTTTGTTCAAACACAGCAAAAAAATAACTTAAAAGCTATATAGTATTTTTCATGTATACAAAGAAATAAGTAGGGAATAGGGGAATAGGCTATTTTTAGAAATGTATAAAAGTATAAAAAAGAAATTTAAAATATTAAAAGAAATTTTAAAACATAAAAATAAATACATAAAAAATTTATT
>OHAN01000604.1_pt1 | contig 35119 bp, 27 predicted proteins | sample 1577121 | NCBI WGS metagenome assembly OHAN01 (sample SAMEA3541554, study PRJEB24748) | human gut metagenome | biome: human gut; feature: human-associated habitat; material: faeces | place: China | collected 2012 | reverse complement strand
ATATAATAAAAAGTATATTATTAATGCAATTTACTATTGCAATATAAATGATATTGTGTTACTATTTCAATAGAATATATTCTAAGAACGAATTTAAGCACGGTTTTTTATAAAGATTATGTGTTTAAAGTCTGATTTATATTTGAAATCTAAATATTTAGATTTCGTCTGTATTTTCTATCACGTTTTTTGGAATTTACTGCAGATTCTAAAATGTCCTTATGGATTCATTTAGAACCTTTTATAATCCGTTTTAATTCCAAAAGACTTGAAAATTTTAGAAAATTCATCAAAATGCTTGTCGACAATCCCACAAGTCCAGTATAATAAAAGAAAGGAACCAATGCATGGATAATACACCTTACGATGATGTATTCCGTACACTTTTAACCGACTGTACGGAGTTAATGATTCCGGTTGTCAATGAAATTTTTCATACAAAATATACCGGAAAAGAAACCATCTGCCTGCTGCAAAATGAGCATTTTATCAGAATGCCGGACGGCAGTGAGCAGGAACGGATTACAGATTCCAGCTTTGAAATTATCAGCGAAGAAACAGCACCGATAGCACAGGGACAGAAAAAACGATATCACATTGAATGTCAGAGTACCGAGGACGGCACCATGATTGTGCGAATGTTTGAGTATGATACACAGCTTGCATTAGAAAACAGAGAGTTTACATCAAATATTTTGACAGTACAATTTCCGGATTCAGCAATTGTGTCGCTTAGACATACTAAAAATACGCCGGAAGAAATGACGGTTAAAGTCTTAACTCCGGGCGGAAAGGTATCCTATACCGTGCCGGTATTAAAGGTAAAACGTTATACGATTCATGAATTGTTTGAAAAGAAACTGTTTTTTCTGATACCGTTTCATATTTTTGCATATGAGAAAGATTTTAAAGAATTGGAAGAAAACAAAAAGAAGTTAAAGCAGCTGGAAGCAGAATATGCTTCAATCAGGGAACGGCTTGAAATCGCCTGCCAGATGGGTGACTTGAACAGATATGCCAAAGCTGCTATTCTTGATATGTCACGTAAAGTCATAGAACATCTTGCTGTTAAATATAAAAATGTTGCGAAAGGGGTGAGCCGGACAATGGGCGGAAAAGTATTAAACTATGAAGCAAAAGATATCTTAAACCGCGGACGCCGCGAAGGCGAAGAATATACTAAAATTCAGATTGCCACAAAACTTCTTAATATGGGGAATGACATAAAATCTGTCGCAGAATTAGCTGAATTGCCACAGGAAACCGTAGAAAAACTGGCGCAAAGTATATCAAAAGAAGAAAAATAAGCATCAGGTGAAACAGCATTAAGTAACGGCTCTAAAGCATTACTGTTAAGCTTCCAGGTAGGGGCAGATACAACAAGTGAAAATAAGATTTCTGTAACAATGGATTCTATGAGTGCAAAGTCTATTGGTGTAGATGGAATTAAGGTAACCGGTTCAGATTCAACAAATGCTGATAAGGCAGTTGATACAATCAGTGATGCAATTAAGAAGGTTTCTAAGCAGCGTTCAGCTTTAGGTGCTGTTCAGAATCGTCTGGAGCATACAATTTCTAACCTTGACAACGTTGTTGAAAATACGACATCTGCTGAATCACGTATCCGTGATACAGATATGGCTAGTGAAATGGTTGAGTACAGCAAGAACAATATCCTTGCTCAGGCAGGTCAGTCAATGCTTTCACAGGCTAATCAGCAGACACAGGGCGTACTTTCACTTCTCCAGTAAAAAGTATATTTTGTTTATTAAAGCTGGCTTATTAAAGCCAGCTTTTTTTACTTTATGAAGACACTGGGGATAGAAGAAGAGAACTAATTAAGACGTGTTAAGAAAATTGATTGTATGGAGTGATAAATATGCGTGTACCTGATGATTTTTTAGAGGGCGAGATCCGCAACAGCTTTTACGTTGAAAGCATGATGAAAAAAGTATGGGCAGCACAGCTTGAAGTGCTGCATGAGATAGACAGAATATGTAAAAAACATAATATAACATATTTTGCTGACTGGGGAACACTGCTTGGTGCAGTAAGGCACAAAGGTTTTATTCCATGGGATGATGATATGGATATAACTATGAAACGTCAGGATTATATAAAGTTTTGTGAAGTATTTCCAAAAGAGACAACAGAACTTGATTTGGTAACTATATATACTGAAGAATGGTGGAATAGTCTCATAACGAGAGTTGTTAATGGCAAAAGAATACGATTTGATGATGAACATCTTCAAAAATACCATGGATGCCCATGGGTGATAGGACTTGATATATTTATTGTTGATTATGTTGCACCAACGCAGGAAGATGATGAATATACATGTGAAATTATAAAGATTGTGTCAGCACTTGTTGCTAATATAGAAGAAAATATTTATGATGATGAAACAATAAAGGCAGCTGCAATTGAAGTAGAGCAGATGCTTAATGTAAAGTTTGACTATAGTAAACCTCTTGAAAATCAGCTGCTGAGACTGATTGACAGACTTAATATGATGTATACAGAAGAAGAGTCAACAAAGATTGCACTTATGCCTGACCATGCGGGTCCCAGACCTTTGGATGTATATCCAAAAGAATATTATAGCGAAGCAATAGAGATGCCTTTTGAATATACAACAATTCCTGTTCCGGTTGGATACGATGCGATATTAAAACAAAAATACGGTGAAAATTATATGACTCCGATAATTGCTAACAGCAGTCATGAATACCCATTTTATAAAAAACAGAAAAGGGAGCTTTACAGCCAGATGGGTATAAAGATATGAAGACAGTAATTACATACGGAACATTCGATTTATTTCATCAGGGACATTATAATCTTTTAAAAAGAGCAAAAGAGTTGGGTGATTACTTAATAGTTGGCGTTACAACTGAGCATTTTGACGAAGCAAGGGGTAAGGTCAATGTTGTTGACCCTATAATTGAGCGTATAGAGAATGTCAAAAAGACAGGTTTTGCCGACATGATTATTGTTGAAGATCATGATGGGCAGAAAATTGAAGATATTCAAAAATACGGTGCGGATATATTTACTGTTGGTTCAGACTGGGTAGGAACATTTGATTATCTTAATGCCTTCTGTAAAGTAGTCTATCTTGAGAGAACGCCCAATATTTCTTCAACATTTCTTAGAAAAAAACAGTTCAAAATTGTAAGAATTGGCATAGTAGGTACGGGAAGAATTGCACCAAGATTTATATCGGAATCAAAATATGTAAGTGGACTTACGATAGAATGTGCTTACAATCCGGTAGATGAGAGTGCAAAGAGATTTGAAAAACGCGAGAAAATAAAGTGCTATACAGGTGATTATGAAGAATTTCTCGGAAATGTAGATGCGGTGTATATAGCTTCACCTAACGAAACACATTTTGAATATGCAAAAAAAGCTATAGAAGCAGGAAAACATGTGCTTTCAGAAAAACCGCTTTCATTTACAAAAAAAGAAAGCGAAGAATTGTATACAAGTGCAAAAGAAAAAAATGTCGTGCTTATGGAAGCAGTAAAAGCAGCATATTGTCCGGGATTCCAGCAACTTATTAATGTTGCAAAAAGTGGAAAAATCGGTGATATAGTTGACGTTGAAGCATCATTTACAAGACTTGCAGACCCGCTTTCAAGAGAACGTACAGATGCAGAATATGGTGGTGCATTTCTGGAGTTTGGACCAAGTGTGCTTGTTCCGGTTATTAAGCTGATGGGAAAAGATTACACATCAGTTACTTTTGACAGTATATATGATGGCAATGGAGTTGACCTGTATACAAAGGCTGATATACGCTATGACAACGGATTTGCAACAGTGAAGACAGGCGTTGGTGTAAAAACAGAAGGACAGCTTGTTGTTTCAGGAACAAAAGGATATATAATTGCACAATCTCCGTGGTGGCTTATGAAAAAATTTGATGTAAGATACGAGGATTCATCAAAGATTGAGCATTTTGAGCCTAGATTCCAGGGAGACGGTCTGAGATATGAAATAAGTGATTTTGTTTCCAAGATAAATGTAACAGATAAGAAGGATTACAAGCTTACAGCAGGAGAATCAATTATAATGTCTGAATTTGTTGAAAAATTCATGGAGCAGAAGAAAAACGAAAAAAATGGATGATTTCTAGACAGCGGAAAGGGGAAGATAAATGAAGTCAGGGATTAAGTATGTTGACGGAATGGACTTGCATGGCGTAATCAAAGCCGGATTAGAGGATTTTGAACTGGATTATACTGGCTGTAAAAGTGCAGAAATGATTCTTGAAAATGGTGGAAATATTGACGGAATTGCAGTCAGTCTGTGTGATTTTACAGATAAAGGATTTTTAAAAGAAAATGCTTCGCAGGTATTTAAGGATGCAATGTCTGTTGCAGACAGATACAATGCATATATTGTTATTGATACAGAAAATGTGAAAAAAGCGTCTGTTTTGGAACAGATTATTGATGAATGTGTCAATGAAATTGCTGCATCAGATGTTAATATTTTTATAGAAAATGGTTATACGAATGATAATGGCAGATTCTATCATAATGATTATTCTGAAGGTTCAAGGCTTGTTGAACTTACAGATAAACTTAATCTGCTTGCAGGCTGTGATAAATTTGGAATCTGTATCAATGTTGGACATGCTAATCTTCTTGGTATAAACGTGAGGGATATGGTTAGAGCGTGCGGTAAAAAGACCGGTATAATGCATATTAACGATAACGACGGAAAAGGCGATTATCATCAGATGCCATATACATTTACGACAGGAAGAGGACTGCTTTCAACAGACTGGGGCAATATAATAGGCGATTTGTCAAGAACAGGATTTAACGGAAGATTTGTATTTAATGTTGAAGGCACATTTAAAAGAACACCGGCAAAGCTTCATAAATCAATGTCAGAACTTCTTGAAGCAATGTATGAAGAGTGGATAGAGAGCTGTTTTAAGACTGAAGAATATCTCGCGGCTGCCGGAAAGAAAATTATTCTTTTCGGGGCAGGAAGAATGGCACTTAATTATATGCAGAACTGGGGAGACAAGTACCCACCGGCATTTCTTGTAGATAATAATTCTGAAATCCAGGGTCAGGAAAGATGGGGAATACCTGTGAAATCGCCTGATGAAATTCTTAATGTTCCGGAAAATGAGCGAAATGTATGGGTTTGCAATATGTATTATGATGCTATCGGTGCACAGCTTGACGGCATGGGCGTCGAATACAGATGCTATTGGGACCATTATTATATGTAGTATGTTGCGAGGTGAAAAATGCTTAAAGTAGGAGTACAGACAAAGGGAATTCTTCCTGATATGCCGGTAGATAAAGGTTTTCAGTTTATTAAAGATGCCGGATTTGAAAAAGTTGACCTGAGTATAGATACATTTTTGAAAAATTCAGATTTATACGCCGGTAATGTTAATAGATTTTTTGATGCTTCAGTAGAAGATTTGCTTGTATATTTCAATGATTACAGGATTGCAATGGAAAAGGTGGGGATTAGTCCGTCACAGATGCATGCACCTTATCCGGTAAATGTTCTTGGAAGAGGAAAACAGAATGAATATATGCAGGGGAATGTAATACCTAAAAACATAGTGATAGCGGAATTTTTAGGTGTTCCGTGGATGGTTGTTCATCCATTTAAAATGCAGTATGTGTATGGAAAAGATGTTGAACGTGCGAAAAATGTTGAGTATTTTAAGATGCTTATTCCACTGTTAAAGCAGTGCAATGTCGGAATCTGCTTTGAAAATCTTTATGAGGGTGTCGGACAGAGACTCGTTGAGGGTGTGTGTGCTGACCCTGATGATGCCATATGGTATCTTGATACATTAAATGAATATGCAGGTGAAGAATTATTTGGATTCTGCCTTGATACAGGGCATCTGCAGCTTGTAAAAAGAGATCCATATGAGTTTATCACAAAGCTTGGAAGCAGGCTGAAAGTGCTGCATCTGCACGAAAATGATGCCGTTGGTGATTTGCATCAGATGCCATATACATTCGGTGCAGATGAAAATGATGGACAGGTCTGGAACAGAATTTATAAAGGACTTAAAGAAATTAACTTTAGCGGGACATTAAGTTTTGAGACATTTCCGACAATGAACAGTTTTCCTAAAGGAATGGCATCAAGTGTACTTAAAACAATCAATGAAATTGGCAGATATATGGCTTGTAAAATCGAAAACAGTTAAAAACGGGTGGAGAATGATATATGAGAATCGGAATAATTGGAACGGGAAGAATTGCATCAAGATTTGCTGATACGGCATTTGATGGGATAGAGAGTGCATATATAAGCTGTGTATACAATCCCAAAATGAAAAGTGCTGAGAAATTTGCTATACAGCATAGAATAGAAAATTATACAGATAGTCTTGAAGAAATTGCTATACTTGCAGATGCATTATATATTGCTTCGCCGCATGAGACACATTATCAATATGCAAAATATTTTCTGAATAATAAAAAACATGTGCTATGTGAGAAACCGGCAGCACTTTCAAAAATTCAGGCAGAAGAATTGTATACACTTGCAAAGGAAAATAAGCTGGTATTCATGGAAGCAGTAAAGACAGCTTATTGTCCGGGATTCCATGCAATGATGGCAGCTGCAAAGAGTGGCAGAATAGGAAGAATTATAGATGTTGAGGCGGCATTTTCAAGACTTACGCCTGTTAATACGAGAGAATACATGGCACAGGATTACAACGGAAGTTTCCTTGAGTTTGGTAGCTATGTATGTATGCCAGTGTTTGAACTTCTAGGATGCGATTATGATGACGTAAGATTCAATTCGATGCGGGCTGTAAACGGTGTTGATGCATATACAAAGGCGTTTTTTTCATTTGGCGGTAAATCTGCTGAAGTAAAGACAGGGCTTGGCATAAAGACAGAAGGCCAGCTTCTCATATCGGGAACAAACGGATATATTCTTGCCAAGTCACCATGGTGGCTTACAAAAGAATTTGAGGTCAGATATGAAGATGCGAACAAAAGAGAGGTATATAAATATTCATATGATGGCAGCGGATTACAATATGAGTTGAAAGCATTTATAAATAATGTAAACAATATAAATAAGATAAATGAATCTGACGATTCAGACAGCAAGTGCCGTAAGGTATCAATATGGACGGGTACAAAAGTCTGCACAAACCGTGAAATTTCAATAGCAACAGCAGATGTTATGGAAAAATTCATCGAGTGGAACAGACCACAGGTCCAAGAAAAACAGAAAGAATTGTTTGGCAAAGATATAAAAAAACCAAGAGTGTGGGCATACAGGGGCTGTTGCACGCTTTATCCTGAAAATACGCTCGAAAGCTTCAAGGCTGCGGCTGAGCTTAAAGGAATTACGGGCATTGAGCTGGATATACAGTTTAGTAAAGATAAGAAAATAGTTGTATTTCATGATGAAAATGCAAGACGTGTTACTGGAATTGACAAAAACATCGCAGATTGCACACTTGGTGAACTCAAAAGTTTCAAGATGGCATCAAATGACGGCAGATATGCACAGATTCCTACTTTGTCGGAAGTTCTTGAACTTTTAAAAACATATTGTGAAAACAACGGACTGTTAATTAATATAGAATTAAAAACGAGCAAAGTACGCTATGAGGGAATAGAAGATGAAGCTTATAAGCTTGTAAAATCATATGGAATGGAAAAATATATTGTATGGTCTTCATTTCTGGCAGATTCGGTATCCTGCATCAAAAGGATAGATAAAGATGCAAAAACCGGAGTTTTAGCAGGTTCATTGGAAGATTGCATAGCAATGGTCCAAAATACAGGTGCAGAAGCACTTCATCCATATATAGGCGGACTTATGTTTGAACTGCCAGAACATATGAAAGGCATGCCTGTGCGTGCATGGAATGGTGAAGAACCGTTCTTTAAGGATGGAAGACCGCTGAAAGAACCTGACCTTAATAAATACAGGTTTTATGGGGCTACAGATATATTTACAAATATGCCTGAGAGGTATCTTGATGAATGGTGATTTTTTTAAAGAGGAAGTGCGTGAAGACTTTTATATCAGTGCAGAGATGAAAAGAGTCTGGGCGGTTGAAATGAAAGTCCTTTCGTTTGTTATAAGTGTTTGCAAAAAATATGACATACCCTATTTTGCGGATTATGGGACACTCCTTGGGACAGTAAGACATAAAGGCTTCATACCATGGGATGATGACATTGACATATGTCTTAAACGTTCGGATTATATGCGTCTTATTGAAGCGTTTAAGAAAGAAAATAATACGGATTATGTATATAATGGATTTTATTTTTCAGATACAAGCGGTCAGCCGTTTATGAGTGTGTCTGATTATTCAGGAGTTCCAATACCGGCTTTAGTGCAGGAAAAGTTCTTTGGATGTCCGTATGTTGCAGGAATAGATATTTATCCGCTTGATTATGTGCCGAGAGATTCAGAACTTGCCGGACTTCAGCTTAATATGTATGTTGCATTGTACGATATTGCGATAAGATTTTATGAGATTTCCAGGCAGGAATTGGAAGATAATTTAGGGCAGATTGAGCAGATTTATAACGTGAAATTTGTTCGTGATAATACTTTAAGAGGTCAGATATGGCGGCTTGCAGACAGTATCGCAGCCATGTTTACCGAAGAAGAAAGCGATAAACTTACATTTCTTGCACGTAATGCACAGGGTGATGCCGGCTTTGGCTATAACAAAGAGTGGTATGATTCATCTGTGAATATGAAGTTTGAGGATATGGATATAGCGGTTCCGTGTGGATATAACGATATTCTTATAATGCTTTACGGTGACTATAAAGTTCCTGTATGTAACACAAGTTCACATAACTATCCGTTCTATGCGAAACAGAAAGAGTTTTTGCTGGAGAATGGGTATGAGGTGTAAATAAAAAAACAAAGGTTAAGAAAATAGAAAATAAGCCGATATATTAAATATAATTAGGAATTATAGTGTAATAAATATTTAGTTGTAATTTATTACCGGTGTGCGAATGGAGTCGCTTGAATAATATATCGGAGAATCGTAGCAATATAGCGATTGGTGTATAAGCCCTGCATTTGTATGCAGGGCTCTTTTTGCATATGTATTAAGATAAACTGTGTTTAATGGAAAATATTAGGTGATAGATATGAAAAGTAAATTAACAGATGATTGGAAAGATATAAGTGAATTGGTTATATATGGGTTTGGAAAAGTAGCTCATGATAATATAGAATTTTTTAAAAATAATTTTAACATTGTGTACATTGTAGATAGTAATAAAGAAAAATGTAATTGTGAGTTTAAAGGCATATCAGTAAAGCATGTTAGTGATGTTAAGGGTGATTTGAAGAATCATAAAATAGTAATTATGACAGCTAACAGGAATGCCGCTTTAGTTGGGGAAGACCTTGAAAAATTTGGATTACAGTCAGGAAAAGATTTTTGCTCAATGGAGCAGTTCCTTACTGAGTGGTTTTGGAATTATAAGAAAAAAGTCTGTTTAATGGAAGTACATAGTACAATAACATCACGATGCACTTTAAAATGTAAGCATTGTAATATGTTCATGCCATATTATAAGGAACATGTAGATTATACAGCTAAAGATATATTAGAGGATTTAGAATTGTTGTTCAGACACGTGGATTATATTGTTGCATATGAAATTCTTGGTGGAGAACCGCTTATTAATGGTGAACTTGCAGACATGATAAGACAGATTGGTGATAGGTATGGTAATAGAATAGGTAATATTGGGATTATCACTAATGGAACATTACTGCCGAATGAACAGCTTATAGAAATATCAAAAAAGTATAATGTTAAATATGATTTCAGTGACTACACAGATGTAGTAGATTATAAAAAAAGATTTGATTCGGCTGTAAAGATAGTAAGTGATGCTGGTTTAAGATATTCAGTAAATCGTTCTCTTAGATGGTGTGATTTTGGATTCCCGGTTAATAACAGAATGTATGATTTTGATAAAGTAAGAGAACATATGCTTTCATGCGGACCAATATTTCATGGACTTAATGATGGAAAGTATTATTATTGCCATGTATCCTGGAGTGCTGATAAGGCAAAGTTATTAAAAAATGTATCAGATGATTATATTGATTTAAGAACACTTGATGATGATGACAGAGCAAAAGAAGCAATACTAGAACACAGTAATGGTAATATGGCAAAAGGATTTGTGAAGCTTTGTAAGATATGTGGTGGCTGTGGTAATGACAATACAGAATTTGTAAAAGCAGCAGAACAGATGTAAATATCAGACAATGAAACATACTAAATTAGAAGGATTATATACATGGAACAGAAGTCTAAATATGATATAGAAATTGAAAATTTCAGACATAATTTTAGCGGCATAAAAAACAAGAGAATAGCAATATATGGAATGGGAAGGCGTAGTGCAACGCTTCTCCCAGGGATAACTGACTTTAATATTGCTGGAATTTTGGATAGGGATGAAAGTAATGTTGGAAAAGAATTATGTGGAATTAAAGTAATATCTATAAAGAATGTAGAAAATTATGTAGATGCAATTATTATTAATTCAGACCCATCTAACTATGAGATAATATACAAAAGAATTGCAAATGACGTTACAGTTCCAGTGTATTATGCAGACGGAAGAATAGCAAGTTTATCAAATAAAGATACAAGATATGAGCAGAATAAGTATTGGGAAAGCTCGTATAAGGAGTTAAAAAACAAGATAGATAAAGCAGACATTGTTTCATTTGATATATTTGATACATTGATAATGAGAAAAGTTTTTTCGCCAGAAGATGTATTCAGACTGTTAGGAGAAAAGGTAAGAGCGGAATTAAAATTAGATTGTGAAATTGCCTATATAAGGGCACAAGTTGCTGCACAATGTGGGCCATACGCAAATATTAACGAAATATATGAACAGATAAAGAAGTCATGTATGAATCTCACAGATGAGAATATATCGGATATCATGAAGATGGAGAAAGATATAGATTTAGATTTATGCATTGCAAGAAAAGATATTACAGATTTATATGAGTATTGTGTGACATCAGGGAAAGAAGTTTATCTTGTGAGCGATATGTATTATACATTAGATGATATTAATTGTATATTAGGTAAATGTGGAATAACACCACCATGTAATGAACATATATGGATATCATGTGAGAAGAAATATGATAAGGTATCAGGCACAATATGGAAAGAGTATTCTGAAATGTTCAGCAGGGATGTTAAGTGTCTGCATATAGGTGACAATAAAATAGGTGACATTGAGAATTCTGTAAAATATGATATTGATTCATATTATATTATGAGTGCTAAAGATATGCTTATGAATTCATCTATGGCAGAATTAGTATCATATGTTAATACGGTATCAGACAGTATATGTCTTGGATTGGTAATTGCAAATCTGTTTAATAGTCCATTTGCATTATGCAGTACTAAGGGGAAAGTGTCATTCGATGATAGTGAAAGTTATGGATATTGTATCTATGGACCATTACTTGAAAAATTTCTTATATGGCTTTATTACAATTCAAGAAAAGATGAAATAGATAAGTTATTATTCTTTGCTAGAGATGGATATTTTCTTGAAAAAAATTACAAAATTGTCACAGAATTATTAGATGATGGATACAAGCAAGACTGGTGTTATCTTCCGATATCACGAAGGCTTATATATATAGCAACCATGGAGAATGAAGATGACTTTAATAGAGTTGTAAGTTTTCCTTATGTAGGAACATTTGCTGATTATATGAAATCAAGATTTGAGATAATCGTCACAGATGAAACATTGGAATATAATGACCGACAGATTAATGCAGTGGGGGACAGTAAGAACATATTAAAGTGGATTCAGCCATACAAAGATAAAATAATGGAACAGGCTAAAAAAGAAAGAAAAAATTATCTTGCTTATCTTACATCAGATGGTGATATGCAAAAGGAATTATCTTATGGAACAGTTGATTTGGGATATTATGGAACAAATCAGTATTATCTGCAACGATTAACTGGAATTAAGACAAAAGGGTATTGCTTTTATGCATGTTTGTCAAAAGATAATATTTATAACAATGAAATAACAATGGATGGGTGTTTTCAGTATGGTGATGATTATACTGCAGAAAAAAGTATTGCAAGTAATAAGAATATGTATATAGAAACATTTATTACGGCTCCACATGGTATGATCAGATATATTGATGACAGAGGAAATGCAGTATGCCAGCCTGATAGAAAGAGCCAGAAAAATTTCAATGTTAAGGAAAAAGTAAATTGTGGCGCAGTTGACTTTATTAATGATTATATCAGTATTTATAAGACAATATTAGCTGTCAATTGCAGTGAATGCATAAAATCAATGTCAGATAGAACAGAAAGCTTGGAAGATATTTTATTTTTTAATATGTTGAATGGTATGTGTAATATATCGAAAAATATTCTTGAAGGATTTTATTTTGATAATGATTTTATCGGTGGGAAAGAGATAGAGTTAGAAATATAATATTATACAGAGAAATATTGAGGTAAAATATGAGCTTTGAATATAATGATGAGACTTTTAAAAAGATACAGAACGTAGAATTAGAAATGCTTAAAGAGGTTGATAGAATATGTAGAAAATATGACATAATCTATGAATTAGATGGCGGAACATTGCTGGGGGCGGTCAGATATGGAGGCTTCATTCCATGGGATGATGATATAGATATCAGAATGTTAAGAAAAGATTATGATAAGTTTTGTGACGTGTGTCAGAATGAATTTGGAGAGAAATATTTTTGGCAGACATATCATACCGATCCGGGATATCGATGGGAGTATGGCAGAGTCCTAAAAAATAATACAAATTTTTTTAGAAGTGATCATGAGATGATAAAAAGCAGGAATGGCATATTTTTAGATATTTTTCCATGCGATAATATGCCGGAAAAAGGGCTTTCAAAGTCGATATTTAATCTTAGAAGTTTTATAGCAAGAAAAATAGGTTATTCTGTTGTTGGTGCTAGATATGAAAAAAATATATTAAAAAAATTAGCATACAAACTGCTTGCATTAATTCCAATGAGACTTGTTGCCAAAGAGTATGATAAATTATCACAAATGTATGCTGGAATAGAAACAAAATATGTTAGGACAACAGGCTGGCATTGGAAACAAGAAAGTAAAGGATACCTTCGTTCATGGCTTACAGACTATGAAGAAATAAAGTTTGAAGATATGGTAGCTTTTGCACCGAAGGATACAGACGGTTTTCTCAGATACATGTATGGTGATGATTATATGACACCACCTCCAGTAGATAAAAGAAAACCCCAGCATCCTGCAACGTTGATTGAATTTGGAGAGGAGTAGTTATGACTTACGAAGAATTTAAAAAATTACAATATAAGGCAGAAAATAAAGAAGAAAATTTACTTACTGAAGAAGAATTAAATAAATTGAAACCATACAAGGTTGATAATGCAATTATTATGGCTGCTGGTTATAGTGCAAGATGCATGCCTTTATCTAATGTTCTTCCTAAAGGGTTGTTCCGTGTTAAAGGTGAGATACTTATTGAAAGAGAAATACGACAGTTACAGGAAGCCGGAGTTAAGGAAATTATAATTGTAACTGGGTTTATGCAGGAAAAATTTCAATATTTGAGAGACAAATATGGGGTTATTTTAATTCACAATGATGATTATGATAAATACAATAACATAGCGTCACTATATAAAGCACAGAATTATATGAAAAATTCTTATATTTTATGTTCTGATAATTATTATGCAGATAATGTGTTTCATAAATATGTCTATTCGCCATATTATTCATGTGTGTATTCAGAAGAATACTGCGATGAATATTGCGTATTAGAAGAAGATAAAGATGGTTATATAACAAGTATTAAACGAGGTGGTGGAAAAGCGTGGTATACAATAGGGGACTGCTTTTTTGACAGAAAGTTTTCTGATACATTTGTTAAATATATGAATGAAGAATGGAATGACATGAATACAAGGAATATGTTAATGGATGATTTCCATATTCAACACATTGATGAATTAAAATTAAAAAAGGTTGAACGTGAAAAAAACAAGGTATTGGAATTTGACACATTAGAAGAATTCAAGCAGTTTGATAATTCTTTTGAAGAGTTTATGAATGAGAATCTTGATCAGTCTAATGAAGTTATCAAAGTGTTTTCGAAATATTCGGAAGTTAAGTCATATCATTCAGTACCAACGGTACAGAAAAGTGGAAGGCTTCATTTAAATGAGAATTTATTCAAGCCATCTCCTAAATGTCTGGAAGTATTGAAAAATATTACAATGGAAGATTTGTATTTATATGATTTGGGAAGAAATGATGAATTAGTTGAGACATTATCCTCATCATTAGGAATTTCATCTAATAATATTTTTATACATAATGGTTCAGCAGAAGTTATTAAATCAATAGGAAGCATATTACTTAATGAGAATGATATAGTTTTAATTCCATCACCTGGCTGGAGTTATTATAAGAGTGTTGCAGATGCCAAATTCGCAAAATGTATTACATACGAGGTATGTGAAAAAGAAGATACATATGAGTATAATATAGAGGATCTTCTCCAAAAGGCTAAAGAAAATAATCCTAAGGTAATTATTATTACATCTCCACAGATGCCGACTGGATGTGGAATATCATACAATGATATTGAAAAAGTGATAAGAGAAAATACTAATTCGATTATTTTATTAGATGAAGCATATTGGGGATATGGAAATGATGATAATAAGTTTGAGAAAAAAATCATTACTAAATATAGCAATGTAGTAATAACAAGAACCTTTTCAAAATTCTATGGACTTGCTGACATACGTATTGGTTATGGATTATGCAGTTACCCATTAAGACGTACGATATGCCTGGACTTACCATTGTTCAGGGCATGTGGGATAAGCAGGAAAATAGCGGTGGCAGCAATTAAAGACACGGAATATTATAAGAAAATGAAATTAGAGACAAATTCAGTCAGAGAGTGGTTTTATACTGAATTAAATAAAATTCCAGGGGTAAAGGCATATAAGTCAGAGTCTAATTTTATTTTTATAAAGCTTGATAATGCAGATGCTGGAAGAGTGCGGGCTTATATGGAAGAAAATGGATTACTTATAAGATTATTTACTGATAAAGATGCCCTCAGATTAAGAATTACAATTGGACCAAAAGATATTATGGAAAGAGTGATTTATCAGTTGAAAAGGGCATTAAGATAGGAGAGCGGATGTTAGAAGAATTAAAAGAATTTAGAGATAAGCTGGATAATTTAATGTGTTCATGCATGGACAAGACGATTGTTATTTATGGGTATGGATATTCGGGAAGATTTGTTGCGTGGTATGCAGACTACTATCATAGCATAAAACCCCGATATCTGATTACAGAAGAAAATAGCAGCATTATACCATATGAATATCCTTTATTTAGAAATTCATTATTTGAATTTGATTATAAAGATGTTAAAAATGCTGTTGTATGGTTATGTACAGCGGAAACAGAAGAGATAAGAACATGTCTTGAAACACATGGCTATGTTAAAAACAAAACATACTTTGATATAAATGAAATTGTATATGGAGTTGATTATAATAGAAAAGGAAGTGATACAAATATACAATTTATGAGATATTTGGAGAAGATGCATGGGTATGATATAGTCGACCCAATACAAGTGAAGGATTTTACAAATTCGATGGATGGGATGCGTCCATGTGTTAATTTATCGCCGAAAGAAATTTTCCCAATTCTGGATAAATGCCACTGCATTCCACAAAAGAACGATGCAATATTTGATTTTGGATGTGGGAAAGGCTCGGCACTTTTTTCTTTCTTGGATTATGGTTTTAGTCAGGTTGGCGGTGTAGAGTATGCAGATAATGTTTATGAAATACTTACATCAAATGCTGAAAAATTGTGTAATGAATTAAATGATAAAAAAATGAATTGTTATCACGGAGATGCGGCATTAGTAAAAGAGGAGCTGGATGAGTATAATTGGTTTTACTTGTTTGCTCCATTTGGCAGAGATGTATTTGAAAAAGTAATTAATAATATATGTGAAAGCTTTAACAGACGCCCACGTAAGATATGGATTATAAATATATTGCCAAAATATCACGATGTTATAGAAAAAACAGGAAGATTTGTTTTAACTAATCAATTTGAAATTATGACACGACAGAGAGTTGTGAATATATATGTTTCAAAATTTAATAGTTAATATTTTTATAGAGAGGATACTTATGTTTTTTGATAATTATGAATTGCTTATAAAGTATATATGTGACAAAAACAATGAAAAAGAAATATATATATGGGGTGTATCTGTGTATGGCAATTATCTGGGCATATTATTAAATGAAAAAAAAATAAAATGGTCTGGATATTTTGATAATTATTCTGTGGATATAAATAAGCAATACAACGGGAAAAATGTATATAGCGGAAAAAATATCTGTTGTAATGATAATGTTATGTATATATTATCGATGCGTTCTTATGAAGCTGTTTATAAACAATTGAAACTTGCAGGAATAAAAGACGAACAAATAATAGTGATATCGGATGTTTCAATCTTTTCTATGATTGAGGATGAAGTTATTAATGTTTCGCAGTATTCAAAAAAAATAAAAAAATTTCAGAATATTCATAATGGAGAACGCTGTTTTATAATTGGAAATGGTCCAAGCCTGAAAATAGATGATTTACAGAGATTAAAAAACGAGCATACATTTGCATGTAATCTTATTTTTCAGTGCTTTGATAAAACTGAATGGAGACCAGAATATTACTTCTTTTTAGAATCTAATTCGACTACATTTGAGTCAAGGGAATTAGTTAAAAATCTGATGAATAACTGTCGTGCAGCATTTGTAAGAGGAGGAGGATCTTTATATAAATATCGGGATGATAAGGATTTGGATAATTTGTATTACATGAAAATGAAACTTCCAGAAAATATTGATAGTATTTCATTTTCAGGTGATTGTTCTCTGGAGGTATATTCTGGAACGACTACTACATATGCCATGATACAGATGGCGGCATATATGGGATTTAAAAAGATATATCTAATTGGTATTGATCATACATTTTCAAAAATAATTGATAAGAATGGAAATGTACATGACGGAGTGGTATCAAAAGGGGAAGAACATGCAGCTTTCCTGGGAAATTATAATCTGCCTAATGGGTCAGAGGTGTATAAGGCGGAGAATGCCTATTGTGCAGCACGTAAATATTGTGAGATGAACGATATAGAAATTTATAATGCAACAAGAGGCGGAATGTTGGAAATATTTGAAAGAACAGATTTTGACTCGTTGTTTGAAAAATAGAGAGGTACAAAATGAAGTGTAAAATATGCGGAAATGAAAAAATATCTGTGGTTTACAATGGCAGAATCAGAGATGGAAAGTTAGAACATTATACTAATTCAGATGTAGAAATATATAAATGTGACCATTGTAAAGTAATGTGGCATGAACCAATAATGAATCTTGAACAATATTATGAAAGTACTGAATATAGAAAATCATTAGAGGGGTCAACGGATGAAGAAACATTTTATCGTTTACATGATAAAGAAACGATAGAAAAATTTAGATATACTGGAACGGAAATTTATAGAAATAAAGTAACAGCAGATATAGGATGTGGGTGCGGTGCATTTTTAGATTATATTAACGGTGTATCGTCAAGTGTAATTGCAATTGAACCGTCACAATTTTATCGTAATGTTATGGATAGAAAGGGATTTTACACTTATCCTTATGCGGCTGAAGCGTTAAAGGAGTGGAGAAACAAAGTAGATGTTTTAACTTCTTTTGACGTGATTGAACATGTTGAAAAACCACAGGATTTTTTGAAAGAGTGTAAGGATTTACTTAAAGAAGGAGGAACTGCTATTATTGGAACACCGACAGATGCTCCGATTATGAGAGCATTGCTTGGGACAATATATGAAAAGAAAATTTTGTTTAGCACACAGCATTTATGGATCTTTTCAGAGGAAAGTCTTAGAACAATGGCAGAGGAAACAGGCTTTTCTTATATAGAAATAAAATATTATCAGCGTTACGGGATTGCAAATATGTTGGGATGGATAAAGGAAAAAAAGCCAGGAACTGAGATTCCGGACAGCGCTGTATCTGATATTTTGGATGCTGTTTGGAAGAAAGATTGTGAGATGCAAGGTAATTCAGATTATATCGTATTATATGCACACAAGTAAAAAGAGAAAAGGATGGATTGTAAGAGCATGAAAGTTGTATCATTTATACCAATAAAGTTAAATAATCAGAGACTGCCAGGAAAAAATATTAAGGACTTGAATGGTAGACCATTATGTGATTATATCTTTAAAACAGTTAAAGATATTTCACAAATAGATGAAAAATATGTATATTGCAGCGATGAAAAAATATGTGATTATATTCCAGAAGGCATAAACTTTTTAAAAAGAAGCAAGACATTGGACGGCTTTGAAGTGAAAGGACTGGATATAATAGAACAATTTGTAAAAGATGTCGATGCAGATATTTATGTACTTACACATGTTACCCAGCCATTTACAAGATCTGAATCTATAATAAAAGGATTAGAGGCAGTGCTGAGTGGGGAGTATGATTCAGCATTTAGCTGCGTTAAAATACAGGATTATTGTTGGTATAAAGGAGTCCCATTTAATTATGATATGAAAGATATTGTTACGACACAAAATTTAGAACCTGTTTATATGGAAACAGGAGCTTTTTATATTTTTACCAAAGATGTTTTTGTCAATTTACATCAGCGTATAGGAAAAAAACCATTTATGTGCAGTATTGACCAGATGGAAGCTGTTGATATTGACGAGCCGGAAGATTTTGAGTTTGCAAAAGTTGTTGAACAATATTTGGAAAGGAACAGTAAATGAAAGACATAGAGATTCTTGATTGCACCCTGCGTGATGGTGGAAGGATAATAGACTGCAAATTTCAGGATAATGAAAATATTGGTATTGGCAAGTTTTTAAAGAAGTCAAACATAGACATCATAGAACTTGGTTTTTTAAGAGACAATATTAATTATTGTGGAAACAGTACTTTTTTTGGAACAGTTACTCAAGCAAACTATTATGCAGAGAATATAGGAGAGGGAAATCAGCGGTATGTTTTATTTGTTGATTACGGCTTATATAATATAGAAAATTTGGAGGAGAGAAATAATAAAAGAATAACAGGTATTCGATATGGCTTTACCAAAAAAAATTATTATGAGCATCGTGATGATATTATATCCGAAATGAAAATGATTCAAAAAAAGGGATACGACTTGTATGTTCAAACCGTTTTTACAAATGGGTATACGACAACGGAATTGTTGGAACTGATTGGTATTGCTAATGAAATCAATCCTGTTTCATTTGGTATAATAGATACATATGGATCAATGTATTTAGATGATTTAGATTATATTTGGAATGTTGTAAATCATAATTTGAAAAAAGAAATAGCGATAGATTTTCATTCTCATAATAATATGCAGATGTCATTTGCAATGGCACAAAGGATTATACAATTATCAAATAATGAGCGTAAAATCATTATAGATTCTACAATAAATGGAATGGGAAAATGTGCAGGTAATCTCAATACCGAATTAATTATAGACTATTTGGCTCGGAAAAAAAATTATGATTACAATACGGATGCTATATTAGATGCAATAGATTGTTATATTGAGTCATATAAAAAAGATAATGAGTGGGGGTATTCAATTCCTTCATTTATGGCTGGTATATACAAAGCACATCCTAATAATGTAATATTTCTTACATCAAAGTATCGTTTGCAGAATTGTGATGTAAAGTATATTATATCCAGCATTGATGAGGAGAATAGACAGAGGTATGATTACGATTTAGTTCAAAAATTATACCTGGAATATTCTTCAACTAAGGTTAATGATTCAGGAACTGTTGAAAAACTTGTTGATAAATTTAAGGGACAAACTATTTTGATAATGGCTCCAGGAATAACAATAGAAAAATACAAGCCTGTTATTACAAAATATATACAAGATTATAATCCAATAGTGATTAGCGTAAATTTTAAGCCATGTGATTTTAAGACTGATTATATATTTTTTTCTAATGCAATTCGTTGGGAAGAATTTAAAGGGAATAAAGAAGAGTCTGATTCAGAAAAGTATATATTAACAAGTAATATTCATACAAAAGATGATAAATCGTTAGTCATCAATTATTCTAGTCTGATAGAGGAAAGTAGTGTGCTGCCAGATAATAGCACAATAATGTTATTGAATTTATTAGATCAATTGGGAGTGAGTAAAATTGCAATCGCGGGGTTTGATGGTCTGGACGAGCAACAAAGTAACTATATTAATGGAACAGAACCAATACGACATATTAATATGACATATAAACAAATAAATGAAGAAATTAGTAATTTATTTAAAAATTTTAGAGAACGTGTGGCAATGAAAATAAATATTGAGACAATAACCCCAAGTAAATATTCATAGAAAGAAGGTTGTTTAGTGGAAAAAGCAATTTGTTTTGGTGCGGCAGGCGGTGGAAAAAGACTGTTTGATGAAATATCAGAAAAGTATGAAATAATAGCATTTACAGATAATGATAAAGATAAAATAGGAACGAGTATAAATGGAATAAAGACTTATGGTATTGAAGAATGTTTCCAATTAGAATGGGATGTTGTTGTTATAACATCAGCTCCGGGTATGGTGAATATAAAACAACAGCTTATTAGTATGGGAATAGATTCCAGAAAAATTGACACAACTTTTATTGAGCTTCCATTGTTAAGCAGAATTTCATTTTTGGAAAAATTATCCCAAATACAAAATTTTGACAATGCAGCGGTTGCAGAAGTAGGGGTTTTTGAGGGAGATTTTGCAAAATGGATTAATCAATTTTATGCTAAGCAGAAGTTACATCTTTTTGACACGTTTGAGGGGTTTGATAAAAGAGATATTGATAAAGACAGATTGTATTCAGAAGCTAAGGTTGGGGATTATTCTAATGCGAGTATTGACATGGTAATGAAAAAGATGATTTATCCAGAAAATGTTATAATACATAAGGGATATTTTCCAGATACAGCAAAGCAATTAGGAGAGGAACGTTTCGCATTTGTTAATTTGGATGTGGACTTATATGAACCTACATATAACGGATTGAAACTTTTTAAAGATAAGATGATTTCAGGTGGAGTAATTCTGGTACATGATTATTTTGCAACGAATTTTAAAGGACCGCATGAAGCTGTAAACCAATTTCTTGAGGAAATGAATGGGCGTTATGCCAAGTATCCAATAGGTGATGGGATAAGTATTATGATAACTGGTTTTTAAAAGGTGGTATTAATGAGTATAAAATTGTTTGTTATGGATGTTGATGGAACAATGACAGATGGAAAGATATATATTGGAAATTCAGGAGAAGCTTTTAAATCATTTGATGTTAAAGATGGATATGGAATACATTGTATTTTACCATGTAAACAAATTATTCCGGTAGTATTAACTGGAAGAAAATCTGATATTGTTGAAAATCGATGTAAAGAATTGGAGATACCATATGTTATACAAGGGAGCAAAAATAAAGTAGACGATTTAGAAAAATTATTACATATTCTTAAACTGGAATGGAAGAATGTGGCATGTATGGGTGATGATCTTAATGACTTAGATATAATAAAAAAAGCAGAGTGGTCTGCATGTCCAAATGATGCGGTAAAACCAGTTAAGGAAGTGTGCAATTTTGTTGCATCAAGAAATGGTGGAGGGGGAGCTGTACGAGAAGCAATTGAGGCATTGTTAGAATATACTAACTGACAATAATGATTAAAAATGAGGAATGAATATGCCTATAAAGATAACAATTATCACATCAATTTATAATAAATCAAAATATTTATCTGATTATGTTCAAAGTATAAAAAACCAGACATTTAAGGATTTTGAGGTTATATGTGTTGACGATTGTTCCACAGATGATTCTTTAAAACAGTTACAAATATTAGTTTCAAAGGATTCCAGGTTTAATATTATTATTAATGAAGAAAATTGTGGACTGTCAGTTAGCCGTAATAAGGCAATTGAATTGAGCAAAGGAAAATATATCTGTTTCCTTGATGCAGATGATTGTTTTGTGCCACAGGCACTGGAAATATTGTGGGAAACTGCAGAAAAATATGGGGTGGAAGCAGTTTTTTTTAGTGCCTTGGAATATTCTGAGGATTTAAAGAAAAAGCTGAGGACAATAAAATATAAAAGAACTTATCCAGTATGTGATGGAAAAAAAATGATAGCATTGTTGCATGATAATAAAGAGTATCAAAGCGCATGTGGATTTCAACTTTGGAATCTTGAATTTTTGAAAAACAATAATGCTCGTTTTTATCCGGGTATTTATTATGAAGATACTTTGTTTACAATTCAGACATTGATAAAAGCAAAGTGCGTTAAAGCAATACCTGACACGCTGTATATATACAGACAATGTAGTTCGTCGATTTCGCATACATTAGGTATAAAACAGTTGTATTCCTGTCTGGTTATATATGATGAATTATCAATTATGTTAAAACAGAATTATAATGATGAGTATATATATAATGAAATAATTGAAAGGTTACATTTATTCAAACGAAGGATTGAACATATAATATGTATAGAGCCGGAAAATAGCATAAATATTTTGAATTATGTGCCATATAATGATCTTTTACAAAAATTTGTTAAAAACAGAACATACCCATATATAAGAGAGCTTCTTGATGAGGAAATAAGTAAAATTAGATTATCAGAGAGTGTTTTTGTTTATGGAGACGGAGTCAGTGCAGAAGAAACAGTAGCTCTTTTAAGCAGTTATCAGATAAATATATGTGCAATAATAGTTTCATACACTGTAAACGATAGAACATGGCACGGATATAAAGTTATAGCACTTGATGATTTTAATGCTCAGGGATTAGTTATTATTTCTGTATCAAAAAAATGGAAAGAGTCATTAGAGGAGGTTTTTGAGTTAAAAGGGAATGATACGATTTTTATTACAAGAGATTTTTAGTGAAAATGTAATTCATAATAAAGGGAACTTATTATTTTTGCAGTCAGTTTATAAGATGAATATTGTAGAGAGGAAAAGATAGCAAAATGCTGTCTGTGTAGTATATTATGAAATGGGTTAATAAAACAAACGAAAAACTTTATGTTAGCAGTATTAATAAAAAAGATACAAAATTCTGTATTTATGGTGCTGGAATATTAGGTGGTGATTTGTATAATTTGCTTAAGCATTATGGGATGTTCAGCTGCTTCATAGATAATAATGAAAAAATTCAAGAAAAGGGCTTTAACAACGAGAAGGTATTTTCGGAAAAAGAATTTTTTGAAAGCGAGAAAAAAGATTTAATTATTATTGCTGCTACCGAAGAAAATACAAATAAAATCAAAAGTAATCTTGAGAATAGAGGACTGAAATGTGATGAGCATTTCTTTACATATGAATATTTCTTGGGAAAGGTTTTACCTTTAATAATATATGATTTATATGATCAGATATTTCTTAATCTTTGTCAAATATGTGTAACAGAAAGATGTACGCTAAAATGTAAAAAATGTGCACATGGCTGTTATGCGGTTGGCAGAGATAATCCAGACCTTACATTAGAACAGGTAAAGAAAAGTGCAGATGTATTTTTTTCAAAAGTTGATTACATACATGAATTTGTTCTGATTGGTGGAGAACCAATGTTATATTCTTATTTAGGACAGGCAATAGAATACATTGGAAAGAATTATCGTGATAAAATTAATATTTTTTCAATTACAACTAATGGTACTATATTTCCGAGCGATGAGCTGCTGAATATGTGTAAACAATATAATGTTCTATTCAGAGTATCAAACTATTCAAATGCTATAAGTAAATTAGAAATGCAATATGCAAAATTAGAAAATATATTTAAAAACAATAATGTGAAATATAGAATAGGTAAAAAAGAAAAAAACTGGATGGATTATGGATTTGATTATTATAAAAGAGATTGTTCTGATGAAGAGTTGATAGAGGTGTTTGACGCTTGCCATACTTCATGTCATGAAATTCGTGAAAATAAATTCTATTATTGTGTTATGGCTCGAAGTGTATCTGATAATTTGAATTTTAATGTTGGAAAAGACGATTATCTGGATTTTAACCAACTGACAGGTAAGAATTGGAGAAGAGAACTTTTGGAATACATATTAGGATATTCTGAAAAAGGATATTTGGATATGTGCAGATATTGTCATGGTGCAGATTGCTATAATTATTTAATACCAGCTGCTCAACAATTATAATGATAAAAAATAATCTGGAGTGAAATGTAATGAAAAATAGTAATCCGCTATTAAGCATAATTGTTCCAATGTATAATTCGGAGAAAACAATATCACAATGTATAGATAGTATTTTAAATCAAGATATTGATGATTTTGAACTTATATTAGTTGATAATGCATCCTTAGATAATACTTTAAGAATATGCGAAGATTATTCAAAAGAATATAAAAGAATTACAATAATTCCGCTAAGTTATAATGGTGGAGCTAATACGGCTAGAAAAGCTGGTGTAAGAGCAGCTAAAGCAGAGCTTATTGGATTTGTAGATAGTAATGACTGGATAGAAAGCAGTATGTATGGCACTCTTATAAATATACAAAAAGAAAATCAATGTGATTTAGTATCGTCAGGAATGTATCGGGATGATGAGATATGTGGATTTCATATAGAATTGTTAGATAATTTTGAACAGGGAATTTATAGTAATTTACCAGAAAATATCTATAAAACTATGCTGTTTGATGATAAAAATAATGATTTTGGTATATACGGTACGTTATGTGAAGAAATTTCATAATTCATAGACCTTGCTTTTACTGATGTTGTGGAGCATATAAAAAACAACTTACCCCGATCCAATATATATTTTGTCAGTAAATATCCACATCGAAAGCATATTTACATCCAGTCCCTGCTGCAGTTCAAGTGAAGCGTGAGTAACAAAGAAATTAAATAGATAAAGAATGTTGAGTAAATGTATGAAAGATGAAAAAAAAATAAGTATTATTGTACCAGTATATAATTCTGAAAAATATTTAGATAAATGCATAAACAGTATTTTGAAACAAACTTATAAAAATATAGAAATTATTGCAATAAATGATGGCTCGACAGATGGAAGCTACGAGAAACTTAAAAGTTATGCAAAGAGAGATGATAGAATAAGGGTGTTCAATCAGGATAACAAGGGTTCGACTGAAGCTAGAATTAAAGGAGTTCAACAAGCAAGGGGAAAATGGATAGGCTTTGTTGATAGTGATGATTGGATTGAACCGAATATGTTTGAAAAACTATATATATATGCAGAAAAATACAATTGTGATTTGGTATCATCTGGCATTGTGCATGACTTTGAAAATGGAAGAAAATCTGAAGAAGTATTTGATGTATATGACGAAAAACTGTATATAGAATTAACGCAAGATATTTATCCTTCGATGATTTATGATTTTGAGTCAGAAGAAATGGGATTAAAATGTACATTGGTTAATAAGTTGTTCAAAAAAGAATTATTAGAGCAAGTCTTTTTGAATATTAATACAAAAGTATTTTATGGTGAAGATGCTTTGACAATTTATCAGTATTGTTTGTTGTGTAATAATATGTATATATTAAAAGAAGCGTATTATCATTATTATATTCATGAAGGATCTATGTGCAGTTATGCAGATACAAAATTGATGCAAAATACATATTATTTATATACTAATTTGCAAAATGTGTTTCTTAATTCAGAAATTAAATATGTTTTAATGAAGCAATTGAAGCAATACGTTATTTCACTTGAAATGCATACATTAAAACAACTTTATAAAATAGATATGTTGGCATATGCCGAGTGGGATTTTAAAGAATATAAATTAATATATGATAAAAAAATGGTAATATATGGAGCGGGGGCATGTGGACAAGCTTTGTATAGAGACATTGTTAAAATGGGAAAATCAGAAAACATTATTGGATGGGTAGATAAACAATATCTATTGAAGAGAGATGAATGTTTATATGATATTCAGCCCGTTGATTGGATAAAGGATAAAATTTTTGATTTTATTGTAATTGCTATTAAAGATGAAGATACTGCGATGGCTATTAAGAAAGATTTAATGGAAAAATATTTTGTTAGTTCAGAGAGTATTGTGTGGTCAAAGGTGACATATATAAAATTTGGTTAGACAATCTATTATTAGTAAACATAAAATGCAAAAATAATAAGAAGGAGACCACAATGAATAAAATAAAAATCTCAGTAATTATGCCTTCCTTAAATGTAAGTAAATATATAAAACAATGCCTTCAGAGTGTCCTGGATCAGACTTTAGAGGATATTGAAATCATATGTGTTGATGGCGGCTCCACAGATGGAACTTTAGATATTATTCAGCAATACGTTAAGAAGGATAACAGAGTTAAACTTATACATTCAGATATTAAGAGCTATGGTTATCAGATGAATCTTGGTATAAAAGAGGCATGTGGTGACTATATAGGGATTGTTGAAACAGATGATTATATTCAAAGTGATATGTATGAGAGACTATATGATGTTGTAGTTGGTAATCCAGAAGAAGAGATTGATTTTGTTAAGGCAAGTTTTAATCTGATTGCAGAATGTAAAGGTAAAGTATTTTGCTTGCCATTTACAAGAGATTTTGATAAGAGCATGTTGAATCGAGTTCTTGATTTGTCAGAAGAGAGAAATATGTATGATTTGAATCATATATGGAGCGGTATATATCGAAGAGATTTTCTGATTGTTAATACCTTATGGTTTAATGAAACAATGGGAGCATCATTTCAGGATACAAGTTTTTCATTACTTGTTAATCTTGTTGCGGAGAGATGTGTGTATATAGGTTATGAAGGATACAATTATAGAACGGACAATGAAGGCTCCTCTGTTAAATCAGATACCAAGATAGATTGTGTTATTCGTGAATATGAATATGTGGTGAATAAGTTAAAGCAGTTAGGGTTATATGATGATGTACGAAAACGTCTCGTATTAACAAATAAGCTTTATACATATAAATGGAATTATATAAGACTTTCAGAACAATCTGCCGCTAAATTCTTTGATTTGATTCAGGATGAAATGAAAGAATATGATGTTGATAATGTTTTGAGATGTTCTCTTACTAATGAACAGAGAGAAATCCTAACATTGTTAACTAACTCAGAGGAAGTTGTTGAGATAAGAAACAATCAGGAAAGTGCAGAGAAAAGCTTCTATGATTTGTTGGATAGGTTAACCGGTTTTCCAAGAGCAGTGATTGTTAGTGCAGGAGAATATTGTAGAAGAATTGTACAGGTACAAGAATTTCTTTCATTAGATTTTATTGAAGCAATTTGTGATAATTCTTTAGATGTTCAGGGAACTAATATATTTGGATATATTGTTGATAGTATCGATAATGTTGTAAAAAAATATCCAGATGATTATTTTGTAATAGCAAATAAAAAATATTCGGAGCAGATATATAATCAGCTGATGGAATTAGGAGTAAGTAAGAACAAAGTGATAAAATGCACAGCGTTGCCATCTGGAGTGGAGTTGTTGGAATTATGTGTTAGATATTCACCCACCGAATCACATTGAACACTAGTATACTCTTAGAAGTGTAATAAGGCCTTTAGAGTACTCAGTCTCTAGAGGCTTTTATAGATAACCCGATAATTCATGGAGGAATGATATGGCAGAGAATACTACAGCGGTCAGCTGTGATGAATTAGTTAAAGAATTTTCCAAAGGCACATTAGTGTGGTATAACTTTAAGCCAGATTGTGATATTTTATATCTGTATAATGATAAAGAAGATGCCGCAGTTAAAGAATTTCTGCAGCAGAAGGGAACAGTTACATTATGTTCAGGCATTGAACTAGCAGAGGCAAAGCTGGAAGTAAACAGGTATGATTATATAGTTGGTATAGATGTTATAGAAGAATGTCAGAATCCAGCAGAATTGCTGAAAGCATGCCACAAGATGTTAAAGCCGTCAGGAAGAATTGTGCTTGGTACAGAGAACCGCTATGCAATTAAATATATATGTGGTGACAGAGATCCATACACTAATCATAATTTTGATGGAATTGAGAATTATAGAAGATTAACAGCAGCAGACAGAAAAAATATAGTTGGCAGATGTTATTCAATGGCAGAACTTAAAGATATGCTTGCAGAATCTGGATTCCAGCATAATAAATTTTATTCTGTCATGCCATCTCTCAATGAAGCACAGCTTATATATTCACATGAGTATACACCGGTAGAAGAACTGGCTATGAGATATTTTCCATTATATAATTATCCTGATAGTGTGTTTTTAGAAGAACAGTATTTATACACTGATTTGATTAAGAATGGATTGTTTCACAAGATGGCAAATGCTTACATAATAGAGTGCAGCCTTGATGGAACACATGATGAGACACTTCATGCCACAGTTTCTCTTGACAGGGGACATGATAATGCACTTGTGACAGGAATATGTCAACATGATGGTATTAAGAGTGTATACAAGAAAGCTGTATATCCAGAAGGGATTAAGAAGCTTGACACTATGCAGGACAATCAGGATAATCTTAGAATCAGAGGCATTAATGTGGTAGATTCACATGTTGATGGGGATGTATTTTTGATGCCTTTTATAGATAAACCTATTGCAATGAATGAATTGAAAGCAGTTGCTAAGAGAAATTTAGATGAATATCTTGCGGCTATGGATGTGATGTATGAGCTTATACTTAATTCGTCAGAGCATTCAGATATTATATCAGAGAAAGATAAGAATAGTGCTAATGGAAGAGATTTGGGACCGATTCTTTCAAAAGGATATATTGATATGATGCCTCTTAACTGTTTCTATGATGCTGAACTGAAGAATCCGAAAGACAGATATATATATTATGATCAGGAATTTTATTGGGAGAATTGCCCGGCTAAGGCTGTGATGTATCGTGCTATAACAATAATATATGATGGAACGGACAAGGAATTTGAAAGAATTATTCCAAAAGAAAAGTTGTTTGAAAGATATGGACTTAATGAGTGCAGTGATATATGGATACGTATGTCTTCCAGATTTACAGAGGTTTTAAGAAATCAGAAAGAATTAAGACCATATTATGAAAAAAAGCGAACGGATGGGAGAGTATTATATACTAACCGTGAAAAGGTTAATTATAGCACAAAGGAATATCAGAGAATATTTGTAGATATATTTGAGGGGGTTGATGATGCAGGAAAAGAGAAGAAACTTATATTATTTGGCTCAGGAAGATTTACAGAACGATTTCTTTTCCAGTTTGGCAATGATTATCCGATTTATTCAATAATTGATAATAACAGCAGTAAATGGGGGACATTGATGAATAGTGTACCTATCAATTCACCAGATATTTTATATGATATTCCAGAAAAAGAAAGACACATAATAATATGCATCAAAGGATACAGTGGCGTTGTCAGCCAGCTCAAATCTATGGGCATAGAGGATTATCATATATATGACCCAGGCAATGACTATCCTAATAAGAGACGACAGAAAGTGGCTGACAAGCTTGCGGCTGCTGGGAATAACAGTCAGAAGCAGGCTGCGGGTATGGATGATAATACTGCAAAAGTTGATGATAAGCCATACAATGTAGGATATATTGCAGGTGTGTTTGATTTATTCCATATAGGACATCTTAATATGTTTAAACATGCCAAAGAGCAGTGTAAATATTTAATTGTAGGTGTTGTGTCTGATGAGGGAGTGCGCCTTAATAAGCAGGCAGAACCATTTGTTCCATTTGAGGAGCGAATCGAGATGGTACGCTCATGCAAATATGTAGATGAAGCAGTGAAACTGCCGCTTAATTTCGCAGGCACAAGGGACATGTATAAGATATACCGCTTCGATGTCCAGTTTTCAGGAAGCGATTATGAGCATGACCCGGCATGGCTTGCAGAAAAAGAATGGCTTGAAAAGAATGGCTCAACAATGGTATTCTTTCCTTATACTCAGAGTACAAGCTCAACTAAATTGAAGAAGGCTATTAATTCCAAGATAAAAGAATAGTTGTTGGCATAGATAGCCTCTTATTATACAATAGATATAGAGATTTGTAATAAAGAAGGTAATATAATGTCGCACATTAACACGTCTAATGGAAACTTTGGAGAGGGGAAGATAAGTTCACTTATTATGTCACAGGCTGTGCCGCTAACAATGGCGCAGCTTGTGCAGGTTATATATAATGTTGTGGACAGAATGTATATAGGGCATATGCCGGGTGATGCGGCGGGGGTGGCTCTTACAGGAGTAGGTGTCACATTTCCACTGATAACACTTGTGGCAGCATTTACGAATCTGTTTGCAACTGGTGGTGCACCTCTTTGTGCTATTGCAAGAGGACAGGGAGATAATAAGAAGGCTAAGAATATAGAGGCACAGACATTTACAATGCAGATATTAGTAGGTCTGGCGATTATGTGCCTTTTGTATATAGTTAAGAAGCCGGCTTTATATCTGCTTGGAGCCAGTGACATAACGTATGGCTATGCCAATAGTTATATATCAATTTATCTTATAGGAACAGTGTTTATGATGGTTGGCACTGGAATGAATGGATTTATTAATCTTCAGGGATTCCCGAAGATTGGTATGTTCTCAACAATGCTTGGTGCGGCGGTTAATATTGTTCTTGACCCGGTATTTATATTTGTGCTGGGATTTGGTGTATGGGGGGCTGCGGTTGCAACAGTTATTTCGCAGTTCTGTTCAGCTTGTTTTGTTACATGTTTTTTATTTGGCAGGAAGGTTATTATACATATCACAGTGGCAGATATGTTAAAGCTTGATTTTAAGCTGTTAAAAGAGATTGTAACATTAGGCATGTCGGGATTTATTATGGCGGCTACTAACTGTGCAGTTCAGGCTGTATGTAATGCAACTTTGTCAGTTCATGGCGGAGACATCTATATAGGAATTATGACAATAATTAATTCTGTGAGGGAGATGATAAGTCTTCCAATCAATGGAATTACAAGTGGTTCACAGCCGGTACTTGGATATAATTATGGGGCTGGTAAAGTGGACAGGGTTAAGAAAGGTATACGATTCTCGGCACTGGTTGCACTTTTGTACACATTTACTTTCTGGGTGTTTGTGCTTGCATTCCCTACATTTTTCATACATATATTCAGTTCAGATGCAAGCATACTTGAGACAGGAAGAATGCCATTCATAGTATATTTTTCGGGATTTATCATGATGACACTACAGTTCTGTGGTCAGTCAACATTTGTGGCACTTGGAAGAGCAAGGCATGCGATATTTTTCTCGCTTTTCAGAAAGATTATAATAGTTGTTCCGCTTACCATACTTCTTCCTAACATAGGAGCGTTAGGTGTTATGGGAGTATTCTTAGCTGAACCTATATCTAACTGCATAGGCGGTCTGGCAAGCTTTTTGACTATGATAATAACAGTTTACAGGAAGCTTTAGGTTATAAATGATTTGAGAATACATTTAGGATAATTTATGTGTTTAAGACATTACATAAATCTTGTTAATGAAATTGTGCTGTATTGCGAATGATAGAGTTATTATAGAATATATTGAAAAAGATATATTTGAGTTTGTTAACAAATTGAATTTGTAGTTCAATATATATTATTGTAATATTTATAATTCTGTGATATTTTAATAAAAAGCAGTTTTCTATATTACCTGTACGGTTGCAGTGTGACTTGTATAATTGATGGTATTCTATATTTTGATAATATCATTTTCAGGCACATGGCAATGGGGCGGTACAGGGTCTGTCTATCTTGGTTTTTGTCTATATTTCATTGAAATCCTGCTTTTAAAAATAAGGTATAAAGCAGGATTATTTATTTGCATGGTTCATGCCTGTGTTTTACAGGATGCAACGGTGTTTAGCCAACATGGAATGTATTGCATAAATATATATTCAATGTTTAAAATATTAATCATATTCCTGCTTTATCGGATAAGATAAGGAGAAGGAATTATGAATGGTAACAGAGAGTATAAGAGTGATGTGTTTAGCATGCTTATGGAAGACAAGAAGCGTGCACTTCAGCTTTATAATGTAATGAATGGTTCGTCGTATGACAACCCGGATGATGTCGAGATTAAGACGCTTGACGGAGGAATATCCCTAACAGTAAGGAATGATGCAGCATTTGTGGTTGATGCAAGACTCAGCATATATGAACATCAGTCAACAGTGTGTCCTAATATGCCTGTGAGAAGCCTGATATATTTTACGACAATTTTATCGGATATGCTTAGTGGAAGAGGCGGAGAAGGCAGGGAAAGAAAGATAGGACGCAATTTGTATGGAAGAAAGCTTGTAAAGATTCCGGTACCACAGTTTGTAGTCTTTTATAATGGAGAAGAGAAGCAGCCTGAGGTACAGGAGTTAAAGCTTTCAGATGCATATGAGAAGGCAACTGATGATCCAAGACTGGAATTAAAGTGCATGGTGTATAATATCAATAATGGCAGGAATGAGGAGATAAGACATTCTTGCAGATGGCTTGATGAGTACATGATTTTTGTAAATAAGGTAAGGGAACTGCATTATGGAAGAACGGATGAAGACCTGCTTGTTGATATACAAATGGCAATAGATTATTGCATAGAGCATAATATATTAAGGGATTTCCTGATAAAACGAAGGAATGAGGTGACAAAGAGTATGAAGCTTGATTATACGTTTGACAGGCAGCTGGAACTTGAGAGGGAAGATGCGAGAGAGGAAGGATTCGAGGAAGGGCTCGAAGAGGGAAGAGAACAAGGACGTGAACAAGGACGTGAACAGGGACTCGAACAAGGACGTGAAGAGGGGCGTAGAGAAGAACGAGATATTGTTAATCAGTTGATTACATTGCTGTTATCTGATGGAAGAACAGAAGATTTGAAGAAATCTGCATCTGACAGGGAATATCAGATACAGCTTTTAAAAGAGTATGGATTAATGTAATTTTATAAAATAGAATTAATATTTGCTAATGTAAACGCCTTTAGAGTATAATAGCTTTAAAGGCGTTAGGTTTATACGGAGGCATTAAGATGCAGATTGAAGATATAGTAGCAAAGTTCTCAACAGGAATATTTGTCTGGTACAATTTTAAGGAAAATGCAGCAATTTTATATTTGTATTCGATAAATAAAGACAAAGAAATAGAATCATTTCTTAAAAATAAAGGAAATGTAACATTATGTAATATAAAAAAAGGAAATGAAAATATTGATGATGTTAAAAAATTTGATTACATTGTTGGTGTTGATGTTTTAGAAGAGAGTGAATCGCCGGTAGAATTGCTTACATTTTGCAGGAGTCATTTAAATGATGATGGCAGGCTTCTATTAGGAACAGAGAATAGGCTCGGAATTAAGTATTTTTGCGGGGACAGGGATCCATATACTAATCATAGTTTTGATGGAATTGAAGATTATAGAAGAATAACAGCAGCGGATAAGAAAGATATAGATGGAAGATGTTATTCCAGAGCAGAACTTAATGATATGTTATGTATGGCAGGGTTTTGTAATGACAAATTTTATTCAGTTATGCCGAATTTGAAAGAGGCACAGCTTATATATGCTGATGGTTATACACCGGTTGAAGATCTGGCAATCAGATATTTCCCTTTTTATAATTATCCTGACAGTGTTTTTCTGGATGAGCGTTTTATGTATAAGGATTTGGCTGATAATGATTTATTTCATACAATGGCTAATGCATATTTTATTGAATGTAGTTCTGATGGAAAGTTTGATGAGACGATGCATGTAACGCTTTCACTTGACCGTGGAGAGGAAAATGCTTTGGTTACAGGAATATATGAGCATGATGGAATAAGGAGCGTTTATAAAAAGGCTGTATATTCCGAAGGAATGAAGAAACTGTATGAAATGCAGGATAATCTTGATGAATTGAGGAGAAGAGGTATTGGTGTCGTTCAATCTAAGATTGAAAACGACAAATTTGTAATGCCATACGTAGACAAGCCTGTTGCATTGGTTGCGTTAAGAGAAATTGCAAAGAAAGATAAAGAAGCATTTTTTGATGCATTGAATGATTTGTATGAATTGATATTATCATCATCCGAGCATACAGATATTGTGAATGAAAAAGACAGGAATAGTGCCAAAGGGAAAGATATGGGAGTTATCCTTTCAAAGGGATATATTGATATGGTGGCACTTAACTGTTTTTATGATGAGACGATAGAAGAACCGAACAAAAGATTTATATTTTATGACCAGGAGTTTTATTTTGAAAACTGTCCGGCTAAAGCTATATTTTATCGTTCAGTATCAGTTATATATGATGGTGCTGATATGGAATTTGAAAGACTGATTCCAAGAAAAGAGGTGCTTGAAAGATTCGACCTTGCAGAGCTTGAAGAATTGTGGCAGCGTATATCCTACAGATTTACAAGCGAATTACGTAATGAAAAGGAATTACAGCTTTATAAACAGGAAAGAACGTGTGACGCAAGAGTAGTCTACAGTAACAGGGAAAAGATTAATTACAGTGCCTCTGATTATCAGGAAATATTTGTTGATATTTTCAAAGGACTTGACGATAAAACGAAAGATGGAAATAATAAAAAACTTGTTCTTTTTGGTTCGGGCAATTTTACAAAAAGATTTCTTGATGAATTTGCAGGTTGTTACGATATTTTTTCGATTATAGATAACAATCAGTCGAAATGGGGAACAATGATGGATAATGTACCGGTTAATTCTCCTGATGTTTTAAGAGATATAGATTCTGATGAACTTCATTTGATTATTTGTATAAAAAAATATTATGGTGTTGTAAAGCAGTTAAAGGAAATGGGAATTTCAAAGTATCATATATATGACCCTTCAAATGAATATCCGAATAAAAGAAGAGAG
>OHAN01000596.1_pt1 | contig 35443 bp, 30 predicted proteins | sample 1577121 | NCBI WGS metagenome assembly OHAN01 (sample SAMEA3541554, study PRJEB24748) | human gut metagenome | biome: human gut; feature: human-associated habitat; material: faeces | place: China | collected 2012 | reverse complement strand
CTGCAAGGGACTGCATCGTCTGGCTTGCCACCTGTCCGATACTCTCTCCGGTGATCAGGCCAAGGCATTTGTCCTGACGTGCAAACGCTTCTGCGATCTTCATCATATAACGGCGCATGATGATAGTCAGCTCGTCGTGCGGGCATTTTTCGTAGATTGCAAGCTGGATCTCGGTGAAGTTGACCACATGCAGACGGATCGGGCCGCTGTAGCGTGCAACAAGTTTTGCAAGATCCACAACCTTCTGTTTGGCTCTCTCGCTGGTGTACGGCGGAGCGTGGAAGTAAACGGCATCAATCTTAACACCGCGTTTTGCGATCATGTATCCGGCAACCGGGCTGTCGATACCGCCGGAAAGCAGCAGCATGGCCTGTCCGTTTGTGCCGACCGGCATACCGCCAGGGCCTGCGATGCTCTCGCAGTACAGATAAATCTTCTGACGCAGCTCGACGTTCAGATAGATATCCGGCTCGTGAACGTCTACTTTGAGGTTCGGGCAGACATCGAGGATGCGGCCGCCCAGCTCGCAGTTGACTTCCATTGTGTGCATCGGATAGTTTTTGTTCGCACGGCGTGCGCATACCTTAAAGGTTTTCTCCTCGCTCGGGTACAGCTCTTTCACGTAGGAAACCACTGCCTCTGCCAGATCTTCAAAGCCGGTGTCCTCTAAAATGACAACCGGGCAGATCTCGGCGATACCGAAAACTCTTGTCAGCGCATCGACAGCGCCCTCGTAATCAAAGTCTCCTTCGGTGTTGACATAGATTCGTCCCATCTCACGGGTGACCTGGAAATTTCCGTCTACCGGGGCAAGCGCGTGCTCCATCTGTACGCAGAGCGCTTTCTCGAACAGATGACGGTTCTTTCCTTTAATGCCGATCTCGGCATATTTTACCAGAAATGCTTTGTACATCATCGTTTTTTATTCTCCTTTTTTCTCAGCCAGATCGCGGAAGAACAGAGGATATTCCTCAGAAAATTTCTTCAGGATCAGGTCAGATACCTGACGCATCTGCGGATGTGCGGCGTTGGCGCTTCGAAGCCGGATAAAGTGGCGCCACTCTCTTAAGTTCATGGTCATGACGATCTCGGTTTTCAGGGAGTTCGGAAGAATGCTTCTTGCCTCCTCAGGCTTTGCTCCGAGTTCGAGCATCTGGAAGTAATACTGCTCTGCAGCTTCCATTGCAGGTTTGCCGATCCGCAGGTACAGCCCGTCCGTAAACAGTTCACCAAACTGGATTCCTGCAATCCGTCCCTTGGCAAGCAATGCTCCATGCTGCTTGATGATCGTAAAGAAATGAGGAATCCGTCCTTTCTGCGGTATAACCACTGCTTCTCCAAACAATGCTCCGCATTTGGTTCCTCCAATGTAAAATACATCGCTAAGTTCTGCCAGTCACATCATTCTCCGGGCTTGCCAGTGCATAGGCAAGGCGGGCGCCATCCACATAAAGGGGAAGATGATTTTCCCGGCAGACTTTGCTGAGAGCTGCTAATTCTTCTCTGGAATACAGGGTACCATATTCTGTTGGCTGGGAAATATATACCATCCCGGGCATTACCATATGCTCATAATTGGCATCATCATAGAAATCCTTCACCAGCTTCTCAATCTGCTGTGCAGAGATTTTTCCATCTTTCTGCGGTACTGTCAGAACCTTATGTCCACCAAATTCAATAGCGCCAGATTCATGGGTTGCAATATGACCTGTATCCGCAGCCACAACTCCCTGATAGGATTTCAAAAGTGCATCGATTACTGTGGCATTGGTCTGTGTTCCGCCAACCAGCAGGAATACTTCTGCCTCCGGCGCATTGCAGGCTTTTCTGATCTTTTCTTTCGCATCTTCTGTATATGGATCCTGACCATAGCCCACTGTTTTCTCCAGGTTTGTCTCCATCAGCTTCTTCATGATCGCAGGATGCGCACCCTCCATGTAGTCACTGGCGAAATATAAACGTGATTCTGTATTTTCCATTTTTATCGTTATGTCCTTTCACTGCACTATTTGCGCATTTGACTTTTTTATTCATAGCTTCTGTTCTGTACCGGAACGCTATTCATTCTGTTACTCTATTTTTCTTAGCATTTCTCCCATCTGCTCTTCTGACTTTCACAGATGGAGTTCCACTGACAATTCCCACAGATTTCTTTCCTCTTTCCTGATGCCAGGATTTTCTTTTGAACAACATCTGTAAAATCATCAAATTCCATAATCTGTCCATTTTCCAGACCGCATAGTTCCAGCACTGCATTGTCATATGCTACTACAAGTGAAAAGGAAGAACAGCATCCTTTTTCATTATTCGGACAGGCAGAACAGATCTCGTCTGTATCTGCATGAAGCTGTATCTTCGCTCCCTTCTGGAAAATATCCAGCATTTCCTGCATATGTGCGGAAAATCCATCACTGTATCCCTCACCTTTGAAATATGCAAGGCACATTCCATGGTGAGGGCGTAGTGGAATATTTTTTATAAAAGACATCTTTGTGCACCCTTCTCCTTAATTTTTTAACATATTGGATACTTTAACACAAAGCGTTTTTATTGACAACTTTTTTTATTTTATAGTTTACAATCCGATAATTCTATATACTGATCGGATTTCATCAGACTTACTGGATAAAATCAGAAAATCCTTTTTTACTTTTTCTTCATTTACCAGCCTTAGCTACCCTCATATTATAAAGAAAGGTACCCAATGATGCCAGAATAATCAGCACATATCCTGTAAAGCTGTACTTATCCGGAATCTCTCCAAACAGGACAAATCCCAGCATCGTGGCAAAAATAATCTGCGAATAATCATAAATGGATATCTCTTTCGCAGGTGCATGATAATAAGCCGCCGTAATTCCGAACTGTCCGCCTGCAGCCGCAAGTCCCGCACCTAGAAGCGTTAAGATCTGCAAGCCGCTCATCGGATGGAAATCCAGAAGCAGATATGGCAGTGTAACCACACACGAGAATCCCGAGAAGAAGATTACAACCGAAGAACCTTTCTGTCCTCTCTGCCCAAGGATACGCACCATCGCATAAGCAATACCTGCGCAGATCCCGCCGCACAGTCCGATCAGTGACGGTACCAGTGCCATATTCGTAAATGTCGGTTTGATTACAAATAAGCTTCCGATAAATGCACCCGCAACCGCCAGTGCCTGTGCCGGACTCATCTTTTCTTTCAGCAATAAAAACGAAAAGATAATTACAAAAAACGGCGACATCTTATTCAGCATCGATGCATCCGACAGCACCAGATGATCCACCGCATAGAAATTACACAAGATTCCCACCGTACCGAATGTCGCACGCAGAATCATATATTTCAGATTTCCTTTTTCGATTTTGAATCCATCCTTGCTTCTTATGATCATGATCAGCGCAATAAAAAAAGCTACCAGATTTCTGAAAAAACTCTTCTGTACCGAAGGCAGATCACCGGATAACCTTACGAACGCATTCATAAATGCAAATGATAACGCCGATAATGTAATAAAAAATATTCCTTTGTATCTGGAATTCATAAACTTACACTTCCTTATGATTTATTTCTTTATATCTTATGTTATGTCATTTATCTTACCACGAAAACTTTTGCATGTGAACACATCCGACTGTTGGACTTGATTTTGTGCAACTAATACACCTCTTTCACATTGTCGCATTCCCCCATAAAAGCTTCCCTCTGTTGATAGAATTTCAACTACAGATATGCTAAAATATTTTTGGATAACGAAAGGAGAAATGCAACATGAGACCCCTTGAGACATTTATCGAACAACGCAAAGAACGCTTCGTCAGAAACAGTCTGATGTCTGACGAATTTCTGGATTTTGTTAATAAAAATATGAAACCAATAGAGAAACAGATGTCCTATTATCAATGTGCCATCATGGAAGTAGAGACAAAATTCAAAGTATTAAACGAACAGTATTCCCTGGAATATGACCGCAATCCGATTGAAGATATCAAATCCCGTGTCAAATCCATGGAAAGCCTGATCAAAAAGATCCGTAAAAAGGATATACCGCTCACCCTTTCTTCTATTGAAGAAAATATCCATGATATTGCCGGTGTCCGTGTCATCTGTTCTTTTCTGGATGATATCTATATGCTTGCGGACTGCCTACTTTCCCAGGACGACATCACACTTCTTGAGAAGAAAGACTACATCAAGAATCCAAAACCGGGCGGATACCGCAGTCTTCATCTGATCGTCAGTGTACCAATCTTTTTACAGGACGGAAAACGTAACATGACTGTAGAAGTACAGCTTCGTACGATTGCGATGGATTTCTGGGCAAGTCTGGAACATAAACTGCGTTACAAGAAAGATATCCCGGCTGACAAAGCAAAATATCTGGAGGATGAAATGCTTGCGTGCGCACAGATCAGTGCCGACCTGGATATGCGTATGCAGAATGTCCGTGATGTGATTGCTGAGAATACAACACCAGATGAGCGGCCTTTATTATTAAAAGAATTGTCATAAAAAGACATATTGAAAACTACACTAAAAAAGCACTGTGAAATCCGGTAATATTTCACAGTGCTTTGCCACTACGATATTCTAAAGTGCCCGACAATATCCGTTCTCTCCTGCAGGATATCTTCTTCATAATTCTTCTGATACGGATCATTATGATGAATCACATATGGTACACCTTCCACATTCCGTCTGTCAGAAATCACCCCGATATGATTCTTGAACACTACAATATCGCCGCCCTGCCATTGTTCAATGTCATTTACATCCGTGGTCAGGCTGATCGCTGTATGTTCAAAATATATTTTCAGGTTCTTTACTCTTCGGAAATCAATATTTTTATCCGGCTCATCGATATCATAATCCTTCGGATTCTTCCTGATATCTTCGTCTACCAGTTCCCGCAGATCATATCCGCTTTTCTTAAGCGCATATCCGACAACATCTGTACAGACACCATATCTGTCATCCGGATAACCGGTCTGATAATATCTGCTCTTGTAAATCGGCCGCTTCTTCACGTAAACCAATGCATTCGTCAAAATATCGGTCTGATCATCCGTACCGTCACCATCTTTATCCACACTGCTATGATACGGTGTGATCTCTGTGCCGTTATATTCATTCTTTGGCCGGTCTGTCTTCGTCAATCCTACCACATCACGTCCTGCCAGGAATCCGCCAAGGGTCAGCCAGATGATAATAGCGATCGGAACTAAGATCCGGAATTTCATCTTTCTTGTCTTATGATGAAATACAATCATCCCGGCAAATGCACCAAATGCACCGCCGACAAACGCAATCCCTATCAACACTGCCTCTTTGATCCGCCACTGATGATGCATTGCTTTCGCTTTATCCGTTCCATATAAAATAAATGCAACAATATTTACTACAACGAGATAATAGGATATCGGTGTCGCCGCCGTAAGTAATTTTGCCATCTTCCGCTCCCCTCCTTCGCATCTCCATTGTATCTTACCTTTGCTTAGCTTTCAATCAGAAAACGGATATAATTGTAAACTTCTGAGAAATCAATCTCACATTGTCCACCCCATATATATACTGGTACTTTAGAATCAAAGCCATAGATCACTGGATAATTTTCTTCATCAAAAATATATACGAATACACGTCTTCCTTCTATATCTACCATCCAATATTCTTTTACTCCTGCATTCGCATATTTCTGAAGCTTTATAACCATATCTCTTCTTCTCGTAGACTTTGATAATACTTCTAATATAAAATCCGGCGCACCATATATCCGATTCTTATATAGTTTGTCCCGGTCACATACAATCATCACATCCGGCTCCACGATCGTCTTATTATCACAGTCAAGCTGTACATCCAACGGAGCTATTAATGGTATGCAATTTCCTTTATTTTTGGAAATAAATTCAAGAAACCTTGCGTAAATATATCCTCCCACCATCTGATGTAATGTTTCCGGTGACGCCATATCATAGAGCACACCATCAATCAGTTCTGCTCTTTGCTCATCTGGAAGAGCGTAATAATCTTCTACCGTATACTCTCCTTGCCGCTTCACTGTATATGCTGCACTTGCATCCTTTACAACAGATGCATAATACCGTTCCCGTTCCATCGGCAAAAAAATTTTTTCCAAAGCTTTCAATGTATCATAACGAGGTGAAGTTGTCGCACCTCCAAAAATCTTCTGCACGGTTCCAAGTGGTACCCCGGAAAGCTCCGCAATCTGTTCATTGGTGTATCCTTTTTCCTTTTTCTTTTCTTTCATTTCTTGAATATTCATGGCGCACACTCCTTTATAACAAGCCTGGTTATACACCTTTTTTTAGAAGTAATACTTATTTCTTAGTATATATACTATCATATATTCCATTTATATTCAATCATTTTAAATCCATTTTAAATCCATTTTAAATCCATTTCATCAATCCACATCCAATATCCGGAAATGATTCCGCTTCACTTCGATCAGCCCGTCCTTCTGCATTTTCCCCAGTTCATTCGACATTGCCGACCGGTCTACTCCCAGATAATCTGCAAGCTGCTGCCTGTTATACGGAATATCGAACTCTTCCTTTTCACGCTCCATTGCCTGATAAGACAGATAAGACAATAGTCTGCCACGGATCGTCTTCGATGAAGTGTGAAAGATGCGTCTGGACAGATTCAGGTTCTTCTGCGCCGATATCGCAAGCAGGTTCTGCACCAGATTCTGATGAAACTCACACGCATTCGGACACACTTTTAAGATCTTTCTCACATCCAGAAATAACACTTCGCAGTCAGACATCGCAATTACATTGACCATCAGCTTCTCATCCAGTGCACAGGCATACGTCTCTGCGAAAATCTGACCTTCTTTTACATAATCCAGGACACTTCTGTTTCCCCAGATATCATCGTTTTCAATCAGGGCATTTCCTTTTAACATAACACCGATCGATGAGACAATATCCCCCGCATGAAAGATGATCTCATCTTTCTGGTATTTCTTCTTCTTCGCACTTAAGCAATTCAGCATAGAAGATACTTCTTCTTCCGTTGCCCCTGCGAAGATCTCTGTCTTTGTTAATGCTTTTAAATTCACGCTTTCCATTTTTGTTTCCTCTCTACATCACCGTCTGATACAGAAGCACCATAAGCGGCATCGTTATGATTGATAACAATGTCGTCATAACATTGATCGCACTGGCATATTTCGAATCATTTCCATACACCTGACACATCTGCGTGATCGTTGAAGCAGACGGTGTGATCACCGCAAGGAATACGATCAACAGTAATTTTTTTCCATCCGGATGTATGTTCACAAGCCCGCTTATTTTTAAAATTGCCAATGATATCACCGGTATCACGACCAGTCTCAGAAATGAAATAAAATACACTTTTACATTTTCAAATATATTCCTAAGATTCATCTCTGCGATCAGCATTCCCGTTACGATCATACTCGCCGGACCGATCATACTGCCCACAGAACTCAATGCCTGATCTACGATTTCCGGCAGTCTGATCTTTGTAAAGAATAATACAACTCCTGCAAATACCGAAATCATATTTACATTAAAGACAATCTTTTTCCAGTCCCACTTTCCTTCCCGGCTGATCGTATTCTTGCCATGTGTCCACAGAAATACCAGTTGGACACTCATGAACACACAACCATATAATACCCATTCTTTTCCCAGAATAAAAGTCACCAGCGGTACGATCAAATTACCCGAATTTGAATAATAGATGGATGTCGTCTCTACTTCATTTAGTTTCAATACCTTTCCGGCACCCCATACTGCTGCCAGTAATATAACCTGTAATAATACCGACGCTGCAAATACCAGCAAAAGTTCCTTCACCTTTTCACTTGTATAATCCACCTGAAATGCATTGATGATCACACACGGAATAACTAAATATAATACAATTTTAGAAATGACTTTGCTGTCTTCTCCCTTTAACAATCCTGTCTTTACAATAATATATCCCATCAGGATCATAAGAAACAGTTCTGCGATCTGTTCCATTAAAAGTATACTGATTTCCATAATAATCTCTCTTTCCTTTTACAGTCCTACCGAAAATCATATACACTTTCCCGATGATTGTCAATCTCGCAAAAACCTGACATCCTTCTATTAATCATACTTATATTGACATGTTATTTATCATTCATATATTGATTCCTTCTATCTATAAGGCTATAATAGTGTTTATAAAAATATAAAACAGGCTGTATAAAATACAGGGAGGAACTTAAGATGAAATACAAGAATATTATTTTTGATTTTGGAAATGTAATCGGAAAATTTAAAGGAGACTATATTCTGGGGAAATTTGCTTCTACACCGGAAGATTATGATATTCTTGCTGATGCCATCTTTAAAAACTGGGTAGCTTTAGATGCCGGAACTATTGACTATGACCAGAATGCCGAAGATACGATTGCAGGCCTTCCGGACCATCTGAAAGATACTGCCCGTGATTTCTTCGAGAACTGGTTCCAGTATGTCGACCCGCTTCCGGAGACATGGAAATTCATCAAAGAATTAAAAGCCCGCGGGGTTCCGATCTACCTGCTTTCCAATGCCTCCACCCGTTTTGCGGAACGCGCACTGGAAGATCATCCGATCCTGAAAGAATTCGACGGCATCGTGTTCTCTGCTCCGCTTAAAATGGCAAAACCGGGGCACGATATCTATTATCATCTGTTCAATGAATTTAACCTTCTGCCGAGAGAATGCTTCTTTATCGATGACACGGTGGAAAATGTCATTGCAAGTAAAGAACTTGGAATGGAGAGCATCTTGTTTACGGGAGATATTGAGGCCGTTAAAAGGGCAATTGAGTTTTAATCAATTGCCCTTTTTTTATAAACGCTTCCCTGGTCACAATCATATGAATGATATATGGAATCAGAATAACCGGGCTTCTCAATTCCGTTACAGATATGCTTTACCATTGCCGCAACCATATTGACGGCTGTCGACACCGCACCGGGAATGATCAGAACTGAAATGAGAGGTGTCATAAATCCACTTCCGGATGTTATGTAAAAAAATACTTGATTTTTAGCTTTTCGTTTGGTATAATTCATATTCGGACAAAAAAATAAGATGATTTTGGTTTAATTGGAAACGACACAAGTGTATGCTTGATTAACGAACAACACAAGTGTCTTTTTTGTACCCATTTTTAAATATTTACATAAAAAGGAGAACAAAAATTATGCCAAAAAATCTATTTCAAAACGTTATTTTTACATTAATGATGTCATTTCTGATGGTATACGTCATGATCTGCTACAATATTTGCCTGAATGTGGGAGGAATGAGCAACGAAGTATTCCTGATGGCTTTCGGCGAACTGAAAATCATGTGGCCGGTTGCCTTCGTTCTGGAATTTGCTTTCGTTGACAAACTTGCACATATGCTTGCCTTCCGTATCGTTACACCACAGGACAGACCAATCTTCATCACTCTTGCAATCTCTTCCATGATCGTATGCATCATGTGTCCTTGCATGAGTCTTGTTGCAACGATTCTGTTCAAGAACGCAGGAAGTAATGTGATTGCTACCTGGTGTCAGACAACATTCATGAACTTCCCAGTTGCTTTCTTCTGGCAGATCTTCTACTGCGGACCATTCATCCGTCTGATCTTCAGAAAGATGTTTCCTGAGAAAGAAAACGTTGCCGCTTCCGCTGTAACCGAATAATTGATACAAAAAACCGAGCCTGTTTCTATACAGTGCCCGGTTTTTCTTTCTTCTTATTCTGTTCTTCCTGCCTATACAAAAAGCAATGCTATATTCAGCCCTGTTACAATCACAGCAATCACCAGAAGCAAAAAATTCAAACGTCTGCTGTTCACATATTTTCCCATTACCTTTTTCGAAGCCGTCAGATATATCTGTGTAAATATTGTAACTGGAAGCTGGACAGCAAGCAGCATCTGGGAATATACCAGACCTTCGAATGGCTGTCTGATAAACAGGATGATCACCGCCGCCGGAATCATCGTCAGCAGTACTCCTCTTTTTGTTTCCTTTGTCTTAATATCATATGGCTGGTTAAAGATTCCGGAAAATATCGTTCCACCGGCCATTCCTGCAGTGATACTGGATGAGATACCCGCCAGCAAAAGTGCCAGTGCGAAGACCACCGTTGCCGCATTTCCCAACAAAGGCGACAGCATCTTTCCCGCAACAGTCAGATCATCCACCTGTTTTCCACTTCCGTTCTGATAAAGCGTCGCTGCCGCCATCAGGATCATCGCACTGTTGATTGCCCATCCAATGATCATGGAAAATAATGTATCTTTAAATTCATACTTCAACTGCTGCTCGATCACCGAACTGTCTTCCAGATTCCACTGTCTGCTCTGAATAATCTCCGAATGCAGAAACAGATTATGCGGCATCACCACCGCCCCTAATACGCTTAAGATCACCGGCATGCTTCCCGACGGGAATGACGGTTTCACCCATCCGACCACAGCTGCTCCCCAGTCGATCTTCGCAATTCCAACTTCGAATAAAAAAGAAAATCCAATCAGCGACACAAATAATATGATCAGTTTTTCTATTCTCTTATATGCATTCGTAAATGCACAGAATAATACCAGAACCAGGATCAGGATACTCCCCAGTCTGATTGGTATATGGAACAACATCTGCAGCGCAATCGCTCCTCCGAGTATCTCTGCCATCGCCGTTGCTACCGCCGCAAGCATTGCAGTCAGAAGTATCAGGTCTTTTAACAGCCTTGGCATATATCTGCTCGCCGCTTCCGACAGACACAGTCCGGTTGCAATTCCCAGATGTGCCGCGTTATGCTGCAGTACGATCAGCATAACTGTAGATAATGTCACCATCCATAATAACTCATATCCGAAACCTGATCCCGCCGCAATATTCGAAGCCCAGTTTCCCGGATCTATGAATCCTACTGTAACCAGAAGCCCCGGCCCCAGATAACGCAGGAAATTAAGTGTCTTATTCTTGGATTGATTCTTGGATTTCCGCTTCATATATAATGAACTCCTTTACTTAGTAGAATCTAAGTTAGTTGCAACTAACTTAGATTCTACTAAGCATTTTCATCTTTGTCAATTCATTATATGAATATCATTTCTCATTTAGAAGCAAAACGCTGAAAAATCCGTCCTCACAGGTTAAATAGCTCTTGTGTATTTCTTCAGCCACTCCTGCTCTTCCTCGTTCAGGTAAGGAGCAATCACTTCGTATACTTTTGCATGATAATCATTCAACAGTTTCTTGTCTTCCTGTGTCATAATATCCGGATTGATTGCATCCAGATCCATTGGAATCAGGGTGATTGCTTCGAAGTACATGAACTGACCATATTCATTCAATGTTCCTTTGCAGGTCAACAGTTCGTTCTCCAGACGGATTCCGTGAGATCCTTCAATATAGATTCCAGGCTCATCTGTGATGACCATGCCTTCCTGTAATACTTCTGTCTCACCCTTACGATATTTCCAGCGGAAACCTGCAGGTCCTTCGTGGATGTTCAGAAGGTATCCGACTCCGTGTCCTGTACCATGGTTGAAGTTTAAGTCTCTGTCCCAGAATGGTTTTCTTGCAAGGATGTCAAGAATCATACCGGTAGAACCTTCCAGGAATTTTGCACTGCCAAGCTGTAAGTTACTGATCGCAACCAATGTGAAGTGATCTTTCATGATCTGCGGAACTTCGCCGAGTGCGTAAGTTCTGGTTACATCTGTGGAACCTTCATAGAATCCAGCTCCTGTATCCGTTAAGAATAACTGTCCTTCTTTTAACTCTACATCTGTCTCCGGTGAAGATGTGTAGTGTACGATCGCACCATGCTCTCCAAATGAAGAGATTGGTTCAAAGCTCGGACGGATAAATTTGCCCATCTCAGCACGGAATTCATCCAATTTATCAGATGCGCTCATCTCTGTGATCCTCATCTTGCCAACATTTTCTTTCAGCCATTTCATGAATCTTACATGCGCAACACTGTCTTTGATCTGTGCCTTGCGGATGTTCTCGATCTCAACCGGGTTCTTGATTGCTTTCATGAGAATTGCCGGATTTCTCTTTTCTACTGTCTTAACATTTTCAGGAATATTGTTGAACAATGCATAATTCAGTTTTCCAGGATCGATCATTGCAACCACATCACTGCCAAATTTCTTCACGTCTTCGTAAATGTCGTTGTATGGGTGTAAGTTTACGCCATCTTTTGCAAGTTTGGCTTTTAACTTGTCATCTAATTTTTTCTCATCGATATACAGCTCGAAACTGTCCATTGTGATGATTCCATAAGATAATACCAGTGGGAAGAAGTCTATATCATTTCCACGGATATTTAACGTCCAGCAGATGTCGTCGATCGTAGATACAACGTGCACATTGGTTCCTGCTTCTTTCATCTCTTCACGGATTCTTGCAAGTTTGCTTGCAACAGTTTCTCCGGCATATTTTACATCCAGATTAAATGCAGGCTCTTCGGATAATACCGGGCGGTCTTCCCAGATCTCATCGATTAAGTCTACCTGATAATTTACTTTTGCATTCTTCTTCCCAGCGATGGCTGCATAACCTTCTCCTTCACCGACAGATACGACTCTTCCGTCGAATCCAAGTGTCTCTCCTTCCTTTAATACCTCTTCAATATATGCATTCATCTCTGGCACACCAGGCTCACCCATTTTCATAAGTTCTACAGTTGTCCCCTTCAACTGTGCTGCTGCCTGGATGAAGTAACGTCCGTCTGTCCAGAGTCTTGCTTCTGTCTTTGTGATCACGGCCGTTCCCGCTGATCCAGAGAACCCTGTAATGAACTTTCTCGCTTTGAAATGTTCCCCAACATATTCGCTCTGATGAAAGTCTGCAGTCGGTACTACATACACATCAATGTTCTTTTCTTCCATACACTTACGAAGTGCGGAAAGTCTTTCTGGTACTGTCATGTTTTTGTTCCTCCTTGATATATACAGTGTATTGTTATTATAACGCATTTCTTATCATTAATCTTCTATTAAATCAGATAATTTTTCTTATCTTTCATAAGTAATACTTCTTTTGAATGGATGACAAAAAAAAGACTTTGAAATAGATTTTTCCGAATCCCTTTTAAAGTCTTTTTTGCTAATATTATTCTATTTATTTTTATATCCGTCCTGCTTTTCCAAGTTCCACCATCACCGGTGTAAGCCCTGCAACATCCCAGCCTTCAAAACTGATCATACATAATGCACGGAATAATAACTTCACCGTCTCAGATTCTTCTGTCTGATCTGCATGATACAATTTTGCTGCAGTCTGGCAGATTACCATCAGGATTGTATTCTTAAATGCTCCGATTTCTTCGGATTCTTTCCACAGATTCTCCATATCATAGTCATCCGTATTGCCACATGGCGCTGCACATGTTACACATCCCGGTGAGACTGTATATTTTTCATTTCTTACCTTTTCTAACATCTCACTCATATCAAAGATACTTGCCGACCAGTCTCCGGCCACCGTCAGTGCTTCTAGGAATACCCGGTTAGTGTTCTCTGTCTTTTCGTTATTCTCACAGGTTCTTGCAAGTCCGATGACTGCACCTGTCAGTTTCTGTCTGATCTCTTCTTTCACGATTTACCTCTCTTTCTTTGCCGGAATCACAAAGATAAATATCATAGAACTCACAAATAATAAAAACGGATAAAAAAGCTTCGGCATGATCTGAAATGCTGACACATTATATCCCAGTTCACTCGCCGCAGATATCGCAACCAGCATCTGTGCTCCATAAGGAATGATCCCCTGAAAAACACATGAAAATGTATCCAGTATCGAAGCTGCTTTTCTCGGTGTGATCCCATATTCTTCCGCCATATCCTTTGCGATCGGATTCGCCATTACGATCGCCACAGTATTATTCGCCGTTGCAATATCCATCGTTCCGACCAGAAGTCCCATACCAAACTGACCGCCTTTGCGGCCTTTGAATACTTTGTGGATTCCTGCCAGCAATGCATCAAAACCACCATATTCACGGATCAGTGCACACATCGCTGCTACCAGGATTGCCACCATACTCGTCTCGAACATCCCGGAAGCTCCGGAACCCATATTGGCAAGCAGATCTGTCGCCGCAATGTGACCGCCGGCCAGCATAATAATAGAACCAGATACAATCCCGATCAGAAGTACCACGAATACATTGATCCCGATAATTCCTCCTATGAGAACCAGTACATATGGAATAATCTGCACTAAGTTATAACTCTTACTTACCCATCCTGCAATATCCGTCTGAAATGAAAGAACCAGGATCAATACCAGGGTTGCAATCGCTGCCGGAAGTGCAATTCCAAAGTTCTCCCGAAATTTATCCTTCATCTGGCATCCCTGTCCGTTGCATGCCGCAATCGTTGTATCCGAGATAAATGAAAGATTATCACCAAACATCGAACCGCCCATAACCGAGCCGATACAAAGTGCCATATCAAATCCAGATGCCTTGGATACGGACACTGCGATCGGCGTGATCAATGTAATTGTCCCAACCGACGTTCCCATGGCAACCGACACAAAACAGGCTACCACAAATAATACCGCAACTGAAAATCTTGCTGGAATCAGTGACAACATGAAATATGCCACACTTTCCGCACTGCTTCTTCCTACCACTCCGACAAATGCCCCCGCTGTCAGGAAGATTAGAAGCATTGTAATAATATTCTTATCCGCAAGCCCCTGTGCCATAATTTCCAGTTTCTCGTCAAAACTCACCTTACGATTCTGCAGACACGCCACCAGAATTGCCGCAAGAAATGCGATAATGATCGGGACATTATAGAATCCCATCGGAATCTTCATCACATATTCGAATAAAATTCCAAGTCCCAGATAGATACACAAAAATACGCCGATTGGCAGTAATGCTATTGCATTTCCTTTTTTCATTCTTTATCCTCTCATTCTTTCCAATAAACTTTTATGAACATTTCTTGTTCTTCCTTCGGCTTTTTCTACCCGATTCCTCCAAGTACAATTCCAAGAATTAACACAATAAAACATACCGGAACATAAAAATATTTACATACCGTATGATACCATGATACATATGGTTTCTCTCTTCCGGTATTGACCTGTTTTTCCACAAATGCCTTGCTACATACCCAGAAGAACATGATTCCCGCAAGTCCGGCTCCGAGCGGACAGATATAAATAGACAGTACGTCCATCCAGTCTGATACAATCCCTTGGATCAGGAGTGACACGACCACTCCCACGATCCCCGTAAGTGCACATGCCGGAACTCTTCCAAGCTTTAACTTCTCCTGCACTGTAGCAATCGGAGCCTCGTACAGATTGATCAGCGAAGTCATACCTGCAAGCAATACTGCGACAAAGAAGATGATCGCGATCAGCCATCCCCCAGGCATTCCTTTGATCAGATTCGGGAGAAAGATGAACAATAGTCCGGGACCTCCCTGATCCAACTGCGCTCCCGTTGTTGCCATCGCCGGAATAATAACAAGTGCTGCAAGAATTGCTGCAATCGTATCAAATAATGCAACTCTTCCTGCAGAAGCCGGAATGTCCTCTTCATCCGAAAGATAAGATCCATAGATCAATGTTCCATTTCCTGCTACCGACAGGGAAAAGAATGCCTGGCCAAGTGCAAAGATCCACGTCGTCGGATCTGCAAATGCCTTCGGATCTACTCTGAAAATATAACGGTATCCTTCACTTGCTCCCGGCTGGAATCCGACATAGATTCCCAGAATCACGAACAATGCGAAGAATATCGGCATCATGATCTTATTTGCTTTTTCAATGCCGCTTCCGACACCTAACATCAGAATCAGCATACAGGCCACAAGCGCAAGTATCTGCCATATATTATTACCAAATGCTGACGCCATCTTACCAAATGCCGCCCCGAATTCATCCACATTTTCAGGCGAAAGTGTTGCTCCTGTAAATGTTCCAACGGCATATCTTAGGATCCACCCCATTACAACCGTATATCCGATCGCCATGGCAAGTGATCCGAATACAGGGATCATCCCCAGTGCTTCTCCGACTTTTCTCTTTCCTTTTTTCTCACAGGCAATTCCAAATGCATCGATTGGACCGGCCTTTGCCGCACGCCCAAAACTCATCTCCCCGATCACTCCCGTCGAACCGATCAGTATTACAAATATAAAATATGGTATCAGAAATGAACCGCCTCCATACAATGATACTCTTGTTGGGAACATCCAGATATTTCCCATACCGACCGCTGAACCGATACAGGCACAGATAAATCCCCATCTGCTGCTAAATGATTCTCTTTTATTCATAATTTTCCCTCTCCAGCCATTAGGGACGGGGTTTTTGGTCTTTTTACTGTCCCTGCCGGCTCAAAATATTCCATACACATGGTAGATTTCTCTATTTTAGCATGATTGCTATAAAAACGTCAAAAAAAAGGGGATATAAACTTATCCCCTTAGTGTCGCCACCATCCTTTTCGGCATTGCAAGCACATCCAGTGCTTCCTCTATCGATCTGGTACAGATATCAACATTTGCAATCAGTCTTCCATACGCACCTTCCGCCTCTATAATTCCAACACTGAGTTCTGCTATCCTGCACATAGGCAGGTCATTCCGTCCGTTTCCTACTGCAATACACCGTTTTCCACCCAGTTGCTCTATGATTTTTCTTTTTTCTTCTGCTGCCGCATTACCAGGAAATGTCTGTATCTTTAACGGTAGTCCTTCACATATCTTTCTCGCAGTTCCATGTGTATCTGCTGTCAGAACATAAATCTCATATATTCCACTCAGCTTTTTCAGCCGTTCCTTTACACTTTCGGGTATTATGCCATCTTTCGCAATAGTTCCGTTATAATCCAGAATCAGATATTTTAGATCCATCGTTTTATATCCGGGAATTTCTATTCTCATACGTTCTCCTTTACTCTTACATATACTGTATCTGCTCTCTCGCAGGTTCGGATGACGGATGCTCAAAGAATGTCTTTGTGTCTGTCACTTCCAGTACTCTTCCCTGATCCATAAAGATAATCTGATCTGCAATTCTTTTTGCCTGTGCCAGATTATGTGTTACGATCACAAATGTATATTTTCCCTTTAATTCCAGAAGTGTCTCTTCTATCGCAATGGTATTCTTCATATCAAGCGCAGAACACGGCTCATCCAACAGCAGAATTTCCGGATTCACACACAAACTTCTTGCTATGGCAAGACGCTGTTTCTGTCCACCGGATAATTTTTTTGCAGACTTCTTCAGTTGGTCTTTTATTTCATCATACAGTCTTGCTTTCTGCAGACACTCTCTGGTGATCCGCTCTATTTCTCCGGCTTCTCTAATTCCATGATATTTCAGGACGTATGACAGATTCTTCTCTATACTGTACGGAAATGCGATCGGCTGTTGAAATACCATTCCGATTCTGGTTCTTAATACTTCCGTTGAAAGTCCTTTAATGTCTTCGCCGTCAAGAATGATCTTTCCTTTATAAAAGCCGCCCTCCTCTTCTATCATTCGGTTTAATGTCTTTAAAAATGTTGTTTTTCCACAGCCGGATTGTCCTACAATTGCCGTAATCTTTCCTTCCGGTATCGTAAGACTGATATCATGCAATATCTCCTGTCTGCCGAATCCACAACTTATCTGTTCTATCGTTAACATATCAGTAATCCTTTCGTATATAAGTAATACATTTACATATGATCTGTATGAGCAGTAAGAATAACATCAGTACGAACGCCGTTCCATATGCATAATCCAGAGAAAATCCATTATTTACCAGCATATACAGATGATACGGCAATGACATAAATGGATCCGTAAGTTTTCCCGGAACATCTGCGACCATAACCGCACCCGTATACAAAATCGGTGCAACCGCTCCCATTCCGTATGCCATTCCAAGCGCCACCGTTCCAAGCAATTCCACTGCACAGACCGGAAGAATTAATCGTATGACCGCATATTCTCTGGACATTCCAAGTGCCAGTGAATTCTTCATGTATTCTGTTCCCTTTTCTTTCAGTATCTTTTCTGCACGGATTGCAATAAACGGCACGATCATAACAGCCACACAAATAGCTGAACATAAGAGACTTCTTCCCAGACCAAACTGATAGATCAACAATGTATAGCCGACCAGTCCGAACAGAATAGAAGGAATTCCGGACAGTCCTGTAATGCAGGCACTGATTACATGGTAAAATATACTTTCCCTTGTATAAAACACAAGATAAACAGCCACACCGATTCCGATGATTCCCCCCATGAGTGCCGAAAGTGCGCCAAGATAGATAGATCCCATCAGTGCCGGATAGATTCCACCTGCTGTTCCAAGCGGTACCCCCGCCGGCTTATCCAGAATAAACGAAAGACTCATCACATTCTTTCCCTTCCAGAAGATATACAGGAATAAGAACAACGTCACTGCAATTGTAAGAATTCCAAGGATCCCTGCCAGGATGCGTATCACATACTTTGTCAGTTTATTTTTCATGTTCTGCAAACCTCCTCTTCAACAACTGCCCTGCCAGTGTCACTACAACAAGTATCACAAGCAGCACAAGATTTGCCACATAAAGCACCGACAGATGTATACTTCCGTATTCAATGCTTCCCATCTCAAGAGCTGTCAGCGCCGGAAGCGTCTGCCCGCGTCCCAACAGCTTCGGGAAAATTGCAGAATTACCGATCACCATCATTACTGCCATCGTCTCCCCAAGCGCACGTCCGAATGCCATCATCGCACTTGCTACAATTCCCGGCCGGATTGCCGGAAGTATCACTTTGATCAACACATATTCTCTTGATAAGCCAAGTGCCAATCCGGATTTTTCATATGTCCGTTTTGCATTTACTAGTGATTCCTGACATGTCGATACAACATACGGCAGAAGCATGATTCCCAGTACAATACCTGCCACCAGTACACACTGTCCCGCTGTCATCTTCAGATATTTTACAAATGCTTTTACCAGCACGGTTAATCCGATAAAGCCAAAGATTACCGATGGAATACCTGCTACCAGATCTATAAAGGCCAGGCAGACAGATGCAAGTTTCTTTGGCATGAAAAAAGTAAGAAAGCAGGCACATGCCACTCCCAATATCATCGCAAACAGTACTGCCAGTCCGGACACATACAAAGTACCTGTAACAGCCGGGAGAAGACCATACTGCGGGGCCGCACTTACCGGACGCCATTCCGATGACGGCAGAAACATTTTGATTCCTACTTCTCTTAATGCCGGAATACTTTCCATCAAAATATGTATCAGCATAATCCCCATCAGTGCCGCTACCACAAAAGCAATCATATATATCAAGACTTTACAAAATGTATTTGCTATTTTTCTGTACATAACAAAGTCCTTTCTTGCATACTTTGGTAAAAAAAAGGATGTATCTATACGACACACCCTTTTTCATATTTTTCTATTTCATTGGAATGAATCCCATATCTTCTACAGTCTTTTGTCCTGTCTCTCCAAGGATAACATCCAGGAATGCCTGCTGAACATCTGTCGGATCCCCTGAACCAACGATCAAAAGTGGTCTCTGGATAATGTAAGAACCATCAATGATATTTTCTTTTGTCGGCTCTACACCATTTACCTTCAGAGTAACTACTTTACCGGCGTTCTGATTTGCAACACCAAATGATGCATATCCGATTGCATATTTGTTATCAATGATATCCTGTACCAGTTCTCCCATAGAAGATGCCTGAATTGCTTCGCTGGATACCTCTGTATCACCCATGATGTTCTTCTGGAATACTTCATGTGCCCCACCATTGATATCACGTGTGATCACTACGACCTTTTCATCAGGAAGAGAAGGATCAAGATCCTTCCATGTTGCATATTTACCTGAGAATAATGAAACGATCTGCTCTGTTGAAAGATCATCCAGAACACCTGTTACAGGGTTTTCAGGATTAACAGCGATTGTTAATGCATCAATACCTACCTGATATTCTTTTTCGTCTTTAATTGCTTCTTTTTCCTCATCTTTTACACTTCTTGCCACCATACCAAATGTAGAAGTTCCATCGATGACTGCTTTTGTTCCCTGTCCGGATCCACCTGCTGATACATAGATTGCAATGTCTTCTTTTGGAAGTGATGAATCATATGCATCCCATGTTCCATATGTGTCGAAGAAATCTGTCGCAATCGATGTAATAACCGGTGCTAATGTAGATGATCCGTTAAATAAGATCTGGTTACTCTCTGTTTTCTTCTCTGTGCTCTCTGTCTTCTTTGTATCCCCAGAGTCAGAAGATGCCTTTTTGTCTGATCCACATCCTACAGCCATTGATGCAACCATGGCTGCCGCAAGAAGGACAGACATCAATTTCTTTTTCATAAATATTTTTCCTCCCATTAATAAATTTTATCTATATTGAATAGTATAGACTTGAATCCAATTATTTTCAAATTGATAATGCCTATAAGCGCATCCACTTATAGACATTATCAATATATTTATGTAAGTTTTTTCGGAATTTTGCCTTACTCTTTCAATTCTACCTTAGATTGCATCCAACGCATTCGAAATATCTGCAATCAGATCCTCTTTATCTTCCAGACCAAGACTGATACGAATCAGTTCAGCCGGTACTCCTGCCTCTTTTAACTGTTCATCCGTCATCTGTCTGTGTGTAGACGTTGCCGGATTCAGACAACAGGTTCTTGCATCTGCTACATGCGTCTCGATCGCACCAAGCTTTAATGTCTTCATGAAAATAGATGCTGCTTCTCTTCCACCTTTTAATCCAAACGATACCACTCCGCATCCTCCGTTTGGAAGATATTTCTGTGCTCTTTTATAATATTTATCAGACGGAAGTCCGGAATAGTTCACATATGCTACCTTTGGATGTGCTTCCAGAAATTCTGCGACTGCCTGTCCGTTCTCTACGTGCTTCGGCATACGTACATGCAGGGATTCCAGACCAAGGTTTAAAATGAATGCATTCTGTGGTGACTGCATAGATCCGAAGTCACGCATCAGCTGAGCCGTACATTTGGTAATGAATGCACCTTCTTTGCCAAATTTCTCTGCATATGTAATTCCATGATAGCTTTCATCAGGTGTGCAAAGTCCCGGATATTTATCTGCATGTGCCATCCAGTCAAACTTTCCGCTGTCTACGATTGCACCGCCAAGTGCAGCTCCGTGTCCGTCCATATATTTTGTAGTCGAATGAGTTACAATATCTGCTCCCCATTCAAACGGCCTGCAGTTGACCGGTGTCGGGAATGTGTTATCTACGATAAGCGGCACACCATGTGCATGTGCCACTTTGGCAAATAATTCAATATCCAGTACGGTAAGTGCCGGATTGGCAATTGTCTCACCAAACATTACTTTTGTATTTGGCTTAAATGCTTCATTTAACTCTTCTTCTGTTGCATCCGGTGACACGAATGTTACATCGATTCCCATCTTTCTCATCGTTACATCGATCAGGTTAAATGTTCCACCGTAAATGGATGAAGATGCTACAATGTGATCTCCGCACTCACAGATATTAAACAGTGCGAAGAAATTGGCTGCCTGTCCGGATGAAGTCAGCATCGCTGCCGTTCCACCTTCCATCTCTGCAATCTTTGCCGCAACCATATCATTAGTCGGATTCTGCAATCTGGAATAAAAATATCCTGACGCTTCCAGATCAAATAATTTTCCCATATCTTCACTGGTTGCATATTTGAATGTTGTTGACTGTACAATCGGAATCTGTCTTGGTTCTCCGTTTCCCGGAGTATATCCGCCCTGTACACATTTTGTTCCTATTCTGTATTCATTCATGAATTTTCCTCCTTAGTGCATGTTTTTTCACGCACTCGCTAAATCATACCTTTTTAGTATACTTTAGCACTATACCGAGGAAATTTCAAGGAAAGATAATAAGACTAATTTATCGTCTTCTCAAATCATACAATGGGTTCTTGCCGAAGAACATGGGAATAAAGGAAAAACTGCCAAACGTCTTGGCATAAGCAGAAGCACTCTCTGGAGAATGTTGAAAAAATAAAAAAAGAATCACAAACGGAAGAGGATGAAGTAATACGCCCCTCGTCTAATTAACAGGGAATATATTACTTCATCCTCTTCCACCTGTGATTCTTTTTATTTCATATTCATATTATTTACTCGATCGCATCCGTCTCAATCACAAATTTTACATTACCATCCATCGCTTTATCCTTACCGCTGAATGTATTGTATTTGCAATCTTCTGATGTCAGCACATCGATTCTGTCGATTACATCACCAAGTTCATCTTCTACTGTGCTCTTTAACTTGCTTGTTCCTTCTTTGTCAAATTTCGCCATGCCTTCTGCAAGTTCTTTTGCACCTGACTGAAGTTCGGAAGCTCCGCTTCTAAGTGCACCGCTGTTGGCTGCAAGTGTTGCAGATCCGGAAGACATCTGGCTTCCCAGTGTGTTCAGTCCGCTTGCCAGCTGATTGGTTCCACTCTTTAAAGTATTCACACCGGCTACCAGTGTCGGGCTGTTAGATCTCAGTTTGTTTGCACCTCCTACTAAGGAATCATTATATCCACTTAACTGTGCGAATCCTTTATTCAATGCTGTGATTCCCTTGATTGCTGTCGGGAACTGAGCGGATGTTGCATTATTCAATGTTGCCAGATTGCTGTGCAGTGTTCCGATCGCACTGTTCAGTCCCTGCATACCTGCATTTAACTGATCTACACTTCCTGTCAGTGTACTTAACTGTCCTGCCTGTGCAAGAACACCTTCTGCATCTTCGATACTCTTCAACTGTTTTTTCAATTCCGGAAGAGCTTTTGACAATGCTTCCGAAGATTTCTGCAATGTAGCTGCATTTGTCATGATCGTTGCAGCACCGGCTTTTAATGAATCTACATCTATTGTCGGCATCTTTGTAGTATCAATGCCTGTTAACTCTTTGAGATTCTGTACGGAATCTGTGGAAGCTTTTGCGCTCTTCAGTGCAATGATCGAACGCTGTAATTGTTTTGCTTCTTCGGAATTCTTATCTGAGATTCCTGCATACTTTGCTTCCAGTGTTTTTATGGATGTTGCAATAGAATCGGAACTGTTCTTCGCTGCTGTCTTTGCAGCCTTAATCGTCTGATTATCAGAAGCAACTACCTCATTGATATTCTTGCATGCATTCTGTAATGCTGTCTGAGCTGCATCTATATTTTTCAAGGATTCCTGCATACTCTGTAATGTCTGGCCGATTGTTGTAAGTGGTTTTTCGATACCTTCCGTAAGTGCTCCGCTTAATGTCTTCGTCTCTTTCATCAGCGTATTTCCGGTTGTTACCATAGAATTTACCTGAGACATCAGACTCTTTACTTCTTCTGTTCCAAGTGCTGCTTTCATCTGTGCAGTTCCTGCCGCCAGTGCTTTGGATGCTGCCTGAAGGTCTTTTGTCGTTGCACCCTTACCATCTGTTGCAGCTTCAAGCTGTGAGATAGCGCTTTGTACCTGCTTCAGTCCTGTACTTAACTGTGTCAGCTGTGAAGCTCCGGCTGCCAGCTGCTTCTCGCCGTCTACATAACTGCTCACACCGTCTGCAAGTGTATTCACACCACTTGTATAATCCTGTACACCTTTGACAACTTTGTTTACACCATTCACATACTCTGTGACGCTGCCATTCAGCTCTCCGTTAGAACCAAGGTATTTCTGGATGCCGGCGTTCAATGTATCAACGCCTTCTGTATAGCTGTTCACACCATCTGCAAGTGTTCCTGCTCCATCTGCAAGTGTATCGGAACCACTTACTAACTGAAGTGCCGCATCCTCCAGATCATCCAGAGCGTTCTGAAGATCATCTACATTTACGATACTGTCCATATCCACATCATCTAACAGATCAGATAATGCAACAGTATAAGTAGAAGACATTGTAAAATCTTTTACATCGGCTTCGATACTTAAGCTTTCCGGAATTGTAACTTTGTCTGTCTCTTCGCTGCTTAAGTTCAGGCTGTCTTTTAATCCCGGCATTCCGAATCCGACTACGATATTCTTATTACCATCAGAAATGATCTTGCCGTTATCAATTGTTACATTACTGAATGTCTCATTCGGAAGGATCATACCTGTCATCATGACGAATGGTGTATATACTTCTGTATCTTTTCCGTCTACAGATACATTCTTCTTTTCATTATTCTTATAATTCACCGTGATCTTCAGGTGTCCGCTCTTTCCTTTTAACTCAGATGGTTTCATCTCTTTTCCATCCAGGTAATATTTTAATTTAACAGATACCGGAAGTTTCTTATCTGTCGTTCCCTGATAGTAGATATCCTCGCTATCAGTAGTCCATGTCAGCTTATCTCCGTCTGCGGTATATTTTTCATCACCTTTTACGTTCTTGATATCGCTCAGTGTACTTTCATCTTCCAGATTGCCGGATACGCTTCCGGAATTCTTAAGCCAGTTAGATACGGTTACCTTATCCGTCTTACCACTTGCCTTGGCATTCACGTATACTGTTTCTTCTTTATATACATCACTGTCTGAAGTTCCACTTGCCGCAAAAGCTGGTGTCACACCCATCATCACTGACATTCCGACTGCTACAGATGCTGCAATTTTTCGTTTCATTTTTCTGTTCTTATTCATAATTCCTGCTTCCTTTCTTAATTATCATGGATTGTTAATAACAGGTTACTTTGCTTCACTTGTCTGTGCTTTTGCCTTTTTCCCAAGAAATCCGATGGATGTCTTGCAGATTAATTTGTCAAATATCATGAACATTGCCGGCAATACCAGAAGCACGACTACCATACTGATAATGGCTCCTCTTGCAAGCAATGTACAAATCGAACCGATCATTTCAACCTGAGAATAGCAGGCAACTCCGAATGTTGCAGCAAAGAAGCTAAGTCCACTGCTGATGATGGACGGCATACTCGTTTTATGTGCAATGCTGATTGCTTCCATCTTATCTTTTCCACGGCTTCGTTCTTTCTGATATCTTGTCGTCATCAGGATTGCATAGTCAACGGTTGCTCCTAACTGGATCGCACCGATAACGATACTTGCCACGAACGGAAGGCTGACCCCCTGATAGTACGGGATTGCCATATTGATCATGATCGCAAATTCAATAACCGCTACCAGGATTACCGGCAGTGAGATCGATTTGAAAATGATCAGAATAATTACAAATATAGCTGCGATCGAGATAATATTTACATTAACCAGATCAACATCTGTAACATCCTGCAGGTCTTTCATCAAAGGTGCCTCTCCGATGACCATTCCCGACTTATCGTAGGATTTTACGATCTTATCTATCTTTTTGATCTGTGTATTTACCGGATCTGTTGCGGATTCATATTTCGTACTGACGAATGCCAGTTCATAATCCTTACTCTGCATCATCTTACGGACATCCTTTGGGATCATGGAATCCGGTACGCTAGGACCGATCAGTGAACTCATGCTGATGGTCCATTTTACACCTTTTACTTTATCGATCTTCTTGAACATCTGCTGCTTATCTTTGGCACTCATGTTCTTATCCATCATGACGATGTGCATGTTACTTGTACCAAAGTCATCTTTTACTTTTTTGATCGATACATTACTGTTCAGTGTTGCAGGAAGTGAATCTGCAATGTTGTAGTAGATCTTTGTATGATTATTACCGTAAATTGCAGGAAGTAATAATACAAGAAATGCTACGATCCATACTTTATAATACTTTGTGATAAAAGCGGATGGACGATCCATGTTGCTTAACAGTAATTTGTGTCTTGTCTTTTCAATCGGCTTATCAAATACAAGGATCAGTGCCGGCAGGATCGTTACACAACAGATAACGCCGATCACAACACCTTTCGCCATTACAATACCAAGGTCACGTCCGAGTGCAAATGTCATAACACACAGTGCGATGAATCCGGCTACGGTAGTAACGGAACTTCCGACTACTGATTTGAATGTGTTAGCAATCGCGTGCCCCATGGCTCTTTCTTTCTCGCCAGGGAATCTCTTCTTATTCTCTTCATAACTATTCAGAAGGAAGATGGAATAATCCATCGTTACACCAAGCTGCAGGACTGCTGTCAATGCCTGCGTGATATAAGAAGTTTCACCAAGTATAATATTACTTCCAAGGTTATACAGAATCGCAAGTCCGATACTTAACAGGAACAGAAACGGAACAACAAATGATCCTGATGTAATCTCCAGAACTACCAGACTCAGAAGTGCTGCAATTACTACATAGATTGGAAGTTCTTTCATTGCAATGTTCTTAATATCTGTAACGATACCTGTCATACCGCTGATGAAACACTGTTTATTCGCAATCTTACGAAGCTGTGTCAGTGCCTCCATGGAATTATCGGATGATGTCGTATCATCGAACAATACCAGCATCATCGTGGCATCTCCATTGATAAACGCTTTTCTGATGTCTTTTGGGATCATCTCAGTCGGAAGACTGATATCTGCCACATCGTCATACCAGAGTACATCCTGTACATGTGGCACTTTCTCAAATTCTTTTTCCAGCTTCTGTACGTCTTTCATATCCATGTTCTCAACTGCGACCATGGAGAACGCACCCATTCCAAATTCATCTACCAGTATATCCTGCCCTTTTACCGTCTCCAGGTGATCCGGCAGGTAACTCAGCAGGTCATAATTTACTTTCGTCTTTGCTATGCCGATTACTGACGGAATAATTAATAAAACTCCTATTATCAACATCAGTATTCTGTGCTTGGCAATCCATTTGCCAACTTTGACCATTATTTCCATCTCCTCTTATTTTCTTTATGCATTTATTATTATAGCCAAAAATGACCGGTAGTCAATATTTTATTTAAATTATTTTTTTATTTCGTTGATAATCTTTATCCATATTGGCGCACACAAAAAAAAGAAACAGCACATCCCGTGTTGTTTCTTTTTTGTTTCTATATCTATAAATTTGTTATTTCATGCATTTCAAGAGCAGTTTAATGTGCTGCTGCCTCTACATTTCCGGCAGCTTTTTCTTTTCGTTTGTCATGCATTGCAAATAATCCGGCTAACAGAGTTCCTGAGATGGAATGCCATGTACAGGATACCGCACAGATAATCGCAGATTCCGGTGTAGATGCAAACTGGGCAGTTGTAGTTGCAAGATTCGTTGCAAGTCCGGCATTCTGCATACCTACTTCGATAGAAATGGTTCTCTTCTTTGACGTATTCATACCAACCAGTTTTCCTGCTCCATATCCAAGCAGATATCCAAGTCCGTTGTGCAGTAATACTGCTACGAAGATCACAACACCTGACTGGAAGAACTTGGCTCCCTGTGAAGATACCACACCGCCGACAACACATGCAAGTCCGAGAACAGCAACTCCCGGCATAACTTTCTGAAGTTCCCGGAATGTTTTATTCTTTCCCAACAGATAATTTAATAAAAATCCAACACCAACCGGAAGGATAACAGTCTCAATGATTGATACGAACATCGGAAGTCCCTTGATCGTGATCTGTGTACCGCTTGCCAGTAAAGATACCATGAGTGGTGTCATAACCGGTGAGACCAGTGTGGATACTGTTGTCATTCCTACGGAAAAGGCTACATCCCCGCCGCACAGATAAGACATGATGTTGGAAGATACACCTCCCGGACAGCAGCCTACAAGAATCAGCCCAAGTGCAATTCCATCCGGCAGATTCAATACCTTTGAAAGCGCAAATGCAAGGAATGGCATGATCAGATACTGCGCAACCGCACCAACACAAATGTCAAACGGACGCTGTGCAAGAATCCTAAAATCTTCCGTTGTAAGTGTCAGTCCCATACTGAACATGATAATACCAATGATAATAGACTGACATGTGAACTTGTTCGATACCATGTCTGTGAACAGTGCCAGATTTACCCAGCCCATCATAGACGGAAGGAAAAATGTAACCACTGCGATTGCGATTACAACAATTGACGTGTAGTCTGATAAAAATTTGCTTACTTTTTGTAATGCTTTCATTACTCTTCTCCTCCTTTAAGCAATCACTGTCCACCAAAAAAAATCCCTTTCCAGAATATACTCTGAAAAGGGACGAAATCTATCCGCGTTACCACCCTAATTCTGTAGAATCTTTCTACAGCTCTCATACACGTACTATCATACATGCTCCCTGTAACGGGGGATACCGGCGAGGTTTACTTTGATATTGCTTTCAACCCGCTTCTTAGAGAGGATATCCTTATCTGCTTATTACCTGCTTCCACCAACCGCAGGCTCTCTGTGAAATAACGATAGATACGGCATTGTTCTCATCAACGAATTTCGGTGAACTATATGTGTTTTTTACAAGTCCTTATTATAAACCTGTCATTTCAAATGTCAAGTATATTTTTTCATGATTTTGCATATTTTTTCATCTCATCTTGCAAAATACTCCTTGCCTTCCCGGATTTCTACTCTCCGATCCTTGGAAGATTCCATCTGTAATGAGCCGCAAGAAAACGTATCAGCATAACGATCAATGATGACACCACCATCGCCGGAAGTTCTCCGTAACTTCTGTATATGATCACACATATCCACGCCCCCGCAATGGATGCGCATGCATAAATATGTTTCACAAATATATACGGCGCAACTCCTGCCATCGTATCACGCAAGAGTCCTCCTCCGACTCCCGTCATTGTACCAAGGAAAACCAGCAGAAATGTATTGTCGATATAGCCGCAGCTGATGCCTTTTGTCACTCCCATCGCCGAAAAGATTCCGAGTCCTACAGAATCCATTGCTAACATAAGTTTATCATAGACCTCACCAAAACCATCCTGCAGATATTTCCTGCGGAAATATATAATACAAAACACAAGCACCGCAGCAAGTACGGCATAGATCACATATACCGGATGCAGAAGTGCCGATGGTACCTTCCTAAGTATAACATCACGAACCATACCTCCGCCAACTGCCGTTGACACACCAAGCACGATCACTCCGAATATATCCATGCTGCACTCAATTCCAACCATTGCCCCCGATGCTGAGAACGCTACTGTTCCGATCAGTTCGATTGCAAATATAATCCACTCCTGAATATCCATCTTGTTTTCCCCATCTTGTCTTTTATTTTTTGTAAATTTACTGTCCTATTCATGCTCTGTCATTCTATTTCCGAAGGTCTTCCAGCATCTCTCTGACCGTCTTTCCATACACCGGATGACGTTTATAAGGTGCAATCTCATGCAAAGGCTCCAGTACAAACGCTCTCTTATGCATCTCCACATGTGGAATGCATAAAGCATCCGTCTCTGCAACCAGATCGTCATAGAATATAATATCCAGATCCAGTGTTCTCGGTCCCCAATGTATGATTCGTTCTCTTCCTGCCTCTTTTTCAATTCGGTTCAGCTCTTTTAATAACTCTTCCGGATATAATAATGTCGAAAGCTTCAGACAACCGTTTAAGAAATCCGGCTGATCCGTCACTCCGTACGGAGGTGTCGTGATAAATGTCGATACCTTCTCCACCTTTGTATTCTTCATCTCATCCAGAGCCTGTACCGCGTCTTCCAAAATGCTTCTGCTATCCCCCATATTCGATCCGAGCGCAATATATGCCGTATGCCATTCACGCTCAATCTCTACACTGACCGTCTTAAGCGGCAGTCCGACCGGTGCCCACGGTTTCTTGATCTCAATCTGCACCTTCTGCAGACCTGCTATACGCACCAGCATCTCCTCTGCCAGTCCTTCCGCAACCTTCTCCAGAAGCTTAAACGTATGACTTTTCAAATACTCTGTGATAAATGCACTTGCTTCTCCATAATGGATAGATGCAGTCAGCTCATCTGTCAGTCCTGCCCGTCTGGTATCCGTATACATAACCGCAGACACCACAAATTTCTGCCCCAGTACATTTTCCTCCGGAAACACACCATGATTGGCAAATACTTCCAGATCTTCTATCTTTATCTTGTCCGGTTTCATCTCATTCCTCACTCTTTCTATACTTCGTGTCCCCGCATGATTGCTTTCGTCATCTGAATGGCTCTCTTATTTTTCTCTACATCATGGACGCGTACGAATGCACATCCCTTCTGTACCCCATATACGGTCGTAACCATCGTACCTTCTTCCCGCTGCGTCACCGGAAGACCCAGCGTCAGTCCGATTACGGATTTTCGTGATGTTCCGAGCAATACCGGATATCCAAGTTCATTTAATATCTCCATCTTATCGATAATCTCCAGGTTCATCTCATAAGTCTTTCCAAATCCAACACCGGGGTCAAGGATGATCTTGTCATCCTCAATGCCTGCTGCTTTTGCAAGTCTTACACATTCTTTCATATCATCCATGAAATCTTTCAAAAAGTCCTGATATTCCGCCTTTTCCCGATTATGCATCAGACAGCATGCAGCCTGATACTTTGCGATCACACTTGCCATCTTCTTGTCATATTTTAATCCCCAGATGTCATTGACAAGATCTGCACCTGCCTGAAGTGCAGCCTCTGCGACATGGCTTTTGTAGGTATCGATCGACACCGGTACATCAAATTCTTTCTTAAGCACTTCAATAATTGGCGTCACTCTTGCAATCTCTTCTTCATCCGTGATCTGGATATGTCCCGGACGCGTAGATTCCCCGCCTACGTCAATGATATCTACACCTTCTTCAACCATCTGGTGTGCATGTGCAATTGCCGCATCCATTCCGTTAAACTTTCCTCCATCGGAAAAGGAATCCGGCGTCACATTCAGGATTCCCATAATGTATGTATGATTTGCTGTATCAAAATTCTTTCCACCTATGATCATATTATTATCTCCATATTTTTCTCTTCTTCATTCCAGTTACACTTCTTCTCTGCCATGCAGGAAAGACACATTCTGGAACGTTTATCACTTTCATAGAACAGTTCCTCTATCGGCTTCATATGCTCATGCCGTCTTCGGTGTCCCCTGACTGCCAGACAGATCAGTGCTTTTTCTTCATCCGTAAATGTAAAACCAGTCGGAAGAGAATCCAATATCCGCCTTGCTATTCTCTCTCCTGCAATCTCATGCGGAATCTGCTGTCTGTACTGAAAAGATTTGCCAATATCATGCAGCACCGCCGCTACGTAGATCAGTTCCTTATCGAATCCAAGCCCTTCTTCCAGATTCTTAATGTAAGCAATTCTTGCCACATCCAGAAGATGGTTCATCTGATGACAACAGAATACCCTATCCGTCTCACATTCACAGATACGCTTATAGTATGTCTGATACACTTCATGATTCACCACCGCATTCAGACGGGGCATCCCTTTTTGTCTTTCTGTTACTCTTTTCATCTACATCTGTATCTCTTTCTTTTTATCGTCCAAGCATCCGGAAAAATCTCTCTTCCAGTACCGGATCTGTCTCAAATACACCGCGTCTTGCAATTGTCACAGTCTGGCTTCCCGGCTTCTTGATCCCACGCATTGTCATACACATATGCTCTGCTTCGATCATAACGATAGCCCCTTTCGGCTGCATATGCTCCATCAAAGCATCAGCAATCTGTCCGGTAAGCTGTTCCTGAAGCTGCAGTCTTCTTGCGAATACCTCCACGGTACGGGCAAGTTTGCTTAATCCTACAACTTTCCCATCCGGAATATACGCAATATGTGCTTTCCCATAAAATGGCAGGAGGTGATGCTCACATGTCGAATAGAATGTAATATCTTTCTCTATTACCATCTCATGACTGTCAACGGTAAATGTCTTAGAAAGATGTTTTCCTGCATCCTCATCCATACCTCCATATATCTCTTCATACATTCTTGCGATCCGATCCGGTGTATCAATCAGTCCTTCCCGGTTCACATCTTCTCCCATTCCTTCCAGAAGCAGCCGCACTGCCTGTTCTATCTTCTCATGATCTATCATATTCTTTCCTTTCTCTGCGGATTCTGTACGCATCCTTCCATACACCGGATTACTTCACTTAGATATGACAATGAACCACATGCGATCACCGCGCGTTTCCCACTGTCTTCTGTTGCATAAGTGTACGCTTTTGCAACAGCATCTCCAATACTCTTTTCTGCGTACACGCTCAACTGTTCTGTCATACAGTCTCTTACACATTCTGCAAGCTTCTCTGCCGGCAGTGTACGTTCCTTATTCGGCAGATCTACCGTATACACCCGCTTTGCTGACGGACACAGAATCTGTACGATCTTCTCATATTCTTTATCTTTAAATACACCCATGATCAGGATAAGTTCCTCTCCCGTAAAATACCGTTCAATGGATGTCCTAAGCTTCTTCGCCGCATCTTCATTATGCGCACCATCTACGATCACAACCGGATCTTCAGACAGACAAGTAAAACGTCCCGCCCATCTTGTTGCATCAAGACCGTCCCTCACTGCTCCTTCCTCAATCTGATATCCCAGCTTCCTGAGGCTTTCAATTACTTCCAGTGCCACAGAAAGATTTTCTCTCTGGCACTCTCCTGCAATGTTGTTCTGCATATGCGCATATTTTTTATATGAAAATGTAAGTCCTTTATAATCTTCTTTTTCGATACTCATCTGTTCCGGCTCTGCTTCTGTGTATATACAGTTCAGACTCTCTGCTTTCTTTCGCAGGATCAGTCTGACATTCTCCTGCTGTCTTGCTGACACTACCGTACATCCCGGTTTGATGATCCCGGATTTCGTCTGTGCGATCTCTTCCAGGGTATCTCCGATCACCCCCAGATGATCAACACTAATCGTTGCAAATACTGCGCAAACTGTATTCTTAATTACATTCGTCGCATCTGTCTCTCCGCCGAGACCGGTTTCCAATACAACCAGATCACATTTTTGTTTCTTAAAATACAAAAAAGCCATCGCCGTCTCTACTTCAAACACTGTCGGAACAGGTTCTCCTTTACATACAAGCCGGTCAACCGCTTCTTTTATCTCTTCCATGATCTCTGCAAATTCTGATTCAGAGATCCATTTCCCATCTATCTGTATCTTCTCCAGATAAGAAATGACTGTCGGTGAAACATATCGCCCGGTTTTGTATCCTGCCTTACTTAATATCATTGAAGTGTATGCAAGCACAGATCCTTTTCCATTCGTTCCTGCAATATGTATGAACTTCAGATCATCCTGGGGGTTCCCAAGTTCACGCAACAGACCTCGAATCGTATCTAAGCCAAGTACACTTCCGTATTTCGACATCTCGTCCAAATATACCCTCGCTTCTTTATAGGTCACGTCTTTATTTTCCTTTCATCAAAAAAATAGTGCTGTCAAACAGACATTTCTGCCTAACAGCACTATCATACCACTATTGAATCACACTAACAAGTGATTGCTTCTTTAATTTATTAGATATTCAGCAGATCACTGAACACCTTCAGTGCACCATCTGTCTCGTGTGCAAGTACACGTTTTGCAAGTACTTTACCAAGCTGTACACCTTCCTGGTCAAAGCTGTTCACATTCCATACAAATCCCTGGAACATAACTTTATTCTCAAAGTGTGCAAGAAGTGCACCGAGAGATCCCGGATTTACCTGCTCTCCGATAATGATGCTTGATGGACGTCCGCCTTCGAAATTCTTATTACGGTTCTCATCGGATTTACCACATGCAAATGCAACGATCTGGGCAGCTACATTTGCACAAAGTTTCTGCTGGCTTGTACTATCCTGGATCACAACATCTGTTTCCATCTGGCTGTTCTTGTATCCAACGAACTGTAACGGCACGATATCCGTTCCCTGATGCAGTAACTGATAGAATGAGTGCTGTCCGTTTGTTCCAGGCTCTCCGAAGATGACCGGTCCTGTAGAATAGTTAACCGGCTCGCCGAAACGGTTGACAGATTTACCGTTAGATTCCATATCCAACTGCTGTAAATGTGCAGGGAAACGGCTCAGTGCCTGGGAATAAGGAAGTACGGCCGTACTTGGATATCCTAATACATTTCTCTCATATACACCAATCAGTGCATCCAGCATTGCAGGGTTCTTGAATACATCTTTGTTCTTAGAAAGTGCATCTTCTGCTGCAGCACCATCAAGGAACTGTGCAAATACTTCCGGTCCGAATGCCAGAGATAATACAGCGCCTCCAACTGCAGATGTAGAAGAATAACGTCCTCCGATATAGTCATCCATGAAGAATGCTGCAAGATAATCGTCACTCTTAGCCAGTGGAGATGTCTCACTTGTAACAGCGATCATGTGCTTAGAAGCATCCAGTCCCGCATTCTTCAGTGCATCTTTTACAAATGATTCATTGGTTAATGTCTCAAGTGTTGTTCCTGATTTTGATACCAGTACGAAGATAGAATGTGCAACATCGATAGAATTAAGTACAGCTGCCGCATCATCAGGGTCTACGTTACTGATGAATTTGGCTTCCATCTTGAATGTGTCATTCTTCTTAGCCCAGTTCTCAAGTGCAAGATACATTGCACGAGGTCCGAGATCACTTCCACCGATACCGATCTGTACAACCGTTGTAAATTTCTCACCGGCTCCGTTTGTGATCTCTCCTGCATGTACTTTATTTGCAAAATCTGCGATCTTAGCCTGCTGTTCTGTATAGAATGTACGCTTGTCCACTCCGTCAGCCTCTACAGCTTCTCCAAGCTGTCCACGTGTCATGTGATGAAGTACCAGACGTTTCTCTCCTGTATTGATCACTTCTCCGTTATAGAGTGCTTCGAATTTTTCTGTCAGCTGAGCTTCATCTGCTAATTTAGCAAGTGCTGCCAGCACTTTATCGTCAACCTGCTTTGCAGCATAGTTATAAGTAAGTCCCTCTGCCATCGGAACGCTGTAATTCTTTACTCTTTCGGCTCCGTTCTCTCCTGCCATTGCTTTTACAAGATCTACACGTTCTACGTTCTCAAGTTCTTTGAATGATGTAAGGGTATCTAAGTTGTTCCAGGTAATCATAATATTAGATTCCTCCTTAAAAAAATAAATATGTTGCTGGTCTGTGATCCAAACCGCATTCTATATAAATATTAGCATATTTTAACGATAATAACAATTCCTATGGCGCCCTTTCATTATTCGTTATTCCTGCTTCCGTAATCATAGCCATATTTTCCATATGTATGATCCGTATCATTTTCACAGACTATACTTATGTTAAATCTTGGTAAATCTTCTTAATAAATACGCAATAAAAAAACAACCAACATATCGTTGATTGCTTCTTATCTTTCATATACCTTCAAAACTGCATACAAGAAATATTTTCTTTCATCCTACCTATCACCTTGCTTGGTCATGCCCTCGACCGATTAGTATCAGTCAGCTCCATACATTACTGTACTTCCACCTCTGACCTATCTACCTCGTCGTCTTCAAGGGGTCTTACTACTTACGTAGGGATATCTCATCTTGAGGGGGGCTTCACGCTTAGATGCCTTCAGCGTTTATCC
>OHAN01000587.1_pt1 | contig 35713 bp, 30 predicted proteins | sample 1577121 | NCBI WGS metagenome assembly OHAN01 (sample SAMEA3541554, study PRJEB24748) | human gut metagenome | biome: human gut; feature: human-associated habitat; material: faeces | place: China | collected 2012 | reverse complement strand
ATCTATACATGTATATTGATAATAATTTATATCTTTTGTCATTCCTTCTGTTTTGTATTCTTTTGGTACATATTTTAATAGTGTGTCTAGTATCTTTTTTATTTTTCTTTTACTTGTACTACTTTTCCTTCTTCAACTTTTAAAACTTTATCAACATTTTCAATTGTAGCAGGTCTATGTGCGATAATAATTACTGTTGAATCTTTAGATAAATTATCTATAACTTTCTTTAATTGATTTTCACTTTCAACATCAATATTTGATGTTGGTTCATCAAATATATATATACTTGTTTCTTTTGCGATTGCACGAGCAAAAGCAAGTAGTTGCTTTTCTCCTTTTGAAAAAGAACTATCTTTGACCTTTTCATATATGCCATTTTCAAAATTTTTAATTTTATCATATAATCCAACTTGCTTTAATATATCAATTAACTTTTCATCTGAAATAGTATTATTATCATTTATTATAATATTTCTTTTTATTGTATCATCAAATATATATGGATTTTGTTGTATAAAAGATATATTTTTTCTTATACTTTCCAATGATATATCATCCATATTTTTCCCATCAAATAATATATTTCCAGAATTTATTTTATAAAATCCCAAGATTAAATTTATAATTGTTGTTTTTCCTGCTCCTGTTTCTCCAACCAATGCAACTTTTTCACCTTTATTTATAGAAAATGTTACATCTTCTAAAATCTTTTTACCCTCTATATATGAAAAATTAACACTTTTAAATCTTATATTTCCTTCTAACTTTTCTGCTATTTGTCCTTCGTAGATATTTTCTATATTCTCTTTTTTTTGTAATAAATCGTCTATTCTTTTTATTGAAACTTTTCCTTGTTGTAAATTTTCATAGTGATATAAAATATGACCTAATGGCTCAAAAAATTTATCTATATAGCTTACAACAACATAAATAATCCCAACATCAATTCCTGCTACTTTCCCTTGTATGCATAAATATATTATAATCGCAATTATTAAGTATTTAGTCATTGATTCTACAGGTTTTAAAGCACTTTGTACTGTAAAATAATTTCTTGATATATCTGTTTCCTCTTTATTATATTTATCTATTTCTTCTTTTCTTTCTTTTTGAATATTAAAAAGATTTATTGTATTTATTCCTGAAAATGCTTCTCCAAAATAATTATTAAGTTTTTCAGTATTTTCTATACTTTTTCTGTTATAATATTCCATTTTTTTACCTAATTTAAGTAATGCCACAACCAATATTAGACTACATATAACCATTATCAATGCAAAATAAATATTAATAAAGCACATTACTCCAAGAACTACTATTAAAAATATTCCAGCACTTACAAACATTGGCAATATTCTACCTATAAAATCTCCTATATTATTTATATCTGCAGTCATTCTTGTTATCAATGTAGATATATGCATATTTGAAAAAGTATCCATATTAAAACCAATTACATTTTTATAAGCTTCTTCTCTAATTTCATATGTTAATTCTTCTGTATTTTTGGCTAAAGATACATATTTTACATATTCCAAGAAAGCACATATTATTGAAAGAAGCATATATGCAATAACTATGCCTAATATTTTACTTGATATATCATTAAATGATGTTATATTTTCAGCTAAAGAAATTGCCTGTTTTATTATATATGGCAATAAAGTATTAATTAATGATGTTATTATCATTAATATGATGACAAACAAAAATTTATATTTATACTTGCTTATAAGACTTTTTATATTAAGCATCATATACCTCCTCTTCCATATTCATCTCAACTAGGGCTTTATTTTCTAATTTATATATTTTATCTGCATTTTTTATATCTTCCATCATACTTGAGATTATAACTAAAGTTGTTTTATTATTTCTATTATTCAAATTATCTATTACTTTTTTACGTGTATCTATATCTAAACCAGTAAATCCATTATCTATTATTAGTATGTTTGGATTTGTTATTAAATTTCTAGATAAAATTAATCTTTGCTTTTGTCCTCCTGATAGTTTAATACCATTATCACCTATTAAAGTATCATATTTTTTATCTAATTTTTCAATTGTATCAAATAACTCTGCTTTTTTAACGGCATCTTTAATATCATTTTTGTTATACTTTTTATATAGCTCTATATTATGTTGTATTGTATTATCATATATATAATCATCTTGCATAACATAGGCAAATTTTTCATAAAATGATTTTCTTTCAATATCATTTATATCTATATCATTAAAAAATATTTTTCCAGCAGGTATCTCATAAAATTTTGCAAGTATATTAGCAAGTGTTGTCTTTCCAGCTCCTGTTTTTCCTAATATTCCTATGAAACTACCTGATGGTATACTTAAATTTATATTTTCTAATATATTTTCTTTTTCACCTTCATATTTAAAATTCAAATTGTTTATTTGTATATCTGCATTTTCTGGCATTTTAGTATTTCCATCATTATTTGCATCTATATCATACAAAAATTGGATTCTTTTATATATTATTTTTATCATATTTGCTTTTTCTACTAAAAATCCAGCATATAAATAGTCTTTCATTACTTTTTGAATTATTGAATTAAAAGCAATAAATGAACCAATTGTAATACTTCCATTTACAACCAAATATAATCCAAATATACAAGAAATTGAAAATCCCAACCCTTGAAAAAAAGTTACTATTGAATTAATACTTGAAGTTATTTTATTGTACTCAATATTTTTATTTTTTAAATCATTATTTATTTCATTAAATTGTTTTAATGTTTCTTCCTCTGTAACATATGATTTTATTACACTAAATCCACAAAAACTATCATTTATATGTTTTGAAAGTTTGGCTTCTTCTTCTTTTTTCTCATATAACAATTTTTGAGCTTTAGCATTTTGTTTAAATATAAAGTATATAAACATTGGAAATGTTATAAATACAGCAATTGCAAGCGGTAAATTAACATATTTTACTGCAAAAATAAAACCAAAAACCGTAAATGATATTAATCTTATTAACTCAATCGTTCCGTGACTCATTATTGTCCAAATATAAGTAATATCATTTATTATATATGATACAAACTTTCCTTTATCAGTTTTATCAAAAAAGTCTATTTTTGCTTTTTCTAGTTTTTCTAATATATTATTTAAGATTCCTTGTTTTACTTTTCTACTAGTTGGAAATAGAACTCTTCTATATATATAATTTGTAACATATTGTACTAATAATATACTTATCAAAAACACTATATTTTTCTTTGTTTCAAAATCTATTCTTCCAACATTATTTATTATTGAATCTAATATTTTTCCAAATATTACAGGCTCTAATAAAGCAAATATTACATTAATTATATAAAATATAAAAAATGTCATATATTCTATTTTATATTTTTTTAATTGTTTTAAAATTAATTTATGCATCTTGTATTCTCCATTTCTTCTTTAATCCGACTTTATTTTAGCATAATCATCATATTTTTACAATAAAAATAAAATAAATAACGATTTCTCTATTTAATAAGATTTTTATAATTATATTTCAAATTCTTTTTCCTTATATTCTGCTTTAATATTATCTAATTGATTATGCAATTCTCTATTATCAGCCATTATTTTATCTCTTTCATTTTGATATTTTTCTGCTTTTTCTACCATTTTTGCTTGTCTTAATAATTCTTGGTGCATCGATAAATTATTTTTATATAATTCATTTATAATTGTAAAAAGCATTTTGAAGTTGTCTATAACTATCTTTAGCTTTCCAAAATTCGCTACAAGCTAATTTGCCAATGTCATTACCTTCTTTATCTTTGGTATGAACTACAGGTAAAAAAATTAAGTGCATATGTGGTGTTTCTTCATCCATATGCACTTTTACAGACATTATATATTGTTCGCCTAAATCTTTGTATTGAGTTACAAATTGATATGCAGTTTCAAAATATCTTTTTGTTTCTTCTTCCCCTATTGTTTCAAAAAATTCCTTATCAGAAGTAATTATATTTTTAAAGACTTGTTAACAATGTTTTATCATTGCTTATTTTAACTATTAAAATTTTTCTAACTTATTCATAACTTTTAAGAATTTTCCTCCACTTTCACAGTAGATTTTAGATTCATGACTTGTATTTCTTATATAGTCCATCTCCAGTAATTTTCTACATATTTTTTCTCCATGTATAGTACTTGCGTCTGCCATCACTTTTTCAATTCTAATATTTTTATCTATTAACAAATTAAATAGGATAACACAACCTTTTAGCAATGTAGTAATAACTTTATAATTATTCCTATATGCCTTATCAATTGATATCGAAGATAAGTATATATAGTAAGATTTATTATTTTCATATCTTTCTATTTGTTCATATACTACATCTGCTTCATTTATCCTATTTTCATATATATCTTCAAATATATCTTTCTTTAAAGGTAATACATTTACACTTGCTATAATTACATTGTGGCTATTTCTTATTCCTATACATGTCAAGTTGTTTTTTTGATACCATTTCATTACTTCTTCTGCTTCAGTGATATTTTCATTAGGAAAATAAGAATGTTCTATATCTTCCATAATTTTAAAATCTTTCAAATTAAATTTATAATCTATTTTTAATTGTTCCATAATACATATTCACAATATTTTACAATTATGCAAATCAAAAAAATTTATTTTTCATATAATATATAAATGTCGAAAGAAAGGAGGTTTTGTAGATTTTGGAATTAGAACATAAAAAAATAGGTTTTGTTTTAACTGGTTCATTTTGTACATTTAGTAAAACAATTCCTAAAATAAAAGAATTAGTTAAAATGGGTTCTGAAGTTATTCCAATAATGTCTTATAATGCATATAACTTAGATACTAAATTTGGAAAAGCTGAAGATTTTATAAATGAAATTGAAGAAATTACAGGCAAAAAAATTATTCATACTATACAAGATGCCGAACCTATTGGTCCAAAGCACTTAACAGATATTATGGTAGTAGCCCCCTGTTCTGGTAATACTATGGCTAAACTTGCAAATGATATTATTGATACTCCTGCTACTATGGCTGTTAAGTCTCACTTAAGAAATAATCTGCCTGTTGTTATTGCTCCTTCTACTAATAATGCATTAAGTCGGTAATGCTTCTAGTATTGCTGCTTTACTTAATAGAAAGAATTATTATTTTGTTCCTTTTAGGCAAGATAATCCTATTACTAAGCCACGTTCTGTTGTTTTTGATTTTGATTATCTTATAAAAACTATTAAAGCTGCTCTGGATGGAAAACAAATTCAACCAATATTACTATAAAAGGCACATCCTTTTGATGTGTCTTTATTATAATTATTTTATTGGTTTATTTTTTACTAAAAAACTCTAGTGTCTCAAAATCTCTTTCAATTCTTCATTACGTTTAACTTTTTTAGTAGTTGTCTTAATAAGTTCCTTATCTGTCAAAATCATATTCATAATATGTTTATATCTAGGAACAGTAGTATTAACCTCATTTTTTATTCTATCCCAAATAATATCTCTAATCTCTTCAAAAGAAATATCACCATATTTTTGTTTAACTTCATCTTTATTATACACAACCTTAACAGAAAGTTTTACATCATTTTTATCTTTTTCATCAGGCATGCCAAATACCATACACTCTTCTACTAAATCTATTCTATTAACTAAAGTTTCAATTTCTTCTGGAAAGATTTTTTTACCATTTTTAAGAACTATCATATTCTTTTGTCTACCTGTTATAAAAATAAATCCATCTTTATCAATGTAACCTAAATCACCTGTATAGAACCAACCATCTTTAAGGACATTTTTAGTCTCTTCTTCATTTTCATAATATCCAAGCATTACATTTGGTCCTTTTGCTCGTAGTTCTCCTATACCATTATCATCTTTATTAACAATTTCAATTGTTACATTTTCCATAGGAATACCTATTGAACCTGTTCTTGATTTATACATATTCTCCGCTGCTATAACTGGTGATGTTTCTGTAAGCCCATACCCCTGAACCATGTCTATTCCTAAATCTATAAATCCCTTTTGAATCTTAGGATCTAATGGTGCACCACCTGAAATTACAAACCTCATTTTGCCACCTAATTGATCTATTATTTGTTTAAATAGTTTTCTTCTAATATCAATATGGAATTTTAATAAAAAGTTACTTACTCTTATTGCATTTTTTATTAATTTGGTTTTTCCTTGTTTATCTATTTCCTTTACTACTTTATTATAAATTGCTTCTACCAATAGTGGTACACCGACAAATAAAGATACTTCATATTCTTTTAAGTTTTGTGCAACATATCTTAACCCATCTGGGAATGATGTTCTAACACCACATGCTAACATTACAATCAGACATGTTGAACCAAATATATGATGCATTGGTAAAAATGCTAAATTTGAATCTGTACTTCTGATGTCTTCAACTCTTTGCATTGCATACACATTTGATGCGATATTTTTTTGTGATAACATTACTGCTTTTGATTTTGATGTGGTTCCTGATGTGAATAATAAAATATTCATTACATTTTCATCTATTTTTGCTGATATATATTCTTTGTTTCCTTCTTCTAATAATTTTTGTCCTTCTTCTTTTAATGTATGTATATCATCATATCCTGCTAGTTTTGACATACAAATATATTCTTTTACATTTGTATTATTTCTATTTTTTATTTCCTCTATTTTTTCTATGTATTTTTCGTCAAAATAAATTGCATCTGTTTTACTTCTTATTAATGAATTTTCTAATTCATCTACTTGTAAATCTTTGTCTAATGGAACTGATATTATCCCACCTAACAAACTTGTCAAGTGCCCTAATGCCCATTCATATCTATTTCGCCCTAAAATAGCTATTCTTTTGTTTTTTAATCCTATACTGTATAATTTAGTGCCTAATGCGTTTATTTGTTCTAAAAGCATTTTATAAGTTATATTTTCGTATGTTTTGTCTTTGCCTTCTTGGTGTTTTACTATAAATGCTATATTATTTTCATATATTTTTGCAGAGTTGTATATAAGCTCTTTTATATCCTTAAATTCTTGGACTATTTTTTCTTTTTTCATTATTTTTCTCCTTGTATTTATTGTAGCTAAATTATATCATATTAGCTTTATAAATAATACACTATTTTCTAAAATTTGTCACTAGTCTTGATGGTCAGTTATTATTTAAAGTATTTTTGCATAATCATTAAAGAGGTGAAAACATTTGAGACAAAAAAGTAAATTATTTTTGATAAACGGAACAATTTTAACAAGTACAGCACTACTAATGAAATTTGCTGCACTTATTTTTAATATATACATATCAAATCAAATAGGATCAGAAGCGGTTGGAATTTTTAGCTTAGTAATGGCCGTATACCTATTTTTTATAACAGTAGCAACATCTGGGCTAAATATTGCAGTAACTGTTATAGTATCTGAAAAGTTTGCTTTAAATAAAAATAAACAAGCTATAAAAGCAATTCGAACATGTATATTCTTTAGTTTAATCTTAGGGATTACTGCAGGTGGACTAATTCTACTTTTTTCTGATTTTATTACAAATAAATGTCTTCATAATATGGTATCTTCAAAACCATTATTTTACATAGCTATAGGTTTACCTTTCATTGCAATGTCTTCGTGCATTAATAGCTATTTTACATCTATTAGGAAAGCATACAAAAATGCAATTACTCAAGTTTTTGAATTTACAATCAAAATGATTGCAACAATAATACTATTAAAAATAAATATTGCTAATGGCGTAGAAGCTATATGTATTTCACTAATTTTAGCAGATGTAATTTCAGAAGTTTGTTCATTTACGCTAATTTTTATTTTATATATAATTGATATTAAGTTAAAAAAGTTAGAAGAAGTTCGATCTTTTGGGCAAAGACTCAATATTTTAAAGATTGCATTTCCAGTAGCCATAACATCATATATACGCTCTGGGCTTTCAACATTAAAACAATTAATTATACCTACAAGGCTTGAAAAATCTGGTATTTCATGTAGCAATGCTCTTTCTCAGTATGGTATGATTAATGGAATGGTTTTACCTGTTATAACATTCCCTACTGTTCTTACCGATTCATATAGTATGCTATTAATACCTGAATTTTCTACATATGTAGCACAAAAAAATTATAAGGCTATTAATTTTATTGCAAATAAGATTTTTAAGATTACATGTAGTTTTTCTATGTGTATTTGTAGTATATTTTTTATCTTTTCAAATGAACTGGGCATGGCAATATATAATAATGTTGAAATTGGATACTTTTTTAAAGTTTTCACTCCTTTTATCTTTTTCATGTATATGGATCACATTATAGATTGTATATTAAAAGGATTGAACAAACAGTTTGGTGTTATGTGTTGTAATATTTTAGATTTAAGTATTACTACATGCTTTATTTATTTTTTGCTCCCTATTTTAGGAATTAAAGGATATGTTCTTTCCATCTTTTTTAGTGAAGTTTTAAATTTTAGTATTAGCCTTTTTCAGTTATTTAAGTATTCTAAAATTAAGCCTAATTTGATAGATTGGATTGCTGTTCCTTTGTTTTGTAGTTTAGTTAGTTTTTTTGTTTTAAGTGTTTTTCGTTTTAATTTTGTTAATCTTATTGTTAATTTAATTTTTAATATTTTACTTTTTGTTTTGGTTTATGTTGTTACTTTTTTTATTATAAATATGTCAAAAATAAAGAAGTAGTTTTCTACTTCTTTATTTGGACTTTTTCTTCATTCATTTCTTTTTCACCATTATATTCATTAACTAAATATAAAGGTCTATTTTTTGTTTCATTAAATATTCTTCCTAAATTTAAATAATTTTTTAAACATCTTCCAAAATTTACTGTTTTTTATTTCTTCAAGTTCTTTTAATGTTTCATTGTATTTTTCAATATACTGTTCTAATTCTTGTTCTTTTTCTTTTAAGATTTTATCATTCCAATTTTCTCTTCCAATGTAATAATCTTCTGTCTTTTGTCTTGCTTCCCATCCTCTATCTATTTCTTTTTGCATCCATGTATGCATATATTGTAATTCACTGATTAGTACTTTCATGATTTCATTTCTATCTAATTCATTTATAGGATTGTTTATTTTTTCGATATCTTCTACCTCATAAATGTTGTCCTTTATATTTCTATTTACATACAACCATTCATAATTTTTATCTACTATTTTCTCAATCTCTTTGTTTTTTAATAAATTGACCTGTTTGGCAACTTTTGCATAATCCTTTTTTCCATTTTCTATATCTTGGAAATTAGTACAAGAAAATCTTTCTATATTATCATTTGTTATTATTCCTTGGAAATCATCATTTCCTGTAATAATTGCTATTCTTTTCATTGCAATTGCTTCTTGCACACATCTAGCAATTCCTAATACAATACCATTTTGTTCCATAATATCTCTAATGTCATTACGTGCTCCTAACATATCACATTCAATCTTTAGTTCTTTTATTTGTTCCTCTACTTTTTGTCTTTGACTTCCATCTCCAACAATTGTGAGCTTAGCCTCTGGGTTTATTTTTTTATATTCAGCAAACCATCTTAAACCATTTATAACACCATTTTTCTTATCTTTTTCAAATCTCGAAATCAATAAAACTTTATTTATATTTATTGGGCTATTGCTTTTAAACTCCTGAAAATCTATACAATTAGGTATAACCTTATATTTGTCTTCTTCTAATTTGAACCTTTTCATATTTTCTTTTTTTGATGTTTCCTGAATTGTGATGATTTTTGATGCCAATCTATAATATAAAGTTTGAAATTCTAAGCCCATATTTCCTATCTGTAATTCCTCATCATATACTCCTGTAATTCCATGATGTACATATGCAACATATGGTGTATTTGTTAATACACATGCAGAAAAAACAGATGATACACAATCAACTTGATGTATATATACCAATTTTATATTATATTTTTCGATAATATTTTTTACAAATTCAATTTTTTCTAAATTATAGCTTTCTCGTGATTCGTATTTAAAGTCTATAAATGTAACACCAGGTATTTGATTTAATTTTTTAGCATAAAAACCACTTTCGGCTAAAACATATATTTTATATCCTCTTCTTGAAAATTCTCTTATTTGAGTTATACATGCAGTTTCAATTCCTCCTGCTCCAAGTTTTGCATGACATATCAAAATATTATATTTTCCGTTTCATCTTTTCTCCTTGTTTTTATTATTTTACTTTTTTTCTTAATTTTAAATATTGTTTTATACTTAATAATAAAATTATTTTACGCAACATTTGTCTTATATTGTTTGCTTTGATATTTTTAATCATTTTTCTTTTCTTTATTTCTTTAATGTATTGGTTTTGGTCTTTTTTCTCTAATGTTTCTGTTTTTAATAAAATTGCATTTGTATAATATGTCTTTAAATAATCTGCTGTCTTTTTATTAATATTATGTTTTTCTATTTTTACTAATGCCTCATCATATTGTTTTAATGCATCATAAGCTTTTTTCTTTGTTTTGCCATAGTTATTATTTCTTGTTATACTTCCATTTGATTGAACATATTCATAGCCATAAAAACCAATTGATATCATTGTTTTAGCAAGAACAATGACAAATGGTATAAGTCCAAAATCTTCATGCTCAGTTCCTACATTAAATAGTAATTTGTTACGCATAAATATTTCTTTTTTTATTATGTATACACATGGAGAATCAAGTAAAACATCTAAAGCATATAAATTTTCAAATCCTTCTTCACCAGTTGTTGTCTCAAATATAGGGCCATCAACTTTTTCTAAAATATTTCCATTCTCATCAATTCTTTGTAATTTAAATTTTATAAGTTCTATGTCTTTTTTCATATATTGTTTTATAATACTATATAAATTAGTATCTATGTAATCATCTGAATCTAAAAACATTATATATTGTCCTTTTGCCTTTTTTATCCCATAATTTCTAGTATCAGCAACCCCAGTATTTTGCTTTTTATAATATGAAATTGTTTGAGAATTTTTTTCTTTATATTCTTTTATTATTTTATCAGATGAATCCTTGCTTCCATCATTTATAACTACAATTTCTAGTTCATCATCTTTTTGTTGTAAAACAGAATCTAAACATCTTCTTAGTGTTTTTTCAGCATTAAATACTGGAATTATAATACTTAACTTTATCAATATAATCTCACATCTTTCTATTTATATAAATGTTTTTAATAGTTCACCTAATGGTTTCTTTTCATTTAATCTTTTTATTGTTTCTGCAAATAATGGTGCAATTGATACGACTTTTATTTTATCAATTTTCTTTTCTTCTGGTAATGGTATTGTATTTGTTATAACAAGTTCTTGAATTGGAGAATTTTGTATTCTTTCTATTGCCGGACCGGATAGTACTCCATGTGTACATGCAGCATATACAGATTTAGCCCCAAATTCTTTTAGTACTCTTACTGTTTCCATCATAGAACCTGCTGTATCTATCTCGTCATCGAATATAATTGCATTTTTTCCTTTAACATCGCCTATAATAGTTGTTCCTATTGCTTTGTCGTTATTTCCATCTCTTCTTTTATCAAGCATTGCTATTGGACACCCAAAAAACTCTGAGTATTTATATGCTTTTTTTGAACTTCCTGCATCTGTTGCAACTATTACCTTATTTTCAAGTTTTTTGTCTTCAAAGTATTTTTCTAAAAGTCTTTCTGCTGAAAGTCTATCACAATTAATATTATTAAAATATGCTTGTATTGCTGGGTTGTGTAAATCACATGTTATTACTCTTGTTGCTCCTGCTGCTTCTATTAATTCTGCTAATAGTTTTGCAGTTATTGGTACCCTAGGTTGGTCTTTTTTGTCTGATCTTGAGTATATATAATATGGTAATACTACATTTATATTTCTTGCAGATGCTCTTTTTACAGCATCTATAGTTATTAATAATTCCATTATTCTTTCATTTACAGGTGGTGTATTACTTTGTATTAAATATACATCATAATCTCTAACTGTTTCTAATATTTGAACAAAATTGTTGTCATTTTTAAATTTCATTCTTTCAATTTTTCCCATAGGGACATCTAAATATTCACATATTTCTCTTGTAAATGGTTCTGTTTCTTTACTACAAGCAAATATTTTAATCTTTTCCATTTGTATCAAACCCTTTCTATAACTACATATACCATTTTTGCTTTTTCATTAAATTATTAGTATTGAACAATTGTTTTTAAAATTTCTTTATTTGTTAATTTTTTATTTTTATTACTCGTTACCTCCAAAATTATTGCATTATCATTTTTATATGATTCTAGTTCTTGTGTTGGGTCCATATCTTCAAATGGATATTCTGTAATCTCTCCAGAAATGTAGTCTCTTTCATAAGCTATCCCTGTCATATTAATTATATAAAGTTTATTTGATTTTTGCATATTTCTTAGTTCATTTGAATATAAACCATTTTCTGTATTATCTATTTTTAAATATCCATCATTATCTATACTAAAATTTGTTATTCCATTATTTTTTAATAATTTTGAAAAACTTTCTCTTGATTGTTTGGAAACCCATATTCCACTATATTTAGGTGCCTTTTCTAACAAATTGTTTAATTCTTCTTCCTTAGGCAATGCATTTTTTATAATTCCTGCCAAATCAACTTCATATTGGACATTTTCTTTTATTTGCAATATCTTTCTTCCATCTTTTTCTTCGTCAACATAATAAATGTCATCATTTCCTTTTGCCTTTATTTCATTTTTCATCTTTTCTAATTCTTCAGGTGAAACTTCTACTATTCTATTTTCTGGTATTATTTCTTCTATTTGATTACTTGCATTTTCTAAATTAGAAATCGCATTATTTTGATTTCCTATATTTCCGAATATTATTATTTGCTTGACTATTGATTTTTTTATTATTAACAATAAAAAAAACTGACATTATAATTATTATTACTAAAATTATAATTATTATCCAATAGTGTTTTTTCATACTTATTCTCCTCGTAAAATTTTATTTGTTTTTCTTTTTACTATTAACTATTATTAATACGATAATAAATAATACTACTGCAATTGATATTATTGTAACCATTTTATTATCTTTGCTTTCTGTATTTGTATTAGTAATTTCATTAATATTTTGGTTGATATTTGTATTGCTAATTTCATTATTTTTTTCAGTAATATCAGAAATTGTATCTGTCACCTTATTTTCTGTTTGTTCTTCTCTTTTTTGTTCTTCCTCTATTTCTTTATTATAATTAAATTCATATTTGTTATTAGCTTGTTCTGAATAATGTTCTTCTTGATTTTTACTTTCTTCAACTGTAAAACCTGCTTGTCCTGTGCTAGATGGAGGAACTGGAATATCTACCAGTCTTCCATCTTCTTCATTTGCATATGTAAAATTATATAAACTACATCCTAAAATTGTTACCATAGTTATAATTACTAATTTAAATATTTTTTTCATTTTTAAGTTTCTCCTCATATTAATTAATTTGATTTTTGTAAATAATTCGTTGCTACATAGCCTTTTAATCCATTTGTTAAAACAACTTCATCCCATATAAAACCGTTTGCTGTAGCTTTTCCTTTTACTGTACGTGTTCCTACTGTCCCATCACTTAAATATGCTATTGTATCATAAGTTGTTCCTGGTCCTTTTCTAAGCTTTACTCCTGAACCATCATTAGTTTTAACTACTACTTTTTCTCCACTTACTGTTTGGCTTCCACTACTTCCTGTTGGTTTGCTTGCTGGTGATTTTGGCATATTCTCAAAAACAGGGATTACAAATTTGATCTTATTATTTAATGTTCCTGTACTTACATAAGCACTTCTAAATGTTCTTGCTTCACTATATGCTGCAGATAAATTTTGCATATATTGGTGATTGTATAATCCTCCACCACTTGCAGGATTAACATCAAATTTATTTAGATACAATGTATTTTGTTTTTTATCTATATAATTACTTTTTAACATTTTAATTCCGCCTTCTAAGCCTTTTTGCATTGTATCCCAACCTTCTTTTTTGGCATATTCTAAGGCTGTTGCAACATCATTTCCTACAACTGCTCCTATATTAAACGGATTATAATATTTTTTTCCATTTCCTCCGTCCATATTAATAGTAGCTGATCCATTTTTGCCTTGTTCTTGAAATAATCTTGCTATAACATAATATGGATTAATATTTTTATTTTGGCAAGCTTTTCTAATATTTTCTGCATTTTTCTCTAAAAATGTCCCATTTACTTGGTATTGTATTGAATTAAGTGTTGCTCCACTACTTGCATAATTACCTAAATCTACAAATTGGAAAATATCAACATCATTTAAGAAATTTCTTGTATCCATAAAATATGCTATTCCATTATATGATGCTGAAGCCCAAACACCACTAACATATGGATTTGATGCAATCCAGTTTCCACCATATGTAGGAGTATATACTAAGTTTCCTTGTTTATTTGCATATTGATATTCGCCCTTTACCGCTGTATAGAAGTCTAGATTTGTATATAATATTTCAAATTGCCAATTTGGATGTGCTGCTGCAACTTTGTCAAGTGCTTCTGCTACACCCGGATATTTTGCTGTATTTATATTAACACTAATATTTGTTTTAAATAGATAAAGCATTTGTCTATTACTACTTTTTTGTTTTGCCTCTAGAATAATTTTTGAGCCATTTTCTATTTTGTTTTGTACAGTAATTGCTAGATCTTGTCTTGCTACTGGTGAAATTACCCATCCATTTATTTTAGTATCAACAATCATCCACATTTGCCCAATTTCGCCTTTATAGTCATCTTGTACTATTTCTATACCATTTTTTATGTTATTTCCTTTTACAGTTAGGCTTTTCCCTGAGTGAGCAACTGTAATTTTATAATACCCATTTACATATTCTAGATTAAATTTTTGTGCTCTAGAATTACCATAGTTCCATATATCAACTTTAGCATTATTAGCTTGGCTACTTCCTGCTACTTCTATTGCTTTACTACTATTTGCACCAATTGCTAATTCATATGTTCCATTTGCAATTGTTTTTGTAACATTTGGCGCTTGAACCAAATAGAACATTTGATTATTATTGTTTCGTGTTTGTGATAATATTATTTTTGAACCATTTTGTATTGAACCTTTAACAGTTATACATAAACTTGGATTAGCCAAAGGTGAGATAATCCAACCATTTTTCTTACTATCTTTTACTAGCCATTTTTGACCATCACTTCCAGTATAATCTGATTGTACAATTTCTGTTCCTTCTTTTATACTATTATTTTTAGCTGTCAAACTTTTTCCTGTGTGAGTAACTGTGATTTTATAATATCCATTTACATACTCAAATTTGAATTTTTGAGCAGCTGCATTTCCGTAATTCCATATGTCTACTGTTGCATTATTATTCTTATTACTTCCTGATACTTCTAATCCCTTATTAGAATCTGCACCAACTAAGACTTCATAAGTTGAATTTTCTTTAGTTTTTTCAGAATTGTTTAAATTATATATATAGTACATTTGATTACTATTGTCTCTTGTGTTGGATAATATCATCTTTGAGCCATTTTGTATTGAACCTTGGATTGTTATAGCTAAACTTGGATTAGCTAAAGGCGAAATTACCCATCCATTTTTATGTGAATCTCTTAATATCCATTTTTGACTATTATTTCCAGTATAATCTGCTTGTACTACTTCTGCTCCTTCTTGTATACTATTGTTTTTTGCTGTTAAACTTTTTCCTGTATGCATTGCTGTTATTTTATAAAAACCGTCTTGATATTCAAAATAAAATTTTTGAGCTGGAACATTTCCATAACTCCATATATCAACTTTAGCATTATTGTCTTTGCTACTTCCTGCTACTTCTACTGTTTTACTTGAATCTTTTCCTATTGCTATTTTATATACTCCGTTATTTTTAACTTTTTCTGTTTGTGCATAACTATTTGTTACTATTAATGTTAATATTGAAATTATCATAATAGCAATAAAAATAATTTTAGTTTTTTTCATTAGTCCTACCTCCTCATATTAATATTTTTTTAATAAGTTAATTGTTGCTTTATTAAATTTGTCAACATATTTTTTACTTACCAATTCATTATGGCTTTTTACTTCTGGTAATTCTAATAACATAGATTTTGTTTTTGGTATAGTTCTTGCCCATTGAATTAAATATCCTTTACCGTATGTGTTTATATGTTTACTAATTCCAAATTCATTTCTATACAAACTTCCTATTTCATTATTTCCTACAGTTTCATTTAGCCATCCATGCACATCTATAACAATATTTTGAGTTCCCGTATTGTTTAATATAAAATCTCTTAATGATTGTGCTTCATATGCTTGAAGTGGTGCTGTTCCATTATAATTTCTTTCTGAACGTAAACTTGTATAACCCACAGGGAAGCATCTGTTCATATCAATTCCCTTATGTCCATTTGCCCAACTATATACTGTAGTACGTCCAGGTCCATCATTTGTCCATCCACTATATTGTCCATCAGGATTTGAAAGTGGTAAAATATATACAGTCCATTTTTGAATTAAATCGTCTGACATATTGCTTTTTAAATAATTGTAAAGTTCATTTGCCATATATGTTAATTCAGAACCATCTTTACTGTATGAGTCTTCAAATCCATGTATAGAATAGTTTAGAATCAAGTGTTTTGTTCCTGTTCCTATTTTATAATATTTTAGATATGAACCACCAGTTCCTTTATACATCAATCCAGATTTTCCATAAAGCCCTTCTTTTATTCCTTTATTGATTGGCTCCATTATATAAAGCATTTGATTATCATTATCTTGTGTTTTTGACAATATAATTTTTGAACCATTTTGTATTGAGCCTTGTACTGTTATTGCTAAATTTGGATTACTTATAGGTGATATTATCCAGCCATTTTTATGTGTATCTCTTAAGAGCCACTTTTGACTATTATTTCCAGTATAGTCTGCTTGTACTATTTCTGTTCCTTCCTGTAAAACATTATTTTTAGCTGTCAAACTTTTTCCTGTATGTTTTGCAGTTATTTTATAATATCCATTTATATATTCAAATTTATATTTTTGTGCTTCAGCATTTCCATAATTCCATATATCTATTTTAGCATTATTATCTTTACTGCTTCCTGCTACCTCAATAGTTTTATTTGAATCTTTTCCAATTGCTAATTTATATGTATCATCTTTATGAGTTCTTTCGTTATTAGTTATATTATATAAATATAACATTTGGTTATCATTATCTTTTACATTAGCTAAAACAATTTTTGAACCATTTTGTATATTGCCCTGTATTGTTATTGCCAAATTTGGATTACTTAAAGGAGATATAATCCAACCATTTTTATGTGTATCTCTTAAAATCCATCTTTGACTATGGTCCCCTGTGTAATTATCTTGCACAATTTCAGTTCCGTCTTTTATATTTTTACCTTTTACAGTTAAGTTTTTTCCTGTATGCATTGCTGTTATTTTGTAATATCCATCTTGATATTCAAAATAAAATTTTTGTGCAGGTACATTTCCATAATTCCATATATCTACTTTAGCATTATTTTCTTTACTGCTTCCTGCTACCTCTAAAGTCTTGCTAGGTTTTTTTCCTACTGAAATTTTATATATTCCGTCTTTTTGATATGCTTCTTCTTTATTTATATTAAATATATACAACATTTGATTATCATTATTTTTTGTTTTTGATAATATTATTTTTGAGCCATTTTGTATATTATTTTGTACTGTTAATGCAAAATCTGGATTATTTAAAGGTGATATTGTCCATCCATTTTTCTTAGTATCTTTTAATAGCCATTTTTGTCCATTACTTCCAGAATAATCTGCTTGGACAATTTCTGTTCCTTCTTGTATACTATTATTTTTTACTGTTAAACTCTTTCCTGTGTGCATTACCATTATTTTATAAAATCCATTTTGATATTCAAAATAAAATTTTTGAGCAGGAACATTTCCATAGTTCCATATATCTACTTTAGCATTATTTTCTTTACTGCTTCCTGCTACCTCAAATGTTTTACTTGGTAGTTTTCCTATTGCTATTTTATATATTCCATTTGAATGTGTTTTTGTGTTTGAATTATTACTATTTGTTTTTGTTTGATTTGTTGTATTTGCATAAATCTCGATATTAAAAAAGTTTATTATTAACACAAATAAAACACTAATTATTGTTAATCTTAAAGTACCTTTCATTGCTATTTTATCCCCCTTGTAAAAAATATTTATTATTTTGGCATTTTTTTATATTCTTCTTCAATAACTAACACAATTCTACCATAAGAATCTATATTTTTCAATACAAAAAACACAAGTTATATTATTTACTTGTGTTTCCAAAACTTTCCTTTTAATATATACAAATATATAAATTTTCACCTTCAAAAATAAGCTGTTCATCATTATATGAATCCCAATCATTTTCTAAAAATTTATTGCTTACTTCTTCTGGGACTTCAACATTATTATATGCTTTTGAAGTATATGCAGTTAATACTTCTTTAACTGCCCAATCTGTTCCCAAACTTCTTACGTCAAAGCATCTTAGTGCAGGCTGTCCACTATAATACATAGTATACTTTTTATCAAATCCTGTTCCTATATTTTTAATCTCATATCCAGTTTCTTTTTCATAAGCTTCTATTTTACTAATAATGTGTTTTGCTATAGTTTTTTCTATTTGATTTGTAATTAATGTATTTGATGATGCAACTACCATATATATTGAATTTCCGCAAAAATTCAATAATGCAATTATTGTTAATATTGATAACAATATTTTGTTTTCTTCTGCTTCACATCTAACAACTAAATATAGAATAAGAATTCCTATAACTGAGCCAAAACACATTGCCATTCTTGGTTCTATATATTGTGATTCAACAGGTGTAGCAAGTATTGGTATTAGTGGTATTAATATACTTAAAACTATCAAAACCACATATTCTAAAATCATAAAATAATTTTTCTTATTTATTAGATTTATAATAAATATTATCATCAAAATTATAATAAATGTTAAATACCAATATTTAGGTCCTATTCCAACATTATAAATTAATATATCTTCACCAAATTTGCATATAGTATCAAATATTATTTTTATTGAAGGAATTTCAAATTGTCTAAATGGATTGTTTAATATTTTGTCAAAAATTTTAACTCCAACAAAATTTACAATCATTGCAAAGCCATATATTAATGCAATTATTATAGTGTCTTTTATTATTGCTTTTATATTCCCTTTATTTTTGATAGAAATTAATACCAATGCAAGTAACACAAAAATTGAACTTGTTACTTGATAAAAAAGACCAGAAAGTGTAATTAAAATTACACTTAAAATGTATCTATATTTTTTATCAGTTGCCAATATACATGAACCTAATATTGCAAATAAAATTCCGAATGGCATTGTTCCTACTTCAACAAATAAAAGTCCTTCTGCAGTACAAAAATTAAAAACTATTATAAATGATACTACACCAATTAATATATTATAAAATATTGATTTCTCTTTTTTTATAAATTTTATAACAAATCTATATAAAACAAACCAAGATATTGCCATAACAAAAGTTAAGACTACTCCCATAAAAGATAGTTCTTTCCAAAATGGAATATCTAATTTTAAAAATATCCACAATATAAGTGCACTAAATATTCTATTTGAAGCAAGAAAATGTTTTATATAATAATCATAACCATATGCATTTACCCAATACGCATCTTGAGAAAAATGTGGTTTTAAAAAGTTACAACATATTATAAATGTGAATGCTAACATGCCTACAAAAACAAATATATTTATTTTATTTTTTAAAATGTATTCTTTTAAATTATTAATATCTATTTTTCTTTTTTTATTCATAGCAACTCCTTTGTTACATTTCTTCTGCAAATTTCTTTTGTAATTTATGGAATATAAAATATCCTATAAAACATAACGCAATACTAATTACAAAAACAATTCCTAAAGCCATAAAATCTGGTGATTGTTTGTAGTAGAATATATTTCTATATCCATTTATTATATATGTCATTGGATTGTATTTAATAATCCATTGAAAACTTTCTGGTATTTGTCCTGGTGCATATACTATTGGTGTTGCATAAAATAATAATTGCAAAGCAATTCCTATAAAGTGTTGTAAATCTCTAAAATATACTGTAACGCTTGAAACTATAAAAGAAATTCCTATTAGTAAAAAATATTGAACTAGTAATACTATTGGATAAAATATTATATATTTACTAATTCCAACTCCATATCCAAGTACGAAAGCAATTATTATTATTGTTGATATAATAAAGTTTACTGCCTCACTCGTAACTACTGATATTGGTAAAATTTCTCTTGGAAAATATACTTTTTTTACAATATTTCCATTTTCAATTATGGTAAATGATGTTCTTGATATTGCTGTTGAGAAAAATGTCCATGGTATTAATCCACAACAGATAAATACTGTATAATTTTCTATTCCTCCTCCTCTCATAAGAAGTGGGAAAACTAATGCATAAACAGCAATTTGTAAAAGTGGGTTTAAGAATGACCACATTACTCCTAATATAGAATTTTTATATTTTCCTCTTACATCCTTACTTATACTTGTTTTTAATAATTCTCTGTATTCATACAAGCCTTTAAAAAATCCCATTACTAATATTCCTCCTATTTTGTCTCTTCTATATATTTTTCTATAATAGCATTTGTGTCACCATCCATTTTGATTATCCCATTACTAAGCCATATAGATCTGTCACATAATTCTTGTGCTGAACCCAGGCTATGTGTTACAAATACCATTGTTTTGCCCTCTTTTTTTAGCTCTTTCATTTTGTTTATACATTTTGCTTGGAAGTGTTGGTCTCCTACTGATAATATTTCGTCAACTAATAAAATATCTGCATCTACATTTATTGCAACAGCAAAAGCTAGTCTCATAAACATTCCTGATGAATATGTTCTAACTGGATTGTCTATATAATCTCTTAACTCTGAAAATTCTATTATTTGCTCTAATCTGTCATCTATTTCTTTCTTTGTTAATCCAAATATTGAAGCATTAAAATATATGTTTTCTCTACCTGAAAAATCAGCATGAAACCCTGCTCCTAACTCCAATAAAGAAGTTAGCTTTCCACGTGTTATTATTTTTCCTTTATTCGGATAAATTATTTTTGTCATAAGTTTTAACAATGTTGATTTTCCACTTCCATTTACTCCTATTAAAGCAACTGCTTCACCCTTTTTTATATTTAAATTAATTCCTTTTAATACTTCTCTTATTTCTTTTCTATTTCTTTTCCAAAAAAGAAGTTTTTCTTTTATACTATTCGCTTTATCTAAATACACATCAAATGTCTTATAAACATCTTGTACTTCTATTGCATATTCTTCTTCATTTTTCACTTTAGTTTACCTCCCTTTTCTAAAGATTTCTCTCATTCTTCTTTTAAATGTTGGTCTGTCATATAAAATATAAAATATAAGTCTTACTAGTTTGCTATGATGTTCTAAGTCTACAACATTATTATAGTCTAGATAACTATTGTTTGTAGCTTGTAGGTTTCCTTTATTTGTTAATATATTCATATTTCTTTGATTTTTGTTTTTTCTTTCTATTAGCCAATCTTCAGTAATTGGTTTTACTTCTTTTGTTCTTATTGTATCTTCAAATCCGATTGAGTTAAACATCTGCATATCAATGGCTTTTGAAGAATTTATATATGCCATAAATGGTAAAGAAATATAATAATCTTGATAATATAGTTTTTTATATTCTTCTCCAAATATCTGTAAAACATCTTGTACAAATTGTTCTGCTGCTTTTTGCATAATACTAATTATACATCTTTCTTGATATGTTTTTTTATTTTTTTCAAGAATTGGTTTTACTTCTTCTCCTGTTAAGTCATATCCTATTGTAGATGGTGCTAATTCTGAAATTATAGATTCATATGCAAAGCCTGTAACTGATGGTTTTGCTTCAAAATATGTGTTCAAATTATATCCTGCTACATTTGAATATTTAATTGCTTCATCTTGATTTATATTTAGAAAATAAGTATCTATAGGTTTTCCACATAAAACTGATAAATATAATTCTGGTCTTCCGCTATATCCCAAATCAAATGTTGCTGACTTGTCTTCATAATATTTTCCGAAAAATTCTCTTAATTTTTTAGTCTTTATATTATTTTTTTCTTCGTCAAATAATTCATTTATTATTATTTTTACAAGTTTGTTAAATTTTTGTTTTGTTTTTATGTCTTCTTTATATTTTATTCCATTTTTTTCTATAATATCTTTTATTTTTTCTTCTGGATAATCTTTTAAGCTGTCTTTTATATATTTAATTATATATTCTGGATTATGATTATCAATATTTATAATATCTGTTAATTTATATAAATCCATTTTATCAATAATCATTGCTGATATTAGTGCTTTTCTAGAAACTCTTAAATATTTTGCTTCTGGTACATTTTTATAATATTGTTTAAATATATTATAAATTTCCATTGGTAAATATCCATCTCTTGCCATAAAAGCTATATTTTTATATCCTTTATTTTCAGTTGATTTTAATAGCCAATTGCCAACTCCAAACATATACATTCCTAACACATAATATCCTATTAAGAAAGGATCAATATTAAAGTCTGACTCTTTGTTGAATATTCTGAAAGGGTTGTCAAAATATTTATTAGCTACAACAGCTATCATTGTTCTTATGCCTATAAAATTCATAGATGTTTGATTATCTCTCCAAAATGGCATGTTAGAATATAGCATTTGAGCTAAATTATTAGTAGTATTTTTATCTAACATAATGTCTGTAGTTTTAGGAAAATAGATAGATTTTATATTGTATTTTTTTGCTCTATCATAATCTGATTTATAATTGTCACCAATATGCACTATATTTTGTGGTTCTATTTTTTCATTTTCTATCATATATTCATATAAATGACCAGTTGATTTAGATTTCATTACATCACAAGATAAGTATATTTTATCAATGCCTTCAAATCCATTTTTTTGTAATATTTGTTGTATAACTTCTCTAGGTAAATACATATCTGATGTGCATATAACCCTTTTTCCTAAATATTTTGCTAATTTATATATTGAATATGATGTTTCTCTTCTTTTACAGAATTTTAATTCTAGTTCTATTTCTTTTCTTTTTAAAAATTCTATAATACTAGATGGAATATCGTATTCTTCTTTTATAATTTCATATATTCTATCTAATGTTACATCTTCTCTTTTTTCTTTTTCAGCTTCTATTCTTGCTAAAACTTCACAATCTTCCCTTATTTTTGAAAAGTCTATTCCTAAATTATTAGATAATTTTCTGTAATCATCGTTTAAAAATGTAAATAAATCTTTTGGATATAAGAAAGGTCTTGTAATAAGAGTATCAAATATATCAAAACTTACAATTTTTGTTTTTGAGTCCATAATTTTTGCTTTTAATTTATCTAATCCATCATTCCAAGGCGTTTCAACTGAACTGAAAAATCCCGAATTTTTTACTTCAAATTGTTTTGGACAAAATTCATTGAATTTTTCTTCTAATTTAGTCTTTTCTTCTTTTTTAAAGTTTAAATTCAATAAATAGGATTTGTGCATTTGGCAATATAATGCTCTCCATTTTTCAAATTTAGTCCCGTATTTTTCGTATATATTTTTTTCTTTTAAGAAGTTTTCTACAAAAGAAAATGAAGTTGTTAAATCTTCTAGATTTTTACTAGCTTTTTTAAATGTTATGTCATTTACAGATGTAGATGCTCCATCATGTTTTGTATAGAAAAATGCAACTCTATTTAATTTTGTAACTTTTTGTGCATAATAAAATAATACATTTGAAAATGCAAAATCTTCTGTCATTATTAGGTGCTTTTGAATTTTTCTGTATTCTACAACTGCTTTTTCCCATATTCTTCTTGAATATATTTTATTTGGAGTTATATGCCATGCAAAATTTAACCCTTCTTGATTATAAAATTCTTCATAGCAGTGCTCTCCTGTTAGCTCTTCAAAAGGAAAATCAAATAAGTTATATACTCTTCTATCTCCTTTTCCATAGTCCATAACAAGTTGTGCCGCTACTATATCAGAATTAGTTTCTTCTGCTTTTTCTATTAATTCTCTATAGAAATCATTTGATACATAATCATCTGCATCTAAAAAAGCAATATAATCCCCTGTTGAATTTTTAAACCCAGTTACTCTTGCTTGAAATAATCCTTTATTTTTCTCATGTTCAACATATTTTATTTTATTATCTTTTTTTATATATTCATTTGCAATTTCTTTACAATTTTTTGGTGAACCATCATTTACTATTATTATTTCTAAATTTTTATATGATTGTTTTATTAATGAATCTAAACATGTTCTTAAAAAATCTTCTGAATTGTATACTGGTATAATTATTGAAATCTTTTTGTCAATTTGAGTATTAGACATTTGTTTTACCTCGTTTCTTATTTTTATTTTATTTAAGTTTTTTATGGAAAAAATTACTTAATTTTTCAGTATATTTCCATCTTTTACTGTTATATACTTCTTTTAATTCTTCTTTAATTTTTTCATTTTTTTCTTCAAGTTTTTTTTCTTCATGTAAATTCTGTTTTATCCTTTCTTCTAATTCCCCTATTTTTTCACGTAAATCATTATTGTCTTTTTCTATTTTTTGAATCCAGTCATATTTTGCTTTAATATCAACACATTGTTCTTCTATTAAGTCTGTACTTTTCTTTATTAATTTGAATAATTCTACCCACTCAAAGTAGGTTTGTGTTCCCTCTGGAATATTGATATAATTTTTATAACAATCTAATTTTTCTTTTGCAATAGCATAATTCTCTTCTATTATTTTTTCTTTTTCTTCTTTTAACTTATCTATTTCTTTTATGCATTCTTCAATAGTTATTGTTTTTAAATTATCTCCAGAAAAGTTTTCTTCTAGTGCTGTATTAATATTATTTTTTGATATTAAACCTTTTATTCCTTCGTATCCAGTTATAACTGCCGGTACTTTCATAGCTATTGCCTCTAGTACGCATCTGTCTACTCCTAATAATAAATCAGCTTTTTCTAGATATTCCTTAATATTGTTTTTAGCCCCTAATATTTTAGCTTGTCCATTAGTAAGCAAGTTATCTTTTTCTAAATATTTTTCTAGTGTTTCAAGTTTTTCTCCATCACCTATTATACTTAAGGTTGCATTACTATTGTTTTTTAATATTTTTTTAAATATATCTACTCCGCTTAATATAGTAAAAAGTTTTTCTTCACTAATTCTTGAAATTATATAAATGTTATTTAAACTTGCTACATAATTAGGCGTTTTGTTCATATATTCTTCAAAATCAATTCCATTATGGATAATTTCATATTTTTCTGGTGATATTCCATATTCTTTTTGAGTAATTTCTGCAACTCTAGGTGTTATTGCAATTATTTTATATGCATTAGAAAAATAAATAGGAAATACTGTTTTATATAATGGATAATTCCATGTATAATATTTTTTTGTATCTCTTATTCCATGTTCATATGCAAAATATGGTGTTTGAGTTATAAATGCTGCTATCATTGTTGTTGGAACGCATTGATATTTATGTATATGTATTTCTGATATTTGATTTTCTTTTATTATTTTAACTAATTTGTTAATTCTTGTTTCATTTATTTCATTTTCTTCAGGATATTCAAATTCTATGAACTTGCCTCCAAGTTCTTCTATTTTATCAGAGTATATTCCTTTTCCTGCTGTAACATATACATTATATCCTTTTTTGGTAAAAGCCATAACTTGGTTTAATATTACAGTTTCTACTCCACCTATTCCCATAGCATTATTACACAACAAAATATTTTTCATTTAATCCCCCACACAGATTTATTTCTAAAATATTATACCCTCTAACAAATTTATTGTCAATAATTTTACTTCTTCAATTTGTGAACTAATTTTACAAAAGCTCTCCACATTGGTATCTTCCATAAATTGTCTTTTAATAATTCTTTTTTATAGTTCATTCCTTTTAAAGAATATACTTGTCCATATACTTTTCTTTCATATTCTGAACATTCCCATCTATATTCTACTTCATCGTTTTTTAAATTTGTTGTAATTAATTCTTTACAAAGGTTTATATTATTTTTCAGCTCTTTTCCATTTTCATTTTTTTGTTCATTTGGTTTTTCATATGTTTCTTGTAATATATTAGACATTTTTTCTATCATTTTATTTATTGTAAAATGGTCTAATATCATTTTTCTGCAATTTTCTTTATATTCATTTGTATTGTCTAATATTTCATTTATTGCTTGTACATATTCTTTTATTTCTTCATCGTTGTAAATTTCAGAATAAACATCTTCTTCATTTTGTTTAAGTTCTATTATTTTGCCCACTTCATCTGTTATTAGTTCTTTTTGTCCTCCTACATCACTAGATACTATAGGTACTTCCATACTTAATGATTCATATGATGTTAATGCTAATCCTTCTTTTATTGAGCAATTTACAGTTATATCGCTTATGGCATAAATCTCTCCTGTATTTTGTAATCTTCCTGTAAAAATAATATCTTCATATATATGCAATTTTTTAGCTTCTTCTTTCATTTTTGGCAATAGGTTTCCATCTCCCACTACTATTGCTTTAAAATTTTGTCTTTGTTCTTTTAATTTTGATATTATTTGTAAAAATAACATTGGTCTTTTTTGTTCAGATATTCTACAAATATATGATATTATTTTTTTATTTTGAGTTTCTCCTAAATATTTTTGTTTTAGTTCTTTTTTATTATAATTTTCTGGATTGAATATTTTTTCATTTACACCTATATATACTGTTTCTACGTCACTTGGATTTTTTCCGAAATGGTCTATTAAAATTTTTCTGCTGTTTTCGTTACATACTAATGTTTTATCAATTACAGAGTCATACATTGCAGAATATCTTGAATATCCACCATTTCTGTTATACCATTCTTCCATATGTACATAGTCAATAATTGGAATTTGTGGATGTCTACTTTTTAAATATGGTAATACTGCATATCCAAATTTACTATTTGAATTTAATATTATATTTATATTTTCTTTTTCTATAATATAATTTATAAATGATACCCAGTATTTTTGGTCTAAAAATGATGTTAAGTCATATACATTAGCAATTTGGCTAAACTCTTCATTTTTTTCAAAGTATTGTCTTAATACATTTTTATTTGGCTCTGTTGTAATTATTGTTATTGCAAACTTATTTTTGTCTAATCCTTTTACTAGATTTAGGTTAAATAAATCCGCTCCTCCTGTAATCATCCAAGGTATAATAAATAAAATATTTATCTTATTATTTTCTGTTAATATTTTTGGTATTATAATGTTTTCTACATTTTCTGGAATCAAATCATAATTATATTTATATTTAGGATATTGTATTGCTTCTATTTTTTTATTTATTTTACTTGCTGTTTGGTTTATTATTTCTAAAGATCTTTGTTTATTGTCATTAGCTCTTTTTAATTCTCCATCTTCTTTCCTTCTATACCATTGTCCATAAAAGCTCATATGTACAGGCTTTTTTTCTTTTGCTAATAATTTAAGCCAAAAGTTCCAATCTTCATTTACTGATTTTTCTCTTAGTTCATATCCATTTACTAATTCAAAATCACTTTTTCTTACTAGAGCCTGTGCTATTAGTTCATTAACTTTTTTTAGCTTTTCAGAATCGAAGTATTTATTCCATACATATTGTTGTTTGTCAAATCCTACTGAATCTGAATATGCCCAAGCTGCATCTTTATTTGTTTCTAATGTCCAATATGCGCATTCTAAATATGTTGGTTCTATTAAATCATCATCATCTAAAAACATTAAATATTTACAACTATTTGATGATTTAGCTGCGCCAAAGTCTCTTGTGGCTGCTAGTCCTTCATTTTCTTTGTGGAATACTTTTATTCTGCTGTCTAGTTTTTTTATTTTTTCTAATTTTTCCAATGCACCTTTGTCTTTAGAACCGTCATCAATTATTAAGATTTCATAATATGGAAATGTTTGATTTAATATTGATGTAATTGTTTGTTCTATATAATTTTTACTATTAAAAAATGGTACAATTACTGATATTATTGGTTCTTTTTCTATATATGTTTCTTGTTTATTTAATTTTTTTCCTGGTTCCAGTTTAAATTCAAATTCATTCATTAAAATTTATTCCTTTCTTATTTCGCTTAAATACTAAAATAGTTATGGAAAATTTATGTTAATAGTCAGTAATAAATTAGATATTCTAAATCTATTACTGACTATTGCTTATGATTTAAAATGTTTTAATAAGCATAAATATTATAAATATCCTTATTTATTATTTTTTCTTAAATGCAAAAAATTTGCTTATAAAGAAATTTAAAATTATAACTATTACATTTACCGTAAGTTTACTTATTATTGCTGGAATAGGAGTCTTAAATAAAATCATACATCCAAAGAATTCTATAAACATTGTAAAGGCTCTTCCTGCTATAAATTTACAAAATTCTTTAAAATTCTCTTTAAATCCTTTTGCTTGAGTGTGAAAAACCCACTTTCTATTTGTAATATATGCAAATAGAATTGATAATGGTATAGCTATAAGATTTGCTATATTTTCATTTATATGTATTAAACTATTCAAAATATAAAATGTAATAAGGTTAACACATGTTGTTAATATTCCAAAAATTATATATAACATAATATCTTTAGTACATACCTTTTTTATTAGTTCTTTTATTTTTTTCATCGTTTTTTCCTTTTTCTATCATATTTATATGTTATTTGTTTTCTTCTATATTAATTTCTTTATTAATAATATATTGAGGTCTTCCTTTAGTTTCGTCATAAATTCTAGATATATATTCTCCTATCATCCATAAAGAAATTAATATAACACCACTAAAAAATGTTGTTGCAACCATTAAAGATGTCCAACCAGGTGCTAGTTGATTCCATTTAAATGTAAATGATAATATAGCATAAATAAGAATTATAAAAGATATACATATTGTTATAATTCCTAAACCTCCAACGATTTTTAGTGGCTTAGATGAAAATCCTATAATTCCATCTGATGCCAATTTTAGCATTTTCTTTAAAGGATATTTTGTTTTTCCTGCAAATCTTTCTTTTCTTTCATATTCAAATGCTTTTTGTTCAAAACCTACCCAACTAAATAGTCCACGTAAAAATTTATTGTGTTCTGGTAATGAGTTTATAACATCAACAACTTTTCTATCTACAAGTCTAAAATCTCCTGTATCTTTTGGTATATCAACATCTGATAATGCATTTAAAGTATTATAAAACATTTTTGCTGTTAGAAGTTTGAATTTTGATTCACCTTCTCTTGTTTTTCTTTTTCCGTAAATTACTTCATTTCCTTCTTCCCATAATTTTAACATTTCTGGTATTAATTCTGGCGGATCTTGTAAGTCTGCATCTATTATGACAATTGCGTCACCTGTTACGTATTTTAACCCTGCTGTTACAGCACATTGATGTCCAAAATTTCTTGCAAATGAAATTACTTTTACTTTTTTATCTTCTTCAGCTATTTTCTCTAATATTGGTAATGTTTTATCTTTACTTCCATCATTTACACAAATTATTTCATAATCATAATCTTTTATATTTAATAATACTTGTGTCATTTTACTATAACATTCTTGTGCTACTTCTTCTTCATAATACATTGGTATAACTACTGATATTTTTTTCATATTTTTTCCTTCTTTCTAACTCTTTTTACAGTGTGTATTATATCATAAATTTGTATATTGTCAAACTCTGTATTTATTTAACATCTTTGTCTTCTTGCTACAGTTTACTAAGAATACTGTAGCGTCTTCTTTGTTATCTTTATTTTTTTGTTTTCTTTGTCAAATACCAAAATAATAAAAAATGTTTAATTGCATACAATCTCTTTTTAAAAAGAACACCTTTCATATTTTTATGTAAAATTTCCTTAAAATACATATAATATCCAAAAGGATACTTCTTAAACTGTTCCATAATATTTTTAGTATAGCCCTCATCCTGATACTCGCAAATCATAATTGGTTCATTAATACATGCCATTTTATATTTTTCATCCATTTTATGATACATTCTGGCCTCTGTAACAAACTTTTCACCATGTTCTAACTCATGTTTAAATTGTTTTCTAATAACTGAATAAAAAACCAAAGCCTTTTCTCCATCTTCTCCCTCTTTAAAATACAAATCAAACATTGTAGTCTTTTCATTCTTAAATAGTTGTCCCATATTTTGTCCTTTAGTATCATATTTTAAAAAACACATTCCATATAATTCCTGATTTTCATTTGGATATTTTTCATAAGATTCCTTAATTATCTTAAATGCATCATCAGAAAAATAATCATCAGAATCACAATCAACTATTAGCTCTCCAGATGCTTGTCCTACCAAATTATTAATTGCAACCATTTTCCCTTGATTTTCCTGGTAAAAATATTTTATATCTATTTTGCCTTGTTTTATATATTCTTTTATTTTTTCTTCTGTATTATCTGTTGAGCCATCATTCATTATAAGCCATTCTATTTCTACTCCATAATTCAAATTTTCTATCAAGCTCTTATATAAATTATCCAACAAATTAGATCTATTATATGTTGGTGTCAAAACTGAAATTTTCATACTTAATCACTCCTCCAGGGCCACTTGGGGCATTTCCAAAAGTGTCCAAAAAGAACCGTCCCTATTGGACAAATAATTTTTCCACTTTTTCTATTATTTTGCTATTGTCATATTCATTTGATACATTTTCATTAGATTTATTTTTTCCTTTTGAAATTACATTTTTTAATGTTTCATATATTCCGTCAAAATTATTTGGAACTATATATGCTTGTTTGTAATTTTCAACCGCTTCTCTTGCTGCAGTATCTGTTATTAGAATTTCTTTGCCTAGTATTTTAGCTTCTTCTAAAACCATTCCATACCCTTCAAATTGTGATAATAAACAAAAATAATCTGCTGCCTTCATATATGGATATGGATTTTCTTTTTTTCCTAGTAAATGAAATGTATTTTGTACTCCATTTTTAATTATTTTTTCTTCTAATTTTCTTTGTTCTGTTCCTTCTCCTACCACATAAAAATTATGTATAAATCCATTTTTTATCAATTTTGTATGTACATCAATAAGTCTATCTATTGCCTTTTGTGGCACCAATCTTGCAACAGTAACAAAATTTAATGTTTCTTTATCAAAAGTCACATCTAATTTTTCATTTGATTTTTGTATAACCATATCCTTGTTCAAATAATTATATATAACATCTTTTTTTATTGGTTCTAAGTTTGCATTTCTTAAATCTGGATACTGTTTTCTAAATTTCTTTAGATTATCTCTACTAACAAAAATAATTTTATCATATTTAGAATATATTTTTCTATCAACTTGTCTTTTTATTTTTGCTTTAAAATCATTTCCAAATACTAATGAAATATCATTATGAACCCAAGCAATTTTTCTTGTTTTTTTATTTTTTACACTAAATAATCTAGTTATAGGGCCTTCTAAAAAGGCTATTTCTACATCATAATCTCTTTTTATATATTTCTTATAAATATGTTTTTTTATAAAAAGTATTTTTAATGGTATAATTTTTTTCTTTAAATTTGATAAATTATTGTATTTTTCTTTGTACAATGTTTTATGTTTTACATTAGTATATAATTGTCCTTCTAATTCTCCACCACCATATAATGTAAATATTGTAACATCATATTTTTTAGATAATTCATTTGCCAAATCTACCAAAACTCTTTCTGCTCCTCCGAAGAGTTAATCCTGTTATTCCAAATAAAATTTTCTTCATTATTTTATTCCTTTCAATTTTACATCTTGCTCTATATTTTTTCTTTTAATTTTTTGCATTTTAATAAATAATATTGTATTTATTGAAATTATCATTATTACTGAAGAAGAACTGAAAAATGTATATCCAGATAATAATGATAAAGCAAATGCCATAGCTGAGCCAAACCATAAAAATACATATTCACTATCAATTTGTTTTATATATTTTATTCCATAATATAAGCTTGATAAAAATATTGCTAAAAATGGACCCATATATAGTAAAAATCCTATTACTCCAAAATTTAATAACATTGAAACTAATTCCATTTCAAGTACTAATTCACAGAAGTTTGCAACATATCCATTTCCAAATAATATCATTAAAATATTTTTTTGATTTTTAACTAATACAATATTATAAATTAATTGCTGCATTCTTTGGTCATTGTTCTTAACTTGTAGCTTATTTGCTATATTATACAAATCTAATATTGATTGTTTTTGTGCACCAGACATATATCCTTCTTCAATTTCATTTTTTTCTATTTGTTCTTTAATTTTTAATGTACTTCCAGTTATATGTGCATTTTCTTGACTTGTTTCATCGATTATATCAGATTCAATATCTTTTAAGTGTTTTCTTCTTTGCAATGTTGTCGAACCACATCCTATAATAATTAGAATAATTATAGCAATACCAGTAATTCCAATTATAAAAAACTTTTTATCTATTTTCTCATTTTTTAAAATATTAAATAATACTTCAATACCCATATATAAAGCAATTATGATTATAAATCCAAATAAACCAGCTCTTGTGCCTATTAACATACTTAAAAATATTCCAACTAATACTAATATAGGAATTACAAATTTTCTATATTTTTTGTTCTTTACATATGGCAAATATATAAACATTGTTAATAATAATATTGCACTTATACTATTTCCAGACTCAAACCAACCTTTATAGCCCATACCTTCTATATATGTATGTGATGACGTTTTTGTAAGTATTGATATATATATTGAAATTATATATATTCCTGCTGCTATTAAAACACTTTTTTTCATTTTGTCTATATTTTCTTCTTTAAAAACCACTGTAAATATAATTAAGTTTATTATCATAAATGTATAGTTTATTATATATTGTAATTCGTGTGTCTCTGTTCCAAAACTCATCCCTGTTTTTACTTTAGAAAACAAATAGATATGTATTAGTGCATATACTGCATACACTAATCCTGTTATTAATAAATTTTTTTTGAATTTTTTGTCTTTTTTTATAAAAAGATATAATATCACAAGTGTTGGTATTAATGGTCTTATTATTGTTGATGGTGATAATTTTGTATTAAATGTGTTTCTAAATATAAAACTTGTCATGTCTAATATTGGACATAAAATTATAAATGCACACATTATATTTTCTAATTTTATTTTATTTTTCATATTTATTTCCTTTTCATTATTATTGATAATATAGTTGCATAAATTTTATATGTGGTTTTATTTATAGATTTTAAATATAAATTTTTCTTGTTTTTGCTTTTGTTTAGTATTTCATTTTTCTTCCAATCAGGAAAATTTGTATATACCTTGTTCCATGTCATTTCTAATAATTCTTTTCTTATTTTTGAGTCTTTTATCTTTACTATTCTTAAAAATGAACTGCAAAATGCGTATCTTACATATACATATTCTAATTCTTTATAATATTCTGTATACATATTATTTTTCTTGTAATATTCTATTACATGTTCCATTACGTCAAATATCTCTGCATTTCTTTTGTTTTGGATATTTGTTATAGAACCTATTCTTTGTATGTAATGTACCATTGGAGTCTTACAAAATGATACTTTTTCTAAATATGGTATTAATTTATATGTAAATTCTACATCTTCGTATCTGTATCCTTTTGGAAACTGAACTTTTGATTTTTCTAATATTTCTCTTTTTATTAGTTTGTTCCAAGCTACTACTCTTACTTTTTCCAGCATTTCATGTTTGCCATTATATGTTGTTCCTACATCTATTCTGGACTTATTTGGATATTCCCAAATAAAGTTGCATTCTACCATATCACTGTTTTCTTTTTTGGCTATTTCATACATTTCTTGATACATGTTTTTTTCTACATAATCGTCTGAATCTAAAAATGCTATATATTCCCCTTTGGCATATGAAATAGCATAATTTCTTGCATCTGAAAGTCCTCCATTTGCTTTTTCTAAATAAACAATTTTTGTTGGATACATTTCTTGATATTTTTTTACTATATCTATAGTTTTATCTTTAGAACCATCATTTACAAGTATTATTTCTATATCTTCTAATGTCTGATCTACAAGTGTTTGTAAACATTTTTCTATGTATTTTTCTACATTATAAAATGGTACTATTATACTTACTTTTGGCATTTTAGTTATCCTTTCATTTTTTTCTACTTATATGCTTTGTTTAAAATAGTTTTTCGATTTTTTCAAGTATTTCTTTATTATATTGTTTATAGTCGAATTTTTCTTTTATTTCAAATCCATTTACTATAAAAAGTTTCATTTTTTCGTATATGTCTTTCGTATTTTTTTCCGTTACATATCCATATTTGTTTTCTACTTCTTTATAATCTGATACTTTTGTTGTTATTATTGGTTTTTCTAGTATGTAACTTTCCAAAAATACTACTGGATATCCTTCGTAATCTGATGTTAGTACTACACAATCTGATATTTTAAAATATGGATATGGATTTTGTTTTCTTCCCAAGAATAGGATGTTATTTTCAAGTTGTTTTTCTTGTACTTGTTTTTTGTATCCTTCTGTTTGTGGTCCATCTCCAATAAATAGTATTTGAAAATTCAAATTATCTTTTTTTAATAAAGAAGCAGCATCTATTAGTCTACTTAGTTTTTTCTGTCTTTCTTCATGTCTTCCAACATTTATAAAAGTAGTTATTTTGCAATCGTTATTTTTCTTTATTATTTTTAGGTCTTCTTCTGGTACTTTTTCTTCAGACATTTTTATGATTTTTTTAGCATCTATCAAGTTGTTGCATACCATTGTTCTTTCTTTCATTTCTGGAAATGCTTTTATAAAGCTTTCTTTTCCTTCTTCAGAAACAAAAACTACTTTTCTAAATTGATTATAATTTCTATCTATAAAGAACTTTTTCATTTCAGTTTCATTTCCATGGAATAATGATAAATAATCAGCATGTCCCCATAAATAGCAATTTTGTGATGCAGTTCTAGCTACAAATGATGCTGGTAAAGAATATGTTGCAAAACATGCTGAAAAGTCAAATTTGTTTTTATATTTTATTGTAAACTTAATTCTTTTAAATAAATTTATTAGTTTTCTTTGTATTATATTTTTGCTATCTGATGGTGCATATTCTATTATTTTTATTTGTGGGTTTATTTCGTTTAAAAATATACCTTGTTTTTTTTCTAGTACTAGTGTTATATCATAGCCTTTTTCTTGTAATTTATTTACTAGTATTACAAGTGCTTTTTCTATTCCACCTAAGTCTAATGAATATGCTCCAAATAGTAATTTTTTCATACTTTGTTTTCTCCTTTTTAGGTTGTATAAAAGTTTATTTTTAATTATTGCATTTGTCTGTCTAATTTTATACTTTTTTTGCCTATTTATCAATAGTTTTAACAAAAATTATTAATTGATTTTATATAAAATTGTTACAATTCACAGTCCGTAAAATTATTGTTTG